>Ga0163111_10001454_pt1 | contig 14644 bp, 8 predicted proteins | sample CRUFie1St18metaG_FD_109645 | JGI IMG/M metagenome (GOLD analysis project Ga0163111, IMG submission 109645) | Marine microbial communities from the Costa Rica Dome - CRUD Field 142mm St18 metaG | ecosystem: Environmental > Aquatic > Marine > Oceanic > Photic zone | place: Costa Rica: the Eastern...
ATATCCAAAGACAGCAGGCATAGATCCAAAGATAGGAGCTATATATCGGAAGATAGGAGGGACATATCCAAAGACAGCAGGCATAGATCCAAAGATAGGAGCTATATATCGGAAGATAGGAGGCACATATCCAAAGACAGCAGGCATAGATCCAAAGATAGGAACTATATATCGGAAGATAGGAGCCTTATATACACCGATAGAAACCGAACACAACAGAGAAAGCCTGCCCCGAAAAAAGCCAGAAACCTTACCCGACCACCAACAAAGGATTAGGCGTAAAACAAAGAATAAATATCACAATAGCCACCCAACCCAAAATTTGCCGAGGACGATTCACCCGATGCTCCATATAAGCAGGAGGATGATCCATACCCACAAAACGAACACCCAATAAAGCAAAAAATAGCCACATCAGATTAGGCTCTATAGAAGGGAAATTCCATTTAATAAGAAGTTGCATCATAAAGATAGGAGCCGCCATGGCCAAAACCCATTTAGCATCACGACTTTGAAGAATCTGTCCACAAACATAAACCAGAAACATCGTATAGAATCCCATCCCAACATAAATATCAGCAAAATTGCGGAGATCCATAAGCCCAGTTCCCCCCATGAATAACAGACCAATAACCGCAGCGCGAGAAATATATCCAGCCTGTTTCCTCCCAAACATTCCATATGTCACATGCCCCCCATCTAATTGCCCAATAGGCAACAAATTAAGGGCTGTAAAAAACAGCGTAATAAACCCAACAAACAAAAAAGGATAATGGATAATCTCGTAAGGACTAGGCACTTGAGAAGGATCAGAAGGGATAACATAAGCCAAAAACTCAAACAACAAACTCGATCCTACCTTGAGGGAAATCCGATCTGTATCCGCTTGTAAATAAGCATCCATTTGCGCCTCAGTAGGAACCCCACAAAACTCCTCCATCTCCAAATACTCAGGATGAATGCTCAATACATACTCCTCCATCGGAGGCAAAGTAGCAAACCCATAAATCAATAACAGAATCGAAACCACAAAGCCCGCCAAAGGCCCCGCAATCCCTATATCAAAAAACTTTCGAGTCGATTCAGGGATGCTCTTTAGCCGAATAACAGCCCCCAATGACCCAATATTAACAAGCATCCCAGGGATATACATAGGAATATAAAAGGGCAATGAGGTCTTAACACGATAGTAAATAGCAGTGAAATAATGCCCAAACTCATGTACCGTCAAGAATGCCAAAAAAGCAAACGAATAAGGCAAGCCTTTAGTTAAATCAGCATAATCCAACAAATGCTCAGGAGGAACAACTCCAAATCCAAAGAACAATTTGCCTGTAATATGTTCGGCTCCTGCTATAGTGGTCGTAAGAACTGCCGCAAGAAATAAGAGAATGTATCGAAGGTATTTCTTCATGTAAATGTAATGAGGATGGGTCTACAGAAAAACGGCAGTGACTTACATATTGTTTCGAATCAACCTAATAACGTGTTTGTAACCAGTTAAGAATCATTTCAAGAACCTCTTCTCTACCATTATCATTGTGTAGTTCATGATAATACCCCTCATAAGCCTTCCATGTAATATCGCTTTTAACCTTAGAAGCAAACTCCTCCGAAGATTTACACGACGTAATCTTATCCCCCGTACCATGATAGATGAGCAATGGAAGACTAAAACTACCCGCATTCTCAACCGCCCAAATCCCATCATCTAAGCCTTCCACCCCAATAACAGGATTGGCCATCCCATGTACCAAAGGATCATTCTCATATTTAACCACTTCCGCAGGATCACGTGAAATCGAACGAGGATCCAAATCAGAAGGTAAAGTGATATAAGGATATATCTTATACATAATCCGTGAGGCAATCAGCTTCCAACCAGGAACCTCAAAAGACAGAGAAAACATCGGTGCCGATAAAATTACCCCCGTAATATTCGTCGGCTTGTCCTTCAATATATAGGTCGCAACGACTAAGCCCCCCATACTATGCCCAAACAAAAACACAGGAACTCCAGGATACATCTCCCGAGCTTTCGTCACAAGACGCTGCGCATCTGCACGATAGGTATCAAAGCTGTCAATATAGCCCCGCTTCCCACCTGATTGACCATGCCCAACAGCATCATAAGAAAGCGTAGCAATTCGGTGATGCCCAAAGTACTCAGCCATAGGGGCATATCGACTACAATGCTCACCATGACCATGGACTATACATAAAACAGCATCTACATCGCCTTCAGGCTGCCAACCTTGTCCCCAAATCTTTTCATTGTTAGAGGATTGCCAAGTGTAAGTGAAATTCAACATATCGAATGGGGGAATTGAAATGAATAATGGATAACTAAGAAAGAATCTTTTCCTAGATGAATGTAGGAGCCATCAATAAACAAAATGTATAGCTCCCACATCCACCCTTAGGAGTATATTAGGAGAAAAGAGCCCCTAACTTCATTGCAATGCTCATATCTCCCTCGATTTGCATCTGACCACCCATGAAGGCAACCATAGGGTTTGTCTCTCCAGACAACATTGCTTCGAAGTTTTCTGTTGATACGATTACAGTGCAGTCTGCTTCGTCATCATTATTGTTCACAGTCGGAGGATTCGCATTCCCATCTACAAATACACACCCCTCACTTAAAACAAACTTGATAGTAGCATCTATGGCTCCTCCCGCTGCTGCAGCTCTGTTAGCTACTTCTGCTGTAATTGCTTGTAAACTCATGTCAATTAATCGTTTTGGTAATATAAGATTATGATATTAAGCAACACTATTTCTCTTTAACTTCAAAATAAATTTAGAATTCATATACACCTTTTGCTATCCAATGTTGGATTCTGGAAAAAGGAAGTGCGCTTTTTTGCTACTCCTTCGGTAATTTCGATTATCTTATCGTGCATAAAGGGGATATTTGCACGATTTTTTCAGTTGTCCAAGAGAAAAACAAAAGCGATATGCCTGATATTCCTGTGATCTTCTTCGCATTAGCGAATGATACCACCCGACCACTAGACAACCTAAAAGACGAAATAGAAGGAATCAAGAAAGCCTTAAAGCCTGTTGTAGACGGAAAATTAGTTGAATTGGTCATTGACGATACGGCAACCACCCAAGAAATTCTGGATACATTCCGCAATCCTAAATACCGTGACCGAATCGCCATCTTCCACTTTGCTGGCCACGCAGATGGATACACCCTCTGTGTCGAAAACGCAGAAGGTGAACCCGATGTCGCCGATGGAAAGGGCTTCGCCGAATTCCTCGGCCAACAACAAAACCTTCAATTGGCATTCCTAAACGCATGCTCAACCCAACCACAAGTAGAAGAGCTTCTAAGCGCAAATGTCAATGCAGTCGTCGCAACTTCCCAGAAAATCAGCGATGATGTCGCCAAACAAATCTCCATCGAGTTCTACAGAAGCCTCGCAACAGGAGCAAACCTGCATCAGGCATTCAAAGAAGCGGAAGCTTCTGTAAAGATGAAACGGGGCACCTCCGTATTTAGAGGCCTATATTGGAAGGGACAACCCAAGGCAAATCCCAATCGATTCCCATGGGACTTCTACGTCCGCGAGGGAGCAGACATAATCAAAAAGTGGAACCTCCCCGATGCAGCAAAGAATCCCTTATTCGGCCTACCCGAATTACCCGATATCCCCCTCCCCCCCCAACCATTCCGCTACCTCGAATGGTTCCGTAAGGAGGATGCCGAAATCTTCTTCGGACGTGCATACCAGATTCGGGATTTATATGAGCTGGTAACCAGCGAACGTACCTCACCTGTTATCCACTTATTCGGGAAGTCTGGCGTAGGAAAGTCCTCCTTATTGGCCGCAGGCCTAAACCCCCGATTGGAGGGCACATATCATACCTGTTACATTCGCCGAAACGAAAACCTAGGATGCGAGGAAAGCCTCCGAGAAGGATTAGGCGTGAAAGCAGAAGAAAGCATACCCGAGGCATGGTTCCGACTCGAAAAAGCCCATGGCAAACCCCTCGTAGTGATACTCGACCAATTGGAGGAGATTTTTACGCGCCCATGGAAACGCCGATACGGTGCCGAACTTGAACGCCTCCTCCAAATCATCCAATCCCTTTTCTTTACCTCCAAACGCCCCCTAGGTACCCTCATCCTTTCCTACCGAAAGGAATACCTAGCCGAAATCAAAGATGCATTTCAGCAAGCCACCATTGCATACGAGGAAGTGTTCCTCGAAAAACTAAAGCGTGAGGATGTCATGGAAGCGGTCATCGGCCTAACCCGCACCAAGCGCACCCGCGATAAGTATAACCTCTCCGCCGAAGAGGGCTTGGCCGTTTTAATAGCCGATGATTTATTGGAAGACCCCGATTCGCCTATCGCTCCCATGTTGCAAGTCCTCCTATCAAATATGTGGAAGAAGGCCTATTCCATCAATGAGGCCAGCCCCCGTTTCAGTACAGACCTGTACCATAAACAGAAAAAGGAAGGCCTATTAATGGTGGATTTCTTGGTGAACCAAGTGGAAATCCTACGAAAATGGAACCCTGCAATTGTAGACTCAGGACTTGTATTTGACCTATTGTTGTATCACACAACTCAAAAGGGTACCGCAACTGCAAGAAACCTAGAGGAAATTCGGGAGACCTATCCCCAGTCCAAAAAGCTAATAGAGGAGGTATTGATGCGACTCCAAAACCAATACCTACTCATCGATCCCAAAAAGGACACAAACGGCCAGCATAAGGTTACTCGTTTGGCGCACGATACCTTAGCACCCCTCGTACACGAACAATTCAACCTCTCCAATACCCCAGGCCAACAAGCGAAACGAATCCTCAACTCTCGTATTCAAATTAACCGAACAGCAGACTCCATGCAGGTTCTCAATGGAGAAGAACTCAAGTGGGTCGCGAAGGGAGAAAGAGGAATGAGAAGGCTATCCAATGAAGAGCAATTGTTGGTTCTCTGCTCTAAAGCCTATGCTTTAGCTGCCACTGATCCTACATTGGCCTTCCGACTTGCCCTATATGCATGGTTCGTGTCTCCGAATGAACTCTCCCAAAAGACCCTCCGCCATGCTTTTCATTCAGGCCTATTCTACGATAAGTTGGCCATCTCCGAACATGAACCTGGCCGTATTGCCTTCTCAAGTGATGGTAAACACCTACTTGTAATTGCTTGGGATGGGAGCCTACATCTGTATAAAGAGGGAGAAGATACTGGACAATGTATTTCGAGAGGAGAGGGCGCAATATGGGCACAATTTGCTCCTGATAACCAAACCATCCTATGTGTGACCATGGGCGGAACCATCCAAGTAATGAACCTGAACGGTCACGTAAAAGCCAGCTTATTTAACCGCATTCGAAAGGGGAAAAATACAGGCTACAACCGCGGTAGCATACAAATTGCTTTCCGAGACGTATTCATGCAGGAATCGGGCTTATTTGGTGTAACCATTAATAAGCAGGACGGAAAGCTATACTTTATTAAGGATGGCTATGAAACCGTTGGCTATAGCCTAGAGGATATAAAGCGACAAGGAAGACGGTTGAGACTTCGAAAGTTGGAGGAAGGGAACGGTCAAGTAAAGATGGTTGCGGGTTGTTTTAGCCCTGATGGAAATAGGGTAGCGGTACAGTTTCAAGAGGGCGAAATCGGTATACCAGGCGAAGTGAGTACACAGCTCTTGCTTCGTGTCCTTAACGAACACTTTGATGAACATGATAGGGAAGCAGGAATCATCCTTGATTCAATGGATAGTCCCCTTCCCGTCCTAGATTCTTTACGTTTCTCCCATGATGGATCTATCCTCCTCGGAATCTCCAAGAAGAAGATCTTTTTCTGGCATCTGGAGGAGGGAGATGGAGAGGTGACTATAAAAGAATTTGATCGTGCAATCGCTGATGCAGCTTTCAGCCCCGATAACCAAATTATTACCCTAAGCTTCCAAACAGGAGGGACACTGCTGCTCAACTCCAAAGCAGAACGTCTGTTCCCTCTATTACATGGAGCCGCCAATAGCAAAAACTACAGCATCGTCTATCACCCAACGAAGTCTCGTCTATACACCATCAATGAAAAAGGGGTATTCATGTGGGAAATCAAGTTCCAAGACTTGACCTTCTTGCATACTTTGGGTTCTCCTGCCTATGCCGCAGCGATATCCCCTCAGTTAGACAAAATGGTCTTGTCACAAGGGAAGGACTTGATTATGAGAGGAGGGGGCGAAACCAAAACCCTATCACAGCATAAGGATCGTGTACTAAGCGTTGCTTTCTCATCCCAAAACAATGCACTGATAAGTGTAGGGAGGGATGGGCGCATTATAGGATGGAATAACGATGGACAACATCTATGGAATATCGAAGGCTATAATCGTGACAAACTCATGATTGAAGTAGCCAAAAAAACCTACGAGGCCATTGAATTCGAAAATGCCAAAGACGATATCCAACGGTTTGTAAAGCGTTGGCTGATAAGCTTGGAAGGACATAAGGATACGATACATTCGGTCTCTTTCAATGAGGCGGGAACGAAATTTATTACGGCTTCTGAAGATGGCACAGCCAAGGTATGGTCGCTTGAAGGGAAACAATTGTATGACCTCGGATTCTGGGTCAAAGACAACCGAATTGAGCAGGTAATAGAGGAAAACCTAAAGTCCGAAAAACCTGATCTTGAACAACATTCGGAAAGACCTGCGGAGGAACCAGGGCTTCTTAAACAGCTTTCTGATAAGAAAAGAGGGAAAGTAGATAAGGCAAAGGAAGAATTTCGGAAGGTGAAACGAGAGATTCAGCAACGCATCCAAGGCCGTAAAGTCATTATGGGGCATATCGAAAAGAATGAGGTCGTAAGGGATGCACGCATTCACTCCCAACAAGAAATCTTCCTATTGTTGGGAAGAAACCACTTATATCTCTGGGGATTCGATGGGAAGTTTATGAAGGAAGTGAAGATTAGTGAAGATGAGAATACCGTAATGAACGTCTATAAGAAGCAGGTCATTATCGGAACAGAGCGGGGAACACTATACCGATGGGATGGAGAGTCTGATAAGGTACATCCTTTCCGCTCAGGACATAGCGACCGCGTGAATTCCATTCACTTCTCCAATCAGGGCACCTATATTGTAACGGCTTCTTCAGATAGCACAGTACGAATCTTCGATGCCACAGGCAATCTCCTTAAAGTCGTACGCGAAACCAACTCTGGCGTATTACAAGCCATTCCAATGGGTGACGCAGATGTGCTCCTTACCACTACAGGCGATAAGCTTTCTCGCCTATGGGTAATTACAGTAGATAGTATATTGGAGAAGTCTAGAGAGAAAAAGGTATACCAAGGCTCGAAACGAGAAATAAAGAGCTATGGCATCGACTATGACGATTATATCAAACGCTTAAGAAAATATACAGAGGATAATCTGTAAATTCTATCAGGCTTATGTCAAACGTATGACAGGCGAGGAAGAACGATATTCGTAGATTCGTGAGTAGAATCCAACTCCTACGTATTCGAATATGAAAAAACTACTTTATTGGCTTACTGCTTGTTTGTTCCCGCTAATGGCTTTTGCCCAAAATCCAACCCAACCCGAGGATGAGGGCAATGGAATCCCTGGTACAAGGGCTAATTCTTTTCAGATTAGTTGGAGCCGCCACCCTCAGGCGACTGCCTACGAATACCTCGTTACCGACAATCCGCTTTGCTTTGCGGGTTGTGCAGGAGACACCCGACAGGAAATTGTATCGGATACAACGGCCATTGAGTTCGATATGCAAGACCAAATTTGGTACTACTGGATTGTTCGGGCAATTATAGAAGGGCAAGACACTACAGCTTGGACAAAACCTGTGTCGTTTTTCTCCCTAACGCCCGATGCCGAACGCATAGGGCGAATATACCCCAACCCTGTCACCAATGATATCCTCGGCTTCCAAATCGACTGGGGCATCCAAACCAATGCCCGAACAGCCTATGTGGAAATCTTCTCCCTTACAGGCAAAAAAATCGGTTCCTCCCATACCTTTACAAGAAGTATAGGGAGCAACCGATTCGAGTATATTCGGATGGGAGTTCCGCAATTGGCTCAAGGGATATACATCGCTATGTTTTCCCTTGAGGGAGTCGAACAGAAAACCCACCAGAAGTTCGTGGTATTCAAACCTCAATAGGGAGCATTAGCGCATCCACTCAACAAACCGAAGGCGTTCTACCCCATCAGTCTTGAAATTGACGGAGTATTCGACCTGCCCTTTTTCATTGTAGTAGAACCATTGCCCGCTACGAATACCAAACTTATATGTCCCTTGAACGAGGGGCTCGCCTTTTTCAGAGAATTTACGGTAAGAACCGTGTAAAATGCCCGTTTTAAAGGTCTTCTCTTCTATCATAGCCCCCGATTCACTATAGAAACGCCATAGGCCATGGGGAACCTCATTGGCTAATTTCTCCCCACTTTGCGACTTATAGGTTTTGGGTTTGTAGGCACCTTCACTTCTAAGTTTCCCGCTCTCATAATATGTCTTATTCGAGTTGCCTGTCCCGATATAAATGGCTCCTTTTCGGCTCAACTTAGAAATTTTAATATTAGGAAACTTAAACGTATCTCGATGAATCTCCACCCCTTCTATAATAAGCGGGTGATATCCATGTTTTGTTACTTTGACGAGATAGCTTCCATAGGGAATCATGGTAAAGAAGTACTCTCCATTTCCATCCGTTTGTATGGTCAATTGACCTCCCGTCGCCATTTCCAATATGATGTAAGTTGAATCCACAATTGAGCCGTTGGCACGGTCGAATACTTTACCCATAAGGGTTGAGGTTTGGGCATGAGCCGAACATACAAGGCCCATGATGCAGAATAGAGAAAAGAACAATCGAGAGATTCGCTTCATATCAGTTATCTTTTGCTGTAGTTTACGCATGAAAAATTGATGCTTCATAGGCTAAATACGCCATCATATAGATTCTAAGGCAATAGTACCAATCAATATACCAAAGCGCAAAATCATTCTAGTTTTACATTTAACGCCCCACAAGAACCCATATTAGATTTAAGTTTAAGCGTATGTGTTTTCTTGCCATCATCCACCATAATTGAGGCGGTATTGGGAGGGATTACCCCCAAATTGTGCGCGTATAATACAATATAATTATTCCCTTTACGCAGTTTAACCGTCAATTTCTGTTGTTTTTTGACGAGGCCATGGTGCGTAAGTAACCATTTACCATTAACATTTAAAGAAATTGTGTCTCTATCGGCTGCGGCATGATCCCAAACGGAGATTGTAACGAGGGGATTCGATACATTGACCTCTTCTTGAGTGACGACTTTACGGTTATTGAGCTTCTTGACTTCTCCATCGCCCCCATATTTAATGTCCGTTTCAAGGGGTTCCTCTTCTATTAATTCTTGAATGCCCGACATCTTATCGCATTCATTGGCTTTTACAGATACGGAATAATTACCAGGCGTGTTTGCGACATAACGAGCAGAAGTAGCCCCTTCTATAGGTACTCCATTGTTCATCCATTGATAAATAAGCCCTTCGCGGTCAATCGTTCTGAGTACAGTAGACTCTCCTTCCTTTAGCATAGCAGGGGCGAGGCTCCCTCCCTGATTGGATTTCCCATACTGGGCAATGAAGACTTCCTTATTCTCTAAGGTGAATTTGCCCATTTCAGCTTTTCCCTTATGAATGCCCGATGTATATACATTGCCATCTTGATCTGTGCCAATGAGCGGAAAGTGTTCAACATCCTTTTGTCCATTATAGCCCCGCCAAATACCCTGCGGATGCCCCATCGCATCAAACCGAAGTACAAAATGCTGATCAATATCCGTTACCCCCGTTACATAGATATTCCCTGTGTCATCCGAGGTCAGGCGGGCAATGATTGGGTTTCCTGGAGCTCTTAGGGTTTCCTCCCATACCTTTTGTCCGTGCTTATTGTATTTAAACAACATATAATCAACGGTGAGATAGGTATTCCCCTCACAATCGGTGTGGACATCGCTGGTTACATATTCGGCCTTATTGGTGTTAATCTTTTTTGCCCACTCTAGTTTGCCAGCAGGAGAATATTTGGCAATGAAGAAATCGCGTCCCAGTTCCGATTGATAGAGGACTTTCCCTCGGAAGTTGGCGACCTTATAGAATTCGGCCGCGACATAGATATAGCCCTCACAATCTACATGAACATTGTTGCCGAAGTCTCGCTTCACCCAATCTAAGGATATGCGCTGTACCCACTGGATATTGCCCCAAGGGTCATGCTTGGCAAGGTACATAGCCGAACGTTTGGTCGGAGGCACAGTTACTGTCTCCAATTCGAGCGTATCTTTGAACCTTCCTGTTGTGTAAAGTGTACCTGCTGCATCTACCGCAATCCCCGTTACTTTCTCCATCTCTATACTTTTCGACCATTCAATATCGCCATTGGGATTATATTTGGTGAGATATCGTTCATTCGTTGTGAGGTATAGATTGCCCTCATTGTCGGATGTGACAAAATGATCGGCTTTTGATTGGGCGTTGATGCTAAGTTCTCGCCAAAACTTCTTTTTGCCATGTACATCATAGCCCCCTACGAATCGCCAAAGAGAGTTCTTCCCCTTCTCTATAACCCCTGATATATAGGAATTGCCCTGAGGAGATACAGCCATATCCTTCAGGAAGAGATTGGCACCCTCTTGTTCTGTATCTGTTACCCATTGCCAAGAAGAAGGGAGCTCTGCCAATACCTCTGATTCCTTATCTTCTCCCACATAGATAGGAGGATTCTCCAGCTCAATGACCTCAATCTTCTTAGAGAAACCATAGCATTTCCCATTGAACACCTTGACTTGATAGGTTCCTGGTCGTTCAACGGAGTATCTATGTTTACTCTCTTGAGGAATATCTAGGCCATTACGCTGCCAAAAATAGGTGACATCAGGCACCTTAGAGGCCCATAGCACAATCGCCTTATCATCACACAAAACATCTCCTGTAATATTCATCGTGACATCAGGCGCAGGCAGCACTTCCACCGTGACAATTTCAGAAGTCTCTTCTGTCCCATTTAGGGTTCTACTGAGTCGATACATCCCTGCTTCTGTTACGGCTAAGCGTCTTTGCCCTCCTTCAGGCAATACTTGCCCATCTTTCCACCATTGATAAGAAAGGGATTTTGCCAGAGCAAAACCCGATTCCAACCATAGGGTATCCCCTTCACAGATTGTATGCTTATTGTCTCGTCTTTCTGGATAGAGGGTGAGTTCTGGGTCTTTCAAGCGAATGCGATAAATGTCATTGCTCCCATAGCTTTTGATATCCGAACCCCAATAGGCATACTCAAGATTAGGGGCAAAAAAGAAATCGAAATCATAGCCAGGCGTATTAATAGGACGACCAAGGTTTTCAGGTTTACTCCATTTCTGCCATGTGCTATCCAATCGGTATGAAACAAATACATCATGATTGCCATATCCTCCATGACCATTGCTATCAAAGTAGAGGGTTTTGCCATCGGGCATTAGGTAACCTGCATCTTCATTGCCTGAAGTATTGATATCTGGCCCTAAGTTTCTGGGAGCTCCCCAAGTTGAATCATTGATCCGAAAACATATATATAGATCCGTACTTCCAAAAGAATTCTCTCCTTCATTCGGGATAATGAGATGACCTTCTGAGGTGAGGTAGTAGTCTTTGAAAGAACCTTTCTGTTTGTAGTTGGTGATATGCATGCCTTTTCGAGGCTTGGTCCAAAAACCATTTGCATCCCTGACAGACATGGATACCCCTGCGTCTTTTCTCCCCCTTTCATTGAAAACCTTATTGACCCAAAGGGTATCTCCTGAAGGAGTCGTTTGCCAGATAAAGTCATGGCCTTTGCTATTGAGGGGGAGACTCATACGTACGGCTTGTGTCCATGTGTTTGTGCTATCAAAAGTCGAATACCAGATATCGCCAGGATCTCTTACGCCATCGGTATTGCCAGGGGTGCTTCTCCGCCAGAAATATAGGGTATGACCATCATGGTCGGGTATGGGTTCACGTTCTTCGTAGGCCGAATTGACTTCGGGAGGGAGGTGTTCTGCCCGTTGTGCCCACCCAAAGGCATGAAAGAGGAGGAGGTAAGCCAGTATGCTCAGTACAATTTTCCCATTCATATATAATCCTGTTTATAGTCCTATTCTATCAGGGGTACGCCTTTACAACTGTATTGAGGAGGGATATGTAGCGACAACAGAGAGGATGTGTAAGATAATTCGTAATTAATCCCTCATTCTCCCTTCATATTTCTCCTATACCTTTGTGATACGATAAATATTCGTCTTTTCGCGTATAAAATAAATAAATTTGTTCCCTGATTTTAGCAAGCTAGCGTATATCACAAGCTATATGAATACAACGAAATATATTATCATTGATTTTGACCGAACCTTTTTGAAGGCAGAAGCATTCGAAGAATTGGCCAAGGTCATAACCCAAGGTTTACCCCAACAAAAAGACATACTGAAGGCTATTTACGCCATTGGCACCCAAGAATATAAGGGCGAAATCTCTGTGAAAGAGGCGATTCGACAACGAATTGCGTTGTTGAAGCCTACGAAAGGACACTTAGCGATGTTGATAAACCGACTAAAAGGACTCGTGACGCTATCTATATCGCGGAATAAGGATTTCTTTCAGCAGTTTCAAAACCAAATATTCATCGTCTCGCATCACTTCCGAACAGTAGTGGAGGCAGTAGTAGCAGATTACTTCGTGATGCCAGCGCATGTATTGGCGAATGATGCTCAGTTTGATGCAGACGGGAATATCACAGGAATTGATGAAGCAAACCCATTGGCTGAATCTAATGGGAAAGTCCAAGTGCTCCAGCGATTGGGGCTAGAGGGGGAAATCTTTGTGATAGGAGATGCCTATACCGATTATCAAGTAAAAGCGGCAGGAGTGGCACATAAGTTCTTTGCCTTTACCGAGAATATTGAACGCTCGGAGGTAATGGATAAGGCGGATCATATCACGCCTAGTTTCGATGAATTCTTATATGTAAATAAATTTCCCATGGCAATTTCTTACCCTAAGAGCCGAATCAAAGTATTGCTCTTAGAAAATATTCACCCCAATGCAGTAGACTCCTTTACCAAAGAAGGCTATCAAGTAAAGGAAATAGGGCGCGCCCTCTCTGAAGACGAATTGTGCGAGCAGATTAAGGATGTATCTATCTTAGGGATTCGGTCTAAGACCCGAGTGACCCCCAAGGTATTGGAACATGCCAATCGCCTATTGGTCGCTTCGGCTTTTTGCATTGGTACAAACCAAATTAATCTAGAAGCTTGTGCCAAAAAGGGAGTCATTACCTTTAACGCGCCTTTCAGCAACACCCGAAGTGTGGTAGAATTGGCATTGGGCGAAATCATCATGCTCATGCGCCGAATCCCTGCAATGAGTGGATGGATGAAAGACGGAACGTGGAATAAGTCGGCCAAAAAGAGCTATGAGATTCGAGGGAAGAAGTTAGGGATTGTGGGCTATGGAAATATTGGCGCGCAACTTTCGGTATTGGCGGAAGCAGCAGGTATGGACGTATACTACTATGACTTAGAGGAGAAGTTGGCATTGAGCAATGCAACCAAATGTGAGAGCCTAAACGAACTATTGGGGATGGTAGATGCGGTGACGCTTCACGTAGATGGACGAGCAGATAACCGTATGGCATTTGGCAAGGCCGAATTTGATGCCATGAAAGACGGGGCTGTATTCCTCAATTTGAGCCGCGGATTTGTGGTAGACATTGATGCGCTGGTAGAGGCTTTGGATAGTGGCAAACTCTTGGGGGCTGCTGTGGATGTATTCCCTGATGAACCCCGCAAAAAGCAATCTCTTTTCCGAACAAAGCTCCAACAATTCGACAATATCATCTTGACGCCTCATGTAGGGGGGAGTACAGAGGAAGCCCAACAGCATATTGGCCGATATGTACCCAGTAGAATCATTGCCTATGTCAATACAGGGAATACTTCAGGCAGTGTGAACTTTCCTAACCTACAATTGCCTGCTCTCCAGAACGCGCATCGCCTGATTCATATCCACCGAAATGTACCAGGTATCTTGGCCAAGATTAACAATATTCTTGCCGCTCATGAGATCAATATTGTAGGGCAATACCTGAAAACCAACAATGATATTGGGTATGTAATCACAGATATTGCCAGTAAGTATACAGAGGCTTTATTGTCAGAGCTGAAGAAAATCGAGCATACAATCAAATTCCGAACTTTATACTAGTCGGCTTCAAACGCCAGAGTACCTGTGCAGCCTGCACATATAGTCTGGACAAACGCCAGAGTACCTGTGCAGCCTGCACATATAGTCTGGACAAACGCCAGAGTACCTGTGCAGCTTGCACATATAGTCTGGACAAACGCCAGAGTACCTGTGCAGCTTGCACATATAGTCTGGACAAACGCCAGAGTACCTGTGCAGTCTGCACATATAGTCTGGACAAACGCCAGAGTACCTGTGCAGCTTGCACATATAGTCTGGACAAACGCCAGAGTACCTGTGCAGCCTGCACATACAGTCTGGGAAAATCCCAGAGTACCTGTGCAGCCTGCACATACAGTCTGGGAAAATCCCAGAGTACCTGTGC
>Ga0163111_10001455_pt1 | contig 14633 bp, 19 predicted proteins | sample CRUFie1St18metaG_FD_109645 | JGI IMG/M metagenome (GOLD analysis project Ga0163111, IMG submission 109645) | Marine microbial communities from the Costa Rica Dome - CRUD Field 142mm St18 metaG | ecosystem: Environmental > Aquatic > Marine > Oceanic > Photic zone | place: Costa Rica: the Eastern...
ATAAAATTTTTGAATTTTTTATAAATTTTTTCTAATTTTTTATAAAATTTTTGAATTTTTTATAAATTTTTTCTAATTTTTTATAAAATTTTTGAATTTTTTATAAATTTTTTCTAATTTTTTCTAATTTTTTATAAATTTTTTGAATTTTTTCTAAATTTTTTCTAATTTTTTATAAAATTTTTCTAATTTTTTATAAATTTTTTCTAATTTTTTATAAAATTTTTCTAATTTTTTATAAATTTTTTCTAATTTTTTATAAAATTTTTCTAATTTTTTATAAATTTTTTGAATTTTTTAATTTTTTAAATTTTTTTGAAAACTTAAAATGATAAATTAATTTATTATAAATATAAAAATGTATGCGAGGATGTTAACAAAAAAAATATTATAATATTAAAATTAACTAACCTATAATGATAAAAATAATTTTATAATATTAATATATATAATAATAAGTATATAATATGACCGAAAATAATAATGGCAATAAAATTTCAAGTAATTTTATTTCAGAAAAGGTAAAACAAAATAATAATCAAGAACAATTAAATGATAATAAAAATATATTAGAATCAAATAAAAAAAAAATAATAAATAATAAAAAAAAGAATTACAATATAGATTATAATAATAATACAGTTAATTCCAATAATATAATTAATAATATATATATATTACCTTTTGACGAGGCAGAGAAAACAAGTATGACAGATGAATTATATTCAAAAATAATAAATGAAAGAATAAATTCAATACCACAAATACTAGATGAATCTCAAAAGGGTTATAAAGTTAATAATATTAATTTTATGGAATTAAAAAATAAATACAATATAATTTATAAAAAAAGTAAATGGGAAATTATTCTAGGAAATAATTCTGAAAAAATAGAAGGATATTCAATTAAAGATTTTGAAAATAATTTATCAAAAATAATAAATGATTTTTCTAAAACTAAATTAAAAAATCTAAAAATATTTTTACATAAAAAAGAATCAGATGTTATTAAAAGTTTATTAAAAGAAGATATTTTAACTTTATTAGAAAATTCTGAAATTGAAGATGATAATATAACAGATGATAATTTTATTAAAAATTTATTAAATAATTTAGATAAAGATAAATTAAATAAAATTTATGAAAAATTAAAAAAAATGAAAATTGAAAATAAACTTTAAATTTTATATAAAAAATTAAATCTAAACTTCATTTTCTAGAAGACAATTTTTTTTTAATTTTTATTAAAATTTAAAATATTTTTTATAGCTATAATAATTGAAATAGCAAAAAAAAATAATAATAAAAATGTATAAAAGTATAATATTAATATAATATTTTTGGTTATTATATTAATAAATTGATACATAAATTTATTACATTCAGTATAATTTTCATTCCAAAATTCATATGAAATCGGATATTTATACATTTATGAAAAAGAATTAAATTTTTTTTTCATTAATTCAGGGTATGCTATTAAAGATGAAATAGAATGGAATAAATTTGTAATATATACAAATGACTTTCTAAAATCATCCCCAGTAATTATAAAATTTGTTACATTAATAATCCAAATGTAAAAAATTAAAATAGAAATAATACTTATGTAATAATATTTTATAAAATTTAAATCAAATTACGTAGTACAATTTTCATCTTTATGAATGCTTATAAGAGTAATTGTTATTACAGTATATATAAATTGAGATATAATTTCAACATAAAATATAATATTAATTAATTTATCACTTATCATTATTTTTAGATTATTTTTCTTTTGTTGATTAATTTTAAATTATAAATTTATAGATCAATTTTTTAAATTATGTCAGCTCTTTTAATAATCATTTTTTGTGCAAAAGGATATATAGGATTACATGAATAATTTCTCCAATACCTTTTAATAATATTAGATTTAATAATTTTTAATCGCATCTGATTTATAGCACTTTTTTTAATTGATGGATTTGTAGATATTGCATACCAATTCCATTGCTTATTTACTTTAGATTCAACTATATCTAATGTTATATTAGGATTTTCAGATATTCTATCCCATTTCCATGGTTTATCACGATTCTTTTTAATAATATCCCATGTAATATTTGAATTTTTTGATAATGCTATCCAATTCCATTCTTTATTTAAATTCTTTTTAACAAATTCACAAGTTATATTTTGACTCCGTGATAAATCAAACCAACTCCATGGTTTATCTAAATTGGTTTGAACAATATTCATAGTGATATTTGGATGACACGATAATTTATCCCAATCCCAATCCCAATCCTTATCTAAATTAGCTTCTATAAAATCTGATGTTATATTTGGATTTTCAGATAATTCTTCCCAATTCCAATCTTTATCTAAATTAGCTTCTATAAAATCTGATGTGATATTTGGATTGTTTGATAGTCCATACACTCCCCAATTCCAATCTTTATCTAAATTAGCCTCTACAATATCAGTAGTAATATTTTTATTGTCCGATAAACAATACCAATACCATGGTTTATCTAAATTTTCTTCAATAATATCAATAGTCAAATCACATAAATTAATTGATAAATAATACCAGTCCCAATTTTTATCCAAATTAGAATTAACAATATCCCATGTTATATTTGGATTATTTGATAATCCTAACCACCCCCAAACCCATGGTTTATCGATATTTTCCTTGATAATATCAGATGTTATGAATTTATTTTGTGATAATATTTTCCAAAACCAAGGATCATCATAATCTTTAATATTATCTTCATTAATACTGTTATGTAATAATATAGTCTTCCAAAGGTATTCTAAATCTTTGGGAATTTGCTTAATATTATATGATTTAAATTTAGTATTATGATTATTAATAATTTCTGGTGACGAAACTATAGGATCTTCACGGTTAAGATCCCATAAAAGGTATTCAGTTTGAAGATGTTTATTTATATCCTGACAATGTTCTTCAATAAAGTTCTCCCATCTTACATTTTCATTTAGAGCTAATTTACTAAAATTATCATGATTACTAAAAATTTCTGTAGAATGTTCTTGTATAAATTCAGTAGTTATATTAGGATTTGAACATATATACAATAACTTCCATGGTTTATCTGGGTAAGCATTAATAATATCCATTGTTATGTTTTCATGACTTGATAATAAACCCCAATCCCATTGTTTATCTAAATTGGCTTCAATATATTCCCAATATAGATTTGGATTACCAGATATTTTTTTCCAATGAAAATCCCAATATGCTTTTCTGTCATATTCTTTTTTAAATTTTTTTAATTGTTTTATAACTTTTATTTTTATATGATTTAATATAAATTTTGACCATTGTTTCTCAAGTTTTTTGTACTCATTAGACATATTTTATTTGTACTTTTTAAATAATTTGTATTAAATAATTACTTAAATTATTAATTAAACTTTATTCGCTTAAAATAAAAATTTTTCCTAATCAATTTTTTTTTATTTATATAAACATAAAGTATAATGAAAAATATTGATTTATATCTAATTGGTTTGTCATTAATTATGATAATGTTACTTTTTAAAAATTGTAACAAACTAAACGAATTATTTAAAAGTCCAAAAAAAAAATTTTATTTTCAACATAATAATAAAATACAAATAACTAGAGAAACTTATAATTATGTTTATAACTATAAAAAACAGCTTGTAGAAAATATAACTAAATTATTAAATGATTTAGGAATTAAATTTGTTGTTGCTCATGGAAATCTAATAGAAATTGAAAGAAAAAAACCTATATATCATGATGATGATATAGATATTAGATTTAATATAAATGATATTGATAAATGGAAAGCATATATAATAAATAATAAAGATTCTAAAAATTATAATTTAGTTTTTGATGACAGATTAAAAAATATAAAAAAACAAAAGTATGATGGTATACAAGTTGGATTATATAAATTTAAAAATGAAAAGAATATTAAAGAATTCCCAGAGATGGATATACATTTAGATTTAGTTGGAAATATAGTTGAAAATAAATTTTGGATGGATTATAATATTGATTATAACAATTTAAGAAAAGTTAAATTTATGGATATTCAAACAACTATCCCCAGTAAAAAAGATACTAAAATGGTCCTATCAAAACAATATGGGGAAAATTATATAATTCCTAATAAAATTTATATTCCTTTTTAAAAAATTTTTGTTTAATATTAATATAATGAATTTAATAATTCCTATTTTATTACTTTTAATGTTTGTTTTATTTATAATAAAGAAACCTAAAACTTGTAATAGAGATATTAAAAATAAATTTTTTCAAAATAATAAAGTACAAATAACAAGATCTTCTTATTTTTATGTATATAATTACAAAAAACAATTATTGGGAAATATAACAAAATTATTAAATGATTTAGACATAAGATTTGTAATTTCTCATGGTAATTTGATAGAATATGAAAGAAATAAAAAAATATATCATGACGATGATTTAGATATTAGATTTGATGGTAGAGATTTATTAAAATGGGAAAATTTTTGTTCATCAAAGCATGATTTAAATAAATATAATTTAGATTTTGATAAAAGAATTGATAATATTAACAGACAAAAACAAAATGGAATTCAAGCAAGATTAATAAAATTTAAAAACGATTTTGATTATCAAGAATATCCTGAAATGGACATTCATCTTTATTTAGTTTTAAACAAAGTAACTTCTAATGTATGGATAGATTATAATATAAATTTCGATAATTTAAGAAAAATTAAATTAATGGGAGTTGAAACCTATGCACCAAGTGTAGATGATACTAAAAAAATATTAACAAAAGAATATGGTAAAAATTATTTAATTCCTGACAAAATATATGATCCTTTTATAAAAGAAAATAATTTAAAGCACATAATAACTTTTGGTACATATGATTTATTTCACGAGGGTCATTTAAACATTTTAGATAGATCAAAAAAATACCATTCAAACAGTAAATTATTTGTTGGTATATCGACTGATAATTTAAATATGAAAAAAAAAAATAATTATCCAATTATTAATGAAAAAAATAGATTAAAATTAATTAAAAATATATTATTTGTTGACCATGTATTTTATGAGAATTCATTAGAGGAAAAATTAAAATATTGTATAGAAAATGATATAGATATATTAGTAATGGGAAATGATCATGTAGGTAAATTTGATTTTTTAAGAGAATATGATATATCTGTAGTATATTTACCAAGAACAAATAATATATCAACAACAGATATAATAAATAATATATGTAAAAAGAAATGTAATAATTAAAATATATTATATAATAATAAATATAATGCCTTTAACTGATAATTTTACAAAAAATGATATTCAAAGATATTTAGATAATTATAAAAAAATTTCAATCAGGGAATTAAATAGAAAAAAAAAAGGAAAGTTTATAGTTTACATAAGTAAAAAAGATAAAATGTTGAATTTGGGAGGTATTATAATAAATAATACTAATGAAGAATTTATAATGTTAAAAAATGGTGAAAAAACATGGTCAGTTCAGAAAGATGATAATATTTTTTATGCTGATGTAGATAATGATATATCTTATTATTTAGAAAAAATTAATAATAATAATAATATATTAAATAATTTAAAATCATCAAAAGTATTATTTAAGGAATTTAATAATATTGAAAATATTTTAACAAATTTATATCAAAATCCTAGATTAAACATTAAAAATATAAATAAAATAAAAGAAGAATATGGAATTGAAGATTTTGAATATATTAAAAAGGAAGATTTATTATATAATGATTATATAAAATATTACGATAATGAGAAAAGAAAATTATCAACATTAGGGAAAGTTGTAGATATAAGAAAAACTGATAATATTATAATTTCTGTTGGTTTAATGGGTTTATATGAAAATAGAGTTTATTCTTGGAAAATTATTCCAGATAAATATTATTTATTTAGAAGAGAAAAAGATGATTTAACAAAATTATTAAAAAAAATTATTAAAAACAATAAATAAAATATTGATTTAATAAAAATTAAAAGTATAGGATTTAAATAAACAAAAACAATAAATAACAATATGATTCGATCTTTATATGATGAATTTGATCTAGATTTAAATGAAATACCCCCTATAGATATATTTTTATTTCATTTAATTTTAGGAATAATTATATATAATTTAATTGTATAAATATTATTTAATATTATATTAAATAATGGATAATTATACCCCTGAAAATATAAAATATTTATTAAGATATTGCATTGAAATAAAAGATAATAAACAATATAAAAATATTTTATTAGGATCATTTATAAGATATTTTATTAAAACTGAAGATGGTTATAAATTTAGATCAGGTGGTATATTAATAGATAAAAGTGGTATACCTGATTATATTAGATTAAATAATAGAGGAGTTTCTTGGTCTGTTCAGTTAAAAAATAGTATTATATTTTATGAATTTTCACATAAAGAAAAATATAAACTTTTTGAAAAATTAATTGATAAACAAGAGGAAAGAATACTATCAAATAGAGAAAGAAAGATAAATGAATATAAGAATAAATCTAAAAAAATTTATTCAATAAAAGGTGAGTTAATAAAAGATTTTAATAAATTAAAATATAGAGATTATATAGTTTGTTGCAACAAGTATGAAAAAGAAAAGATCACAGGAATGTATGTATCACGTGATACGAAAAATAATATAATTTATAATATTAATTTAAAAAGTAATTTACAAACACATATTAATATAGACCCAGAATTTTATTACATATATAAAGTAGGAAAAGGGTACAAAGAAATTAAAGGAGATTTGCATAAATTACAGGAAATGTTAGATAGTTTTTAGAAAAAATTGATATATAAATATATTTAGGTTCAAATACTAATATTGTATATTAAAATAAATATTAAAATATTTATCAAAAAAAAAAAGAAATGAATAATTATTTAGAATTTTATATAATTGATGAATTTATAAAAAGAAAAAAACAAAAGATACTTTCAGAAAAGTTAGAATTAATAAATTTAAATAAAGATTGTATATATATGATTTTTAATTTTCTATTTGATTCAGATGTTAATAGATTAGTATTATTAAATAAATCGTTTAATAATTCTATAATTGAATATACTTCTAGAAAAAAAAATTTAAATATAACTGGTAAAAAAATAAATGATTATAATTTTTATGTTTTATTAAGTAGATATCAAAATATAACTTCATTAAGTGCACGTATGTGTGATTTATCAACTTTAAATTATAGATCTCTTATTTGCTATGGATTAAATATAAAATATTTAAATTTATCATATAATTTTAAAATAACTGATGAATTTTTTATAGGAATATCTGTGTTTTTAAAAAATTTGGAATATTTAAATATAAATTGTTGTAAAAATGTAACAAATCAATCTTTAAAATATTTAGGTTTAAATTGTAAAAAATTAAATTATTTAAATATTTCATTTTGTTACAAAATAACAGGAAAATCTATAGAAGCTTTAACTTTGAATGTAGATAATTTAGAGAGTTTACATATTGATAAATGTTCAAGAATAAATGGATTATGTATAGAAAATATATTTAGAAATTTAAATAAAAAATTACATGATTTTTCATGTAGTTCTTATTATATAAATGATTCGACATTAAATAAAATAAATTTATGTTATAATTTAGAATCGTTATTTTTATATGATTGTATATTCTTATCAGATGATGGGATAGAAAATATTTCAAATTGTAAAAATTTAAAAGAATTAAAATTAAAAAAAGGTAATAGTATATTTGGAAAAGGATTTAATAAAATTTTTAAACATTGTACTAAATTAGAAGTTGTATATATTATAGAGTTTATGAAAATAAATGATAAATCACTAAAAATAAATGGTCAAAATATAAAAAATATATGTATAGATAGATGTAACATATCAGAAAATTGTATAAATTATTTCATTACAAATTGTGTTAATTTACAAAATTTAGAATTAAAATATATAAATTATAATAAAAATTGTTTAATCAATATTACAAAAAGTACAAGCATTAAAGAATTATCACTTTTAGATATTTCTAAAAATATTTTCACAGATGATATAATTAAAATTCTTTTAAAATCAGAAAGTTTAAATAAAATATTTTTAAATAATTATTTTCCTAAATTAGAAACACAGAAAAAATTTAGAGAAAATAATATTTCATTATATTAATTAATATTAACTTTTTATTTAATTTGATATTTATTATTATATAAATGAATATAAAAATTATGATATTTATAATATTTATATTTTGTATTTTTAAAAATATTTGCTTACAAGATAAGTATGGATATTCTAGTGAATCTGATTTATATGAATATCCAAAAATACTTAATAATTTTATAACTGAATTTGAAGCAAATTATTTTATAAAAAAGGCAGAAAATAATTTAGAAAAATCGGCAACAATAGGTAAAGGAAAAGATAAATATAAAGATAGAAAAAGTAATCAATATTGGTTATCAAAAAATGATCCAATAGGAAAAAAATTAATAAATAAAATAGGTTTACCATTTGAAAATGCAGAAGATATTCAAATAGTAAAATATAATAAGGGAGGGTATTATAAATCTCATCATGATTCATGTTGCGATAACAATAAAGAATGTAGACAATTTAATAAATTTTCTGGTCATCGTACAAGGACAATTTTAATTTGGTTAAATGACAATTTCAAAGGTGGTGGAACAGAATTTCCAAATTTAAAAAAAGTTTTTTATCCTAAAAAATACGATGCTTTAATGTTTTATCCTCTTGATAAAAAAAATAAAAAATGTCACCCATATGCATTACATGGAGGAATGAATATAGAAGAAGGTGAAAAATGGATAGCAACAATTTGGTTTCGTCAGAGAAAATTTTAATAATTATATATATAATAAAAAGAAATAATCCACATCAAAAATGAATTTATAATTATTGATTCTCTTGACATATTGTAATATACCTCTTTAATATCAAATTTATACATATATATAGAAATTAATACCAGTAGTAATATTATTGATTTTATAATAGAATTATTATTATTAGATTGTTTTACATACAAATTTAAATTGCTTAAAGCATGATATAATGGTAGAATATGAATAATATAATTATTTATAAATAAATGCAAATTAATAAAAAATTTATTATTTTTATATATGCTAAATGTTTTTTCATACCTATTTACTATTTTATCAGAATTTATATAAAATATATATGATCCATATATACTTATTGTTGAAATAAGAGCAAAAATAAAATTAGTAACAAATCTATCAATTATAAAACCTTTCCTTATAAAATAGTAATAAATTAAATATAAATAAATACTCCATATTGTGAAATAGTTATTTATGTAATGATTATTTTTATATTTATCTATCATCATAGATATAATTATTATATATATTTTTTTTAACTAATTTAATAAATTTATTTTTTTCATTTATATTTTCATATAATGATTTGTCGAAATTCTTAATTGTGATATTATAATTGGTATTTATTGTAGATAAAAAAAATTGTATACTATTTTTAATTTTAGGATAATATAATTTTTTTTTTAATAAATAATTATTAGAAATTTGAACTATTTTAATATTACAATTAGTTTTTTTTTGTATGTAATATATTCCTGTATTATTCCAAAAATATGTATAAAACATCACTACATCGTATCCTTTTTCAAGATTTTCTATAATTCTATTTGTTGATTTTGGAGGATTGATAATTCTTGATGAATCATTACAATACAAGAATGTATATTGAGAATAATTTTCAGATACAAGGAATTTACATTTTTTATTTTTCATAATATTGTACATTAATAAAACATCAACATGTCCAAAAAAATGAGAACAAATATATAATGTACCAATTTTTTTAGATTTATTATTATAAATAATTTTATCTTTATAAAAAAGTTTATATTTAATTGATTGTAACTTTAGTGTATTATTTCTTATATAATTAATTATAATATTTATTAAAAGTATAACTATTATTATTATTAATAATTTATTTTTTGATTTTATATTAATCATTATAATTTTATTAAATAAAAAAAAAAGTAATGAAATTATATATAAAAATTGAAAATTTAAATATTTGTAGTACAATATTATTTTTTTATATTATTATAAAAAAGTTGTATAAATAATATCTATTATACAATTTAAATAACATATGGCTACTAGTGAACGTTATGGGGACGCATCTCAAGAAGAAATTATTGATTGTTTGAGAGAAGCAACACGTAGAATTCCAAGTGTTTTTTCATATTCGCCTAAAATAGTTGGATGGGAAGATGTTACACGTGGTACTATTGGTGGTGAATTAAGTTCTATTGGAAGTAATATCTCAGATGTATGGTTGGAAGGTAAATTATCACAAAGATATTATACATTTAGAACCGATAATTGGAATGAACAGCTTTGTCAAGTTTCAACTGATTCATTTGCAATTGTAACTAATATTGAGGGTACACCGACAACAATTCTTTTAAAGGATTATTTAGAGAATATTGGTAAATATTGTTATGATGGAGAAGGTATTCCCAGTGACACTGTAATTAACCATGAGAAAATTAATGTACGATTTCAATATTGTATTGTTAATGATAAGGATGAATTAACACCATGTGTTTATAACTACCAAACAATATCGAATAATAATCCAAAAAATATTCATGTAATGTTTAATACCCAATCGAGTTCAATTAGTTTTTCTCAAACTGGTAAAGCTCGTTCATATTTGCATTCTCAAAATGTAGATGGTGGTATTAATAAAAATTATATTCAAGTAGAGGATACTTCTATGGCAGCAGGATCAGTTCAAGTTGAAGATAAAGAAGCAACAGCTGCTGCAGCTGCAGCTGGAAAAGCAACAGTTGCAACGCTTGGTACTCGTAAAATGGGACAGGCGTGTAATATTATTGGAATGCTTCAAATTCCAATTAAGCAAGAGAAAAAAAAACCTCATTTGGCGTCTAAGGGTATTGGTTCTGGAAGTACTCTAGGAGGAATCCAATGGAGATCTTTAAGTATGGGATCTCCTGGTACGGAATCAAATGCATGTTTTAGGAGTATTAGTACAGGAGCACATACTGGTACTTTAAATGTTGGTCGTGCTAGTATTGGATCATCTGATGGAGTATATACTCCTCCAAATCTAAAGAAAATAGAACAAGAAGATGGTGTAATTCCAACTATGACAATTACATATTATGCTGTATGTTCCGGTGGAGTACCAGATGATAGTAAAATTGGTGAAATTATGAATCATATGGATACTTTATATCAAACAGTAGGGGAAACTTTCGATCTTGCTAGTGCTACTGATCAAACAACTTCCGAGTTAACTGTTCATGATGCATTAGGTATTTCACACAAGTTAATGGTAGATCCTCACCCTGCTTCTAAAAAAGTAACTAGTGTGCCGACAATATTTGAATTTTAAACATAATAAATTTTTAATAAATAATTGCTAATAAATTTAATCCTAAATTTTTTTTATAAAATCTTTTTTTAAATAATGGAATTTTATAAATATTACATATTCTAACTTTGTATATTTTATGTTTTTTTTTGGCTTCACGTTTCCAAAAAATTTTAGTTTGATTTAATGAAAGTGAAATTAATGTATACGAGTATGAAGTATATCCAAAAGTATATTTTTTTAGGTTGTTATTTTTACTAATATTGAGATTAAGACATAACAAAAGATCTTTTAAATATTCTACAAATTTATAGTTATAATTTAATGAAAAATATTTTACATTTTGAACACATGATAATCCAAACCTATTTTTAAATATATAACCATAAAATAATCTATATAATTTAATATTGTTTATAAATTTACTAACATTTGAAAAATTTATAATACTTTTGATATCTAGATATTTTGATATTTGTAAAATTATTTCATTATTAAATGAATTCATAATTATATTATATCTATGTATATATATTACGGTAGGTATCATCCTATTTATATTATTATATATAACGGTATTTATATATGTCAAATACAAAATCAGGAATGTCTAAATTAAATGCTAATACCTTTAGAAGTTGTTATATGAATCAGTTAATACGTGAGATTGAAATTGGTAGATGGTTTAAATATTTAAATTCAAATCAAAAAAATAAAATTAAAAAATTACTAAATGAAATATTTAATAAAATTTTAGAAAAAAATATTCATATTGAAGTCATAACAATAAAAAAGAATAGTAATGGTAGCTATTATGTTCAAGATGCATTAGATACATTAATTAATAGAAATGGTGAAAAAATTATGAATAAACCTTTTTTATTAATACCTTTAAAAATTGACGATAATAAAATAGATTTAGGGGAAAATTGTTGTATTAATATTCAACATAATAAATTATCATTTCAAAATAAATTGGATATTAAAGATATTTTAAAAACACAATATGGTGATTCTTTCATATGGGATGGCGATGATACAAAAACTCTCTGTATTAAGATATAAAAAAAATTGAAATTATTATTACTTGTTGTTTCTTAACAATTTAAATATTAAATATCTAAACAATAAAATTATATTTTATTATTTAGGATGAGTGTTACGCATTATTTTGAGATTTTTAAGAGGTGGGTTGGCACCCGCAAAGAAGACACGCAAATACTAAAATCAATTTCTCATTTTACACATGGTGATAGCCGCCGATATGTAGGAGATATGAACCCTTCAGATTTTTATGAAGGAATTAAAGAGTTAAGGGAGATGATGATTGAAGATAATATGAATTCAATTGAGGTCATTCGAATTTGTAGATCGTTGATGGTTATTTTATTTCCATCTACATATAGGCTTGGGAATAAATCAAAAGTACCACATGGCAAGTTTTCAAAAAAAAAAACTAAGAATGATCCTAATTGTTGTAGAATCACATGGAATAATTTATTCAAGTTTCTAATTCCATATTCTACTAAGATTGTTGAAATTTTTGAGACAATTAATTTTACAGATAATATTCAAGATCATTTTGAGACATCTTCAGAGTATTCTGGAGATAGTTGCACAGATGGCGATTCTTCGGACGAAGAGTTTAATGAAAAAGACAATTCTGTATTTGCAAGGAGGATGAATTCTCTTGTAAAATTAACACCAGAAGATAAAACTTTTGGATCGAGACAGAAACGTAAGACAACAAAAGATATAGATTATAGCCAGTGCACTGCTGGTGGAGCAGGTTTGAATCGGAATAACATATATTCTGATTTCACTATTCGAGAAGTTTTTATTAGAATGATTAATGAAGTGTCAAGTGAAATTGAAAAATCTAGTTGTGCTTCTTCATCTATATCTAGTGGTGCTTCTTCATCTAGATCTAGTGGTGCTTCTTCATCTATATCTAGTGGTGCTTCTTCATCTAGATCTAGTGGTGCTTCTTCATCAGGTATCGATTCATCCTGCAGTGAACCTGCAAAGAAGAAATATAAAAGATAGTAATCGGATTTTATTTAAAATTTTTTTTTTAAATATTATTATAATGAGTAATGTAAATAATGAAATAATGAAAAAATTATTAGATAATACTAAGAAAAATAAAAAATACGGGTCAGACGATATAATGTTTATAATTCATAGATCATTAAATGAAAATGTTGTTTGTTATAAAGGAACCGAGTTAGAAAATAACTACGAAGCTTGTTACCCTTTCTGGTTAATGACTGATGGTAAAAAAGAAGAATTAAATGTTTTAGAAAAATATAATGCATATGGTTTAAGTGTAACTAAACTATCTGAAAATAAATGGAAAATGAATATAATATCATTAAATGATAGAAATATAATTATAGTAAAAGATAAAAATAATAAATGGAAATCTATAACAAAAATTAATGGTAAACTATCACAACTTTTAGGTGTTCACGTTCAATTAAAAAATGGATGGGTTTCATATAATGTAGACTTTATAGAAATTTTTGGAATAAATGGAGAATATGAGAAAAAAATAAATACATAATATAAAAATTGAAATAATATATATATTACATAGAAATGAATTCTAATTATATAGATAATAAACTATGACTTCTGAAAATAAGAAACAAGTCTGTGAATTACAATTACATATATCACATTTTAACAAAGAATATAGTAGATTAAATTTACTTCCTGATGAAATATATAAAAATATATTGAAATATGTTTTCAACCCAGTATTTCATTTATCAAGATGGGAGAATAAATATAATACATGGAATACTAAATTACTTATAAATCGTTGTTATATGTGTAAAAGATCTGCAAAAAATGTTCCATTGTCGTACAATTGTGAATGTTGTAAATCATATAATTATATTCATAATAAATCATGTGTTTGTACAAATGAATTAATTTGCTGGGATTGTGCACATTAAATATATATATATTTTTTATAAAAAATTGAAAAAAAAAAAATTTTATCGAGATTCAATTAAAAATTAATAATATATTATTAATAATTTATTTTAGATTTAAAATAAATTATTATAAATAATTAATTTTTTGATGATTTAAAAAATATAATTGATTTATAAAATTTAAAATTTATAAATAAAT
>Ga0163111_10001457_pt1 | contig 14627 bp, 16 predicted proteins | sample CRUFie1St18metaG_FD_109645 | JGI IMG/M metagenome (GOLD analysis project Ga0163111, IMG submission 109645) | Marine microbial communities from the Costa Rica Dome - CRUD Field 142mm St18 metaG | ecosystem: Environmental > Aquatic > Marine > Oceanic > Photic zone | place: Costa Rica: the Eastern...
TAGACAAATGAATTGCAGTAGAGAATATTGCATACAAGTAGTTCAGCGCGCCTTAAGAAAATTAAGAAAAACTGGGATACAAAGTGGTCTTTTAGAGAGAAGTATTTAATTTTGGTTGGCTCAAGAAACCCAAATAAAGATGTTTTTGAAGCAGAAGTTTTGGAAAGTTCTGTAATCGAAGAGGGTTTACTTAAGAAGATCTTACTTAAAGCCGGTAGGGCGATCGCTCAGCCTGCTTTGGAAGGGTTTGAACTAATCATGGATACATCAACTCCTCCCCAAGTAAGGCTATCGATCATCGGAGCACTTACATATTTAATTGTTCCTGTTGATTTAATTCCCGACTTTATTCCTGCTTCTGGTTTTAGCGATGATCTGGTTGCACTGACTGCCGTTATCAGTCTATGGCAGCACCATATCACTCCGGAGATGAAATTTAAAGCAAAATGCAAGTTAGATGAATGGTTCCCAATATGAATAAAGCTTGCTGGTCAAAAGAAATAGAACAAGATCTAATACTTCTTGTAAAAGATTGGTTAAGACAAACAGGAAGAACACAGTCAGAGCTTTGTAAAAGTCTCAATCTTCCCTCATCACGAATTCCTACTTTAATTGACTTTTTGAAAAAAGATTTTATATCCGGTGGAATTCCAAAAATTGCGAATCGACTTTGTGAAATAGAAGAGTTATGGGCAAACGATAAAGATAAAGATCCAAACAAAAAAAGGGATATTGAATTAAGCAATTCTGCACAACTTGATCTTCTTGATGAAATTTGTGATGACCTTTCAAAAATTAATTTCAATAACTAAGATTTACATGACAAGAAAAAATGGATTTCATTTATTTCAACTAAGCTCCAGAAAAATTTTTTTAATTACTATTTCTTGCATATTTTTTTTTATAAGTTTACCTAAAGAAATCCATGCATTTGAAGAAGATTTAGGAAAAAATCTTTTCAAAAATCACTGCGCAGGATGTCATATTAATGGAGGGAACATTATTCGTCGATCTAAGAACTTAAAGATTTCTGCTTTAAAGCACAATGGCATTGATAGCCCAGAGTCTATTGCTGAGATAGCAAAAAACGGGATAGGGATAATGGATGGATATAAAGATCAACTTGGTGTCAATGAGGATCAAATTGTCGCCAACTGGGTCTGGGAACAAGCTCAAAAAGCTTGGATCCAAGAATAAACTTCGAATTCAGTCCAGATACCTTCTTTCCAGTATACGTCTTCTTTTATGAGACTTCTTATATCTTCAATATCTTCAGCCTTAAATATTCCAAAAACATATCTACTACATTTTGTTGGACCTAAAGTAATTAATGTACCTTCTTTCTTCAGAGATGAAAGCCTTTGAAGATGCTCTTGTCTAAAAGGTGTTCTCTTCACAAGAGCATCTTCACAGTAAGTTCCCCAAAGGACAAATTGATCCATGATTTTTTAAATTAAAGAAAGAGAATAAGTCTCAAGAAAAACTAAGGAAAGCATCCTATTTTAAACTTGATCTATTGCTATTTACAAAAATTCAATTAGTAGCTATTCGAAGTTCATTACAAAACAAACCAGCTTCTCTAACTTTCTCTCCATCAGCAGCATTAGCAATTCTTTTAACTAAGGCACTACCAACAATTGCGCCATCAGCTCCCCATTCCTTTACTTGTTGTATGTGTTTTGCCTCAGAGATTCCAAAACCTACAGCAATAGGGCTGGACGAAGAGTTTTTCAATTCTCTAACGAGAGACTCAACATTATCCTCTAGTGACGACCTTTCTCCCGTAACGCCAGTAACACTAACTAAATACGTAAAGCCATTAGAAGTCTCTGCAATTTTTTTCATACGATCCTTTGGTGTTGTGGGTGCAACGAGTAAAACCAAATCAATTTCTTTAGATTTGGCTATCTGAGAGAGTTTTTCTGCTTCCTCTAGAGGAAGATCAGGAACAACAAGTCCGGAGACACCTACATTAGAAGCTTCTTCACAAAACTCTTCAAGTCCTCTATTAATCAAAGGATTGCTATAAGTAAATAAAATTATTGGTATTGATAGTTTACTTCTCAATTCTGACAACATTTTAAAAACTTTTTTTGGAGATGTCCCTGAGGAAAGAGCTCGAGAGGCTGCTAACTGAATTACAGGTCCATCTGCTAAAGGATCACTATATGGAATGCCAAGCTCAATAATGTCAGCGCCATTAGCTTGAAGTTCTAACAAAATCTTTGCTGTAGTTTCCAAATTAGGGTCACCTGCCATAAGAAATGGCATTAGTGCAATTCTTTGATCCTTTTTGATTTCGTAAAAAGACCTACTGATATTTGTGCTTTTCAATTTTCTAAACGAGGGTATCTATCATTTTTATCATTTTTGTATCCATAAAAGTAAGAAACTATTGAGACTTCGTAATTAAAAACTTAAAAATTATTAACTACTGTCTTTTTCAATCGTTTTAAGTAATTCAATTTTTTCTTGTTCAGTCATAGACTCAAACTTTTCCATAATTTTTTTATCAGTCACCTTTTCATAAGCCTCTCTATACCTTTTACGTTGCTCCATGAAAGTCATATTCCCTGAAAAAACTCTAAAAAGGTAAGAAGCTGTCCAGGCAAAAACGATAAGAATTAATATTGATTGTGCGGCTATGCCAGCTTTAATTGATTCAAATCCAAGTAGCTGAAATGCTTCATAACCAAAACCTCCCAATACAAAAACTATTAAACCAATTTGAAAAACCTTTATCCTTGTCAAGACTCAAGACTCCCCTTTGCCATTCATTCTTAAATTAAGAAATGGCGCGAACAAAACCAATCCTGGGAAAAATAAAAAAACCAATCCATATATAAAAAGTCTTTCAAACTTGCCCATAACATTCCACCTATTATTCATCCAGTAGAATAGAAATAAAGGCACAATCAACAAATAAATAACTCCCAACACCACAAAAGCAGATAAGGTAATTAACGGATTAACAGAGGCTATTAATCCATAAGAAATTAAACACACTTTCGAGAAACAAAACATTATGGGAATGGGGGGACTTGAACCCCCACGGCCAAAAAGCGGCCAACAGATTTTAAGTCTGGTGCGTCTACCAATTCCGCCACACTCCCCTTTAATAGCAAGGCTTATCACTATGCTAGAGAATTAACTCTAGACCAAATACATATTAGCGTAAACGTATGTGCTTGAATCAGTACTCTTAAGATTATCTAGAAATAAATAATTCTTTCAATAATATTTCACTAATTTCAAGACACACTTTTTATAGACCAGCCAAGGGTTTCTCCTGCATGAAATGGTTTGACTAAATCATTAGGATCTTCATTTAATCCAACATCGATAACTTGAGGTACAGAAATATCTTTTTTAACCAAAGTTATGCTCTCATTGTTAAAAGGTAAGCCATAAAAATTTGCTCCATTAATACTTGCAAAAGCCTCAAATTTTTCTAATGCCTGCTCTTCTTCAAAAACCTTTAAATAGCTTTCTAAAGCAAAAGGAGCATTAAATATTCCTGCACATCCACATGAGCTTTCCTTATGCCTACGAGTATGAGGTGCTGAATCAGTTCCAAGGAAAAAGCAAGGTTTACCACTAGTAGCGGCTCGTCTTAAGGCTATACGATGTATTTCACGTTTTGCCGTAGGCAAACAATAAAAATCACTCCTTAATCCCCCATTGAACATTGCATTTCTATTAATGTGTAAATGATGAGGTGTGATAGTAGCTGCAATATCAGACTTGCTATTCTCTACGAAATCAATTGCATCTATTGTCGTGATGTGTTCTAAAACAACTTTAAGTGAGGAGAACCTTTGCAATAAAGGTTCCAAATGACGCTCTATAAAAACGGCCTCTCTATCAAAAACATCAACATTTAAATCACTAACTTCTCCATGAATCAATAATGGCATGCCAATTCTTTCCATCGTCTCGAATAAATTGTCGATTCGACGCAAATCAGTTACTCCATACGAAGAATTAGTTGTTACATTAACTGGATATAGTTTTGCTCCATGAAAAACACCTTCTCTAAAGCCAGTCTCTAGAACATCAGAAGACATATCATCTGTTAGATAGGCTGTCATCAATGGAGTAAAAGAAACACCTGGAGGAATCGAGTTAACAATCCTTTTTTTGTAGTCTTTCGCTTGATTTATTGTTGTTATTGGTGGATCAAGATTAGGCATAATGATTGCACGGCAAAAAACATCAGCGGTATGACTCAAAACACCTTTAAGAATCTTTCCATCTCTTAAATGCAAATGCCAATCATCCGGCTTTAATAATGAGATTTGCTTAACAGAAGTAATCACAGGATTAAGGCTCTATCAATGTATATCTTAATTAACCTTGAGCTATAAGTCTTCAAGTATCAATCTGAGGGCTAAGATATCAAGATAATACCAAATGGAAATAAAATAAATTAATTCACTAATTTAGTTTCTCAATAAATCTGTCAATTATGCCTTCTTTGTTATTGTCATTTTTAGAACTTATTGCTGGGATACTTTTACTTTTTAGTGGTGGTGAATTTTTTATTCAAGGGTCTGTAGCTTTGGCCTTGATCCTAGGCGTCCCTCAACTAGTTATCGGTTTAACAATAGTATCTCTTGGCACAAGCGCCCCTGAACTTTTTGTTAGTGTAAATTCCTCTCTAAGTGGATCTGATAGTCTTGCTGTAAGCAACATAGTTGGCAGTAATATTTTCAATGTAATGGTGGTTCTTGGTGGCAGTGCTTTATTGCGACCTTTAAGGGTAGAAAGTCGTCTTGTAAGGAGAGATATTCCTCTTCTTTTAGGAGTATCAGCTGCAGTTTGGGGGATGGCCTCATCAGAGCTAATAACTTGGCAGTTTGGAGTAGCTTTGATAGTTGCATTAATAATTAATACCACTTGGGAAATACGAACAGCAAGGGAAGAGCCTAAAAGGACCCAGGAAGCAGAACCAGAAATTAATATTGAAAAAGACTCAACAAATTTATTAAATGCAGCTATCAAATTAGTAGGTGGTATTATTTTACTTACTATCGGTTCACGACTATTAGTCTCAGGCGCATCTACAATTGCGACCTCACTTGGAGTAAGTGAGGCAATCATTGGGTTAACAATAGTTTCACTTGGTACCTCTTTACCTGAGTTGATCACCTCATTAGTTGCCGCTATTCGTGGCCAAACTGATTTAGCAATAGGGAACGTAATTGGAAGTTGTTTATTAAATCAATTACTTGTTTTAGGTAGTTGTTCCATCTTGTCAGGGGGAAATGGTTTAGTTGTTGAGAACTTATTGATAACAAAGGATATCCCTATCATGGTTATTACAACTCTTGCTTGTATGCCTATTTTTTGGACAAAAGGAATAATAAGCAGGGTAGAGGGTGGTGTTTTATTGGGTCTATATTTGCTTTACCTTGCAGATAAGATAATCCCTTTAACTGTACCTTCTCTACATTCAGAATTCCAACAATTAGTCTGTTTAGCAATAATATTATCTACGGTAATTATTATGTATAAGACAATTATGTACTGGTTAAGACTAAGAAAAATTTCAAATACCTAGTACTTTCCTATTGATCATTTCATCGTCACAAACTCCTCAGCAATTGTAGGATGCAATGCCATTGTATTATCAAAATCAGATTTTGTAGCTCCTAACATTAGAGAGATTGATGCCATCTGAATAATTTCAGATGCGTTATCTCCAAACATATGACAACCAATAACTTTATTATTATTGCTATTTACTATTAGCTTTAAGATACATTTAGATCCTTTCTTCGGGATTGATTTAGATAAAGGTCTAAATGTTGATCTAAATACTTTGATGTTATCTTTCCCAATAAATTGGGTAGCCTTTTCTTCAGTCATGCCTACAGAAGCTATTTCAGGCTGACTAAATACAGCATATGGAACTAAATCATAATTTACCTTACGATTTAGTTCCCCATAATTCCTATCAGAGAAGCTTCTTCCTTCATCAATTGCTACAGGTGTCAAGTTAATTCTATTGGTTACATCTCCAATAGCAAATATATTAGGGATATTAGTTTTACTTTCACTATCAACCTTAATTTGATTATCAATAGTTTCTACTCCCGCTTTTTCTAAACTCAATCCCTCCAAGAATGGTTGTCTACCCGTAGCGAAAAGCAAGCCACTAGAATAGAAGTCTTTATCTTTATTTGTTCTGATAATTAATGAACCAGGGCTTCCTTTTATTGAAGAGACATTCTCTCCAAATCTTAAGTTGATTCCTTTACTTTTCATTGCATCTGTTAATGCCGAAGAGAGTTCAAGATCAAAACCTCTCAAAATACTTTCACTTCTTACCAATTGAGTAACCTCGACACCCAATCCATTCAATATGCATGAAAATTCACAAGCAATATAGCCTGCGCCAACAATTGTAATTTCATCTGGAAAGCTTTTTAGAAGAAACATATCATCACTTGTCCAACCTAAAGATGAACCTTGAATACTTGGTCTTCTGGGTCTGCCTCCTACAGCAATAAGAATTTTTTCTCCATAAATTTCATTGAGAATCTCTCCATTTTTTCTATTTTTAATAACAATACAATTAGAACTTTTAAACTCACCCCAGCCTTTTATAAGCTCAACTTTAGCTTTTTTTAAGAAGTTTTCATGTAATTCATTCAGCCTTTGCACCTCCTTTCGAACATTCGCTAATAAGACCTCTGAATTGATCGTTAAATTGTCAAAATCAAACTCATAAGGTCTTGCACAAGAGATACTCTCCAACAAAGAAGACCCACAAACTAATAATTTTTTAGGGACACATCCCCTTATGACACATGTTCCACCAACAAGATCACCCTCTACGATCGCTACAGATGCTCCATAACTAGCAGCTTTCTTAGCAGCAGCTAAGCCACCTGATCCTGCACCAATGACAATTAAATCAAAAGACCTTTTCAATTTTGATACCTTAGTATTATTTCCTTATTCTCGTTGAAATTCATGAATCCAACCAGCAATGCAATGAGTTGGGAAGAATTGGCAAAATATTCAGCTGACCCAATTGATCGCATCAATGGGTTAAATAATCCATATTCTTCATTACGTCTATTTAATAAAAGTGAGTCTGATGCTGTTGTGACTCTTTACAGAGACAATCATGCATGGTGTCCTTATTGCCAAAAAGTTTGGCTTTGGTTAGAGCTGAAGAAGATTCCGTACCGCATAAAAAAAGTAACGATGCGTTGCTACGGAGACAAAGAAAGATGGTATTTAAAGAAAGTACCCTCCGGAATGCTCCCTGCAATAGAAATTCAAAATCATGTAATAACCGAAAGCGATGAGATTCTATTTGTATTGGAAGAGATCTATGGTCCTTTGGGCCAATCACTGAATGAACAGCAAGTCTTATCGCATAGAAGACTTGAAAGAGAATTATTCTCATCATGGTGTAATTGGTTATGTCGCAACTCTTTTTCCAAAACCCAAGAAGAAAAAAAGAAAGAAGCTTTTAAAAATGTTGCAAAGAAATTAGAACAGGAACTCCAAAAAAATGCTTCCGGTTGGCTCGCACCACTCTCAACAGAGAATGGCGAAAAACCTGGATCAGCAGATGTTGTTTTTATTCCATATGTTGAAAGAATGAATGCGTCACTGGCTTATTACAAAGGATATTCATTAAGAGAAGAACATCCTTATATAAATATATGGCTTACGAAACTTGAACGACTTAATGAATATAGTGGTACTCAAGGAGATTTTCATACTCATGCTCATGATTTACCTCCACAAATGGGAGGTTGCTTTACTTTCTCAAATCCAAAGCAACAATTGTTTGCCCAACAAATTGATATAGGTACTGGATTAGGGCATTTAGAACTAGCTGGTTTAAAGGTTGATACAACATATGAACAAAAATTTAAAGCAATTGCATTAGAGAGGGTTATCAAACATAAAGACAGAATCATTGCTGTTAGTCCAATGCAAAATAAATTATTTGATCAACCACTTAGAGCCGCCTTAACTTTTATGGTTTCAAACAATGTTTGTCATCCGGATGGGAAGAGTGCCTCTGCATTACGCTACCTCAGAGATAGAATTTCAATACCGAGAGATATGCCTTTATTATCTGGAAGATTATTTAGACAATCACTTGAGCGTACAGCAAATATTGATAGCAATAATCAAGGTCCAGAGATACCTATAAGAAATAGGATGGATCAGAATCCCACACAATTCAAATAAATATCTAAATTGTTATTATCTATAAAAGATTTAATTTATCGGCGTTTTCTTGAATCAATTTGAAGAAGATCCTTTACTTTTTGAACCAGACTTGCCAATTGTGGCTCACTTGATAATTTCTTTTCTACTTGTTCAATGGCATACATGACAGTTGTATGATCTTTTCCCCCAAAAGATTCTCCAATACGAGGTAGGCTTAAATCTGTACCATGACGCATTAAATACATGCCAACTTGTCTTGCCTGACTTACAGGTCTACGTCTACTCGGACTGCGCATCTCTTCCTCAGTGACTCCAAAGACCTCAGCGACTTTCTCCATGACTTGTTTCGGTTTAACATCAACTCCTTGTCCAGTGGGATCAAGCATAGGTGCAACTGATTCCACTGTCATTGGCAGGCCAGTTATAGACGCGAATGCAACAGCGCGAGTAAATGCTCCCTCTAACTCTCTGATATTAGAAGTAAATCTTCCAGCTATAAACTGAATCAAATCTCTTGGTAGGAGCATTCTCTCATGCTCAGCTTTTTTTTGTAAGATTGCCATTCTCGTCTCTAAATCAGGTGCTTGTATATCTGCTATTAGTCCCATGGAAAACCTTGAAATTAATCGCTCTTGCAAACGAGGTATTTGATTTGGAGGTCTATCACTTGTAAGAACAATTTGTCTACCAGCTTCATGCAAAGCATTAAAAGTATGAAAAAATTCCTCCTGTGTATATTCTTTACCCTCTATAAATTGAATATCGTCAACCAATATCAAATCAGCTTCTCTATACCTATTCCTAAAGGCTTGCATTCCATCTTTCCTGATCGCAACTATCAAATCATTTGTAAAAGTCTCTGTAGAAACATATGCAACTTTTGCGCCTGGATCAATTTCCAATCTGTAATGACCAATTGATTGCATGAGGTGAGTCTTACCCAGACCAACCCCTCCACAAATAAATAATGGATTAAATTCTCGGCCAGGCGCCTCAGCTACTGCCATTGCTGCAGCATGTGCCATTCGACTATTGGGGCCCACAACAAATCTATTAAAAACATATCGCAAATTCAAACTCGGTAATTTTTTTTTTATTGGGACTTGATTCGATTTACCGCCTGAATTATCTCTAGAAGAAATCCCATTATTATCTAAATTTGGATGAGTTTGCTTCTTATGGCTTTTGTTTGATGAAAATTCTTCTTTAACTTTTATGTGAACTTGGACTTGATTACCAAAAATCTCTGTTGCAATCTCTTCAATTTTATGAGAATAATTTTTTCTTAACCAATCACTTGAAAAACTATTTGGAGCTACCAAAGTCAGGCAGCCATCTTTGAAATCAAAGAATTCAGCGGGTCGTATCCAAGTTTCATATGAAGGTTTACTTAAATTCTTTTGAAGTAATTGCTGAACCTTCGTCCATAGCTCATTCCGAGTTTGCACCGGCATTACCTAATGGAATATGAATCTAGGCAAAAAAGTCAGATTGGTCATTATAAAATTTGGGAATCCAGTTCTAAATCAATAAATTGGTGTAGCCCAAAAAGCAAGTACCGCTATGGATTAGGGAAATGACAGGTAAAAAAGATTTATTTTTTACAGAACAAAAATTAATACGATGCTAGGAATAGTAACTTAGACTTCAAATCAGAGGAAGAATCTTAAGTTAATAACAATGGATCGAAGAATACCTAAAACAGCAAGCCAAAAAGAATTCAAAAATGAAAGCAAACCGATTGTAGTTTTAATGACAAGATGGCACTCCATCTATCGCTGTAAAACTCGTTTATCAAAGGGGATAGGGGCACATAAAGCAGCAAAAATACAAGAGGCTCTTACTAGTCATACAATTAACGTCGCCACAGGAATTCAAGAAGAAGGTCTCGCAGATATTAAAATTGCCATTAATGGAATTGGTATTAAAGCTGCAAAAAGATGGGCCCTAAAAAATAGAATTAAAAAAGTTGCGACTCAAGGGCCTGGCAATCTAGGAACGAAAATGAAAAGACAGTTTATAAAGACTTATGCAGAAAAAACTATTTCTCACCAAATTCCTAGTTCAATTTTATTAATTGGTACTGATTTACCGTCAATCTCACATTTTGACTTAATTCAAGCAATACAAATCCTTACACATAAAGAAATGATTTTAGGTCCTTCAACTGATGGCGGATACTGGCTGATAGGACTATCAAGTAAACTTTTAAATCCTCTTTGTACATGGGCATTTTCTGGGATAGATTGGGGAACAGATAAAGTACTCAAGGAAACGATTCGATTGGCAACATTAAATCAAGTAGATTATCAACTGCTTCAGACCCAAAATGATCTGGATAATATTAGTGATCTATCACCATGGCTAGATCCAGCTACCTTCCGAATCTCAGCATCATCATACCAACTTTAAATGAAGCGAATCACCTCCCTCTACTCCTCGCTGACTTAAATGCATGGCCTATCGATTTTGACTTGACTATTGTTGACGGAGGAAGTAAAGATTTAACTGTTTCGATAGCACAAATACAAGGAATAAATGTTATTAAAAGTCTTAAACAAAGCAGAGGTTATCAATTGAAGACTGGAGCTTCAAGAGCCCAAGGAGACTGGTTTTTATTTCTACACGCTGATAGTAGATTAGGTCCAGGATGGGTAAAGAGTTTATTAAGAATAATAAGCAGTAATAAATCTAAAAATACAGTTTGGTACTTTGATTTTAAAATAAATAATAATAATATAGCATTCAGAATACTGGAGGTAGCAGTAGCACTTAGGAGTCAATTTTTACAAAAACCATATGGAGATCAAGGTTTACTAATACATAAAAATCTTTATTACAATTCAGGAGGTTTTTCTGAATTAAAAATAATGGAAGACCTCGACTTAATAACAAGAGTAACTAAGACTACAAAAGCAAAGCGTATCGGAGAATATATATATACAGATGATAAGAAGTGGGACAAATCAAATATAATTAGATGTGCAATTAAGAACGCAAAGTTAAGAAGGAAATGGAGACAGGGCTATGACATAGATAACTTATCAAAAGACTACTATTCATAAACTTAAGACACTAATTTAAGCAATCAATTTGAATACCAAAAAGCACATTTATTGCCTTTAGGCTCTAACTTCCATCCCTGTCTCTTATAAAAATCAATCACATCAGAATCAGCAAATAATGTTACGCGAGTAATACCTTCTCTTTTTAAACTCCTCATCAAATATGACATGAGCTGTTTTCCTAATCCATAACCTTGATAAACAGGGTTAATAGCCACATCCCATATTGTTGCATCAATCACTCCGTCCCCAGTACATCTTGCAAATCCAATTAATCTTGGAAATTTAGGATCATGTTGCCATAAACCAACTTTAAGCAAGCTATTATCAAGAGCTCTCTTTACTCTCCTAAGTGGTCTTCTTCCCCAGCCTACTGCTTGAAGGAGTTGCTCAAGCTCAATTAAATCAAAAGGCTTTGAATCACTAAAAACAAATGGAGATGAATTATTTTTATTAAAATATTGAAGAGCTTCTTTCCCATATATATTTTGCAAAGTTTCATCATTAAGAATATTTTGTTTTCTCCACCCTGGCATACCTGAATTTAATCCTAAATTAATCATATTTAGATTTTTGTTAGTCCTTTTTCTTGTAAATCAGCAAGCTGAGAATAAAGTCCACCTAAAGCCCTCAATTCTGTATGGCTACCTTGTTCTATCAACTTTCCTTTTTTCATAACTAATATTCTATCTGAAGATTCTATTGTTGCTAATCTATGGGCAATAACAAGTGCTGTCCTTTTCTCTAATAATCTATCAAGATCTCTTTGCAAAGTTGCCTCAGTTGATGGATCCATAAAAGCAGTAGCCTCATCCATAATTAATACTTTTGGATCTCTTATAGCAACTCTTGCAATAGATAAAAGCTGTCTCTCTCCTGAAGAAAGATTACCGCCCCTTTCCCTAATATAAGTATCTAAACCATTTGGCAATTTACTCAAGATATTATCCAACCCTAATTCACTACAAATTTCTTTTAAACGCTGATTATCCAACGAAGAGTCTAGACGAAGGTTATCTGCAACATTACCACTAAATAGAAAAGTATCTTGAAGGACTACTCCAAGCTGTTTCCTTAAAGAATGAAGGGGTATCTGTTTAATATTTTTATTGTCAATGTAAATATTTCCCTTTTGAGGTTCATAAAGCCTGCATAACAAACGAATCAAAGTTGTTTTTCCTGATCCAGTTGGACCTACAAGAGCAACATGTTCGCCTGGGTTAATTTTAAAACTTAAATCATTTATTATTTGCTCATCATCTCTATAAAAAAAACTTACATCTTCAAATACAACTTCACCAAAACCAATTTTATTTGGATTAGTTATTGTTTTATTTTCTTGATTATTTGCAACCTGATCATAAATTTCGATTTTTTTCTCAAGCAATTCACTTATTCTTTCTACAGCTGTCAATCCACCTTGTATTTGAGTAAAGCGTTCTGCTAATTGTCTTAATGGTTCAAATAGTCTTTGTGAATACAAAATGAACGTTGTAAGAGTGCCTAACCCCATAGCTCCTGCTGTAACCATATAACCACCCAAAGAGATAACTAATGCAATGGCAGCCAATGAAACCCATTCAATAAAAGCAGAGATACTGCTGTCATAAAAAATAGTGCCATTTACAGCATTCTTATAATCATTTCCAGTCTTGAAAAATTTTTGACCATTTACACCTTGCCTTCTAAACATTTGAACAACTTCTAGACCTTGGAGGTTTTCCTGAAAGTTTGAATTCAACTGAGATAGTTCTTCTCTAACTTTATAATTTTGCTTGCGATAACGTTTTTGTAACCATAGGATAAATAAAGTAACCGGTATTTGTATAAGTAAAAGCAATACTCCTAATCTCCATTCAATTAAAATCATAGTTATTGAAATAACAATAAGACTTACAAAATCAGATAAAACTCCAACAGCACCGCTTCCAAAAACCTCAGATAATGCATCAACATCACTAGTTAACCTTGTTAATAATTTACCAACAGGCATTTTGTCATGAAAACGTAATGACAAAGACATGGAGTGAGAAAACAAATCATTCCTTATTCTTGCTGTCAATCTTTGCCCCACGGCCTGAATGTTGTATGACTGAAAACCTTGTAATCCGAGTCTAAGTATTACTGTTATAAATAATATCCCTATTATAAACCTAATAGATAATTCATTAGATAAATTATCAAAAAAAGAGATTGTATTCTCTCCTCTTAAGATAGAAATAGCTTGTCCAACTAGAAGAGGTTGAATAGCACCGGCTAAAGCAACAGGTATTAATATAAAAAGTATGAGAATTAGACGTTTTTTCTCTTTTTTTAAATACCTTCCAAGTTTCTTAACTCTTCGAAGATCATTTTTTGCCATCAGGAGAATGCTGGATCAGTGATTGTTTTTGAATTGAATCAATAATTTCTTGGAGGGTTCCTCCATCTAACCTTAAGGAAAGTGGATGGCCAACAAGCCTAGCGCTTGATTTAAAAAGTTGTTCAATCTCCATAAGGCCATTATCTCTAAGAGTACGTCCAGTTGCGACTAAATCTACAATTGCTTCAGCCATACCTGTAATAGGACCTAACTCAACAGATCCACTCAAATGAACCAATTGAACGGGCAAATCAATTTGATCAAAAAAATTCTTTGCGCAATTTGTGAACTTACTAGCCACTCGGCAATTTGGAGGCAAATCGGAAGCACTCAAATAACCACTGCTCGATTTAACAGCAACTGACATATGACATGCTCCAAATCCAAGATCCACCAAATTCGCTACTTTTAACTTCTGCTCCTGCAATACATCGAAACCCACTATCCCTAATTGTGCCTGCCCATAAGCTACGTAAACAGGCACATCACTGTTTCGTACCAAAAGGGCTTTGGCACGGCCACAAACGGATGGAACCATCAATTGGCGATTGCTATCTTCTAAAACAGCAGAGAAATCAAGTCCAACGTTCGAAAACATTGATACAGATTCCTGCAATAAGGCCCCCTTAGCTAATGCAACAGTAAACATGTCAAAAACTATTGAAGTTAACTCTACCTATTCAAGTTCCTGAAAAAAGAATGTTAGAGAAAAAAAGCGAATTCACTATTTACCCAATTACTGTTTTACAGGACAATATCGTATGGGTTTGGGTCCACGGATGCAATGCAGTGGTAGTAGACCCCTCTATCTCTAGGCCAGTAAAAGAATGGCTTTTGAACAAGAACTTATCCTTGAGAGCCATCCTTCAAACACACCATCACGAGGATCATATTGGTGGAACACAAGAATTGATTAAAAGATGGCCTAAGGCAAAAGTAATTGCATCGAAGAAAGAAATTAAAAGAATACCTTTTCAAACATTTTCAGTTGACGA
>Ga0163111_10001458_pt1 | contig 14623 bp, 13 predicted proteins | sample CRUFie1St18metaG_FD_109645 | JGI IMG/M metagenome (GOLD analysis project Ga0163111, IMG submission 109645) | Marine microbial communities from the Costa Rica Dome - CRUD Field 142mm St18 metaG | ecosystem: Environmental > Aquatic > Marine > Oceanic > Photic zone | place: Costa Rica: the Eastern...
AAGGAGACGCCGCATGATCCGCGCCGCGCTGCTTGCCGCATCGATGCTCGCGGTCACTCCGCTCGCTGCGCAGCCTCACCCGGTGCAGGACGACGAGCCTGCCGCGCAGCCGGAGATGGATCACTGCGCCATGGGCCACCTGCCTCCCGAAAAATGTCCGCCAAAGGAGGAGCCTCAGCCCGCACCTGAACCGGAAATGGACCATTGTGCGATGGGTCACCTTCCGCCGGAGCAATGCCCCCCGAAGGATCGCCAAGAGGAACACGAGCCCACGGCCGGCGGCATGGCGGGGATGGATCATGGCTCGCACGGAGGGATAACCGACAAGTCCGAGCCCGGTGCGGCACCTGAAGAGGAAATTCCTGCGCGAGCGTTCGACGGGCCTCGCCACGCAGCCGATGCCATCTGGGGAAGTGAAGCGATGGAACCGTCGCGCGAACAACTAGCGCGCGAGAACGGCGGCATGACCACCGGCATGATCCTTGTGGAGCGCCTAGAAGCACGCATTCCAATCGATGGTGGCGAAGATGGCTACCTGTGGGACGCACAAGGTTGGTATGGCGGGGACATCAACCGCTTCGTCCTCAAGACCGAGGGCGAGGGAAAATTAGGCGGTGCGCTGGAAGACGCCGAGATACAGGCTCTCTACAGCCGCGCTATCGGTCCGTTCTTCGATTTGCAGGCCGGCGTGCGGTTCGATCCCGAACCCGATGGCCGAACGCATCTCGTTGTCGGGGTCCAAGGGCTCGCGCCCTATATGTTCCATGTGGATGGCGCTCTGTTCCTCTCCGACCGGGGCGACCTGACCGCACGGGTCGAGGCCGAATACAATCAGATGATCACCCAACGCCTGATCCTCCAGCCGCGCATTGAAGCCGAGTTCGCGGCGCAGAACATACCGGAGCGCGAGATCGGCGCAGGGATTACCAAGGTCGAGCCGGGGTTGCGCCTCCGCTATGAAATCGCGCCGGAATTCGCACCTTACATAGGCATCGAATACGAGGCCGAGGTCGCCGAGACCGCCGATATTGCCCGCGTAAATGGAGAAGACCCTGATGGGCTAAAGGCCGTTATTGGGATGCGTGCCTGGTTCTAGTCCGATTGGCGCGCGACCGCTTTCGGGCAATAGCGCACAACCTGTGAACGGCGACAATTAGGGCGCGTAGCAGACTTGGAAGCGCACAGCTCGTCGGAAAGTTCTCATCAGTCAGAAGTAGGGTAGCCCCAAATGGCGGTTTTCTGGGGTTCATGAAAAGTGGTGCCGCTTACGTGACTCGAACACGTGACCCCATCATTACGAATGATGTGCTCTACCAACTGAGCTAAAGCGGCACTTCGCAACCGAATGCGAGAAGTGGAGGCCCGAGCCGGAATCGAACCGGCGTGCAAGGATTTGCAGTCCTCTGCGTAACCACTCCGCCATCGGGCCTCGCCCCTCCCTCTCGGGAAGGAAGCGGCGCACTAGCGATTCTGTGCGACAAAGGCAATCGCCTCGTGATGCCTTACGTAACGTCAGTCTGGACGCCCCGGGCGATAGCGGCAATGACACCCGTCATGAGCACTGCCAATCTTCTCGATCCGATCACCGCCGGCGCGGGTGAAACGCGCTTTTCCGGGCTCGACCACTGGATGCAGGGCCGCACGCTCTATGGCGGTGCGTCGGCTCTGATCGCCTACACCGCGGTGACGCGCGCCTTCCCCGACCTGCCCCCGCTGCGCGGCGCGCAGATCGCCTTCGTGGCGCCGACCGGGCCCGAGATGGAACTGCGCCGGGAGGTCGTGCGCCAGGGGCGCAACGTCGCGCAGGTCCGCAGCGAGATCTGGTGCGAAGGCACGTGCGCGCTGACCGCCTTCTGGCTGTTCGGCACCGATCGCGAGCCCAATGCGCTACACGATGCGGCGCCGGTCGACGAATGGCCCGGCGCGCCCGAGGAGGCGGAGCCCGCGATGCACGGCAAGGGCCCCGCCTTCATCCAGAACAACTTCGAGATCCTCCGTGCGCAGGAACAGCAGGGCCCCGGCGCGCCCGTGGTGCGTCGCTGGGCGCGCCTCACCGAGCGCAGCGGGCTCGACCCGGTCAGCGAGCTGATCCTGATGGGCGACGTGCTGCCACCGGGCGCAATGCGCGCAATGCAGCGGCAGGGCCCGCTGAGTTCGATCAACTGGTCGTTCAACCTGCTCGATTCCGCACCGGCAACGCGCGACGGGTGGTGGCTGGCCGAAACCGCCAGCCAGCATGCCGACGCGGGCTATTCGTCCGAACGGCTGCGGCTGTGGAATGCCGACGGCAAGCAGATCCTGGACGGCATGCAGTGCGTGGCGGTGTTCGGCTGAAGCTGGACCGCGAAAGCCGCGCGCGAGAAGCGTGACCCTCGCTGAAAATCCTTCGCATCCAGTGCCTTCAATCGGACGACAGTGCCGCCCGTGTGACCTTCCAACTGCGCGGCGCTAAATCTGCCTGATCCGACTAGGGTAGCCATCGCACACACCCCAGAGGCCGCGGCCATCATGGCGGGCACAGGACGAGTAGGAAAGCGGCCCTCGTGGCGGATCAGATTGCGGGGCCCGGGCGGATCAACGCGCGGGCGTGTTGCCCATCGCCTCGCCAAGCCGGACCGGCCCTTCGGGGCGCCAGTCCGCATTGAAATCGATGACATCCTTTTCAAACAGCATGATCACGGTCGATCCGAGCAGGAAGCGCCCCATCTCCTCGCCCTGCTCGAGCGCGATCGGGCGGTCCGCATACTCCCATTCGGCGATCGCCCCGGTGCGCCGCGGATTGACCACGCCGTGCCAAGTGGTCGCCATGCTGCCGACGATCGTCGCGCCGACCAGCACCATCACGAAGCGCCCATGCGTTTCGGAGTCGAACACGCAGACCACGCGTTCGTTGCGGGCGAACAGCCCGGGCACGCCGCGCGCGGTCGTGGGATTGACCGAGAACAGCGCGCCAGGGACATAAATCATGCGCTGCAGGCGGCCCGCGCACGGCATGTGCAGCCGGTGATAATCCTTCGGCGAGAGATAGAGATTCGCGAAGCTGCCGTGGCGGAACCGGTCCGCCAGCGCGGCATCCCCTGCGAGCAGCTGGGTCGTGGTAAAACGATGCCCCTTCGCCTGCAGGATATGATGGTCGTCGATCGCGCCGAACTGGCTGATGGCACCGTCCACCGGAGAGATGAAATCGGCATCGGCCAGCGGCCGTACGCCCGGCTTCAGCGGCCGTCCGAAAAAGTCGTTGAATGAGGCGTAGCTGGCGATGTCCGGGTTTTCGGCCTCGCTCATGTCGACACCGTATTTCCCGACGAACCAGCGGATCAGCCGGGTCGTCGCCCGTCCTCCGTGCGCCCGCGCGATGCGACCGGCAAACTGGGTGAGCCCACGTTTGGGCAAAAGGTATTGCGGCAGGACAGACAGGCGACCGAACATCATGACCTCTAACGTGGACCGCACCCGATCGTGCCGCTGGCTTGCCGGAACCCAGAACCGGATCTTGCCAGCGAGGGGAAGAAAGATCGGGCGGGTAAGCTTAAACTCGGAACCGTGCCTTCCAATATGCCGGTTGCTGGCATGCAAAGCACTTAAGGTGGCCCATGCGCCGCTAGACGTCCTTGAACACCGGCGCGCGTTTCTGCATTTCGGCCATCACCGCCTCGATCTGGTTGGGCTTGCGGATGATGCCGTCCTGCTCCTCGCTTTCGGCCATCAGGATCGCGTCTTCGCCTTCCTCGTGCATGACGCGGAACAGGCGCTTGGCGCCGCGGATCGCATGCGGGTTCTTGTTGGCGATAATTTCGGCGAGCGCGGTGGCGCGAGCATGCGGATCGTCTTCAAGCATGGTGGCGAAGCCGAGGCCCAGCGCTTCCTCGCCCGTGAACTCGCGGTTGGTGTAGGTCAGTTCACGCAAAATATCGTTACGCACCAGCCCGCGCCACAACGCATAGCCGCCCATGTCGGGAACAAGCCCCCATTTCATCTCCATCACCGCCATGCGCGTGGCGGGATGAACCACGCGGATATCGGCGCCGCTGGCAATCTGCAGCCCGCCGCCGAAGCACACGCCGTGCACTGCGGCAATCACCGGTACCGGGCATTTGCGCCAGGTCATCGCGGCTTCCTGCGCGCGGTTGGCATTGCCGTGGCTGCGTTCGGCGAGCGCGCCCGAACCGGTCGAGTCGCCGCCGAAGCTGGCGGTGTCCAGCCCCGCGCAGAAGGCACGCCCTTCGCCCGACAGTACGGCGACGCGCAGTCCCTGCATGTCGCGCAGGGCTTCGCCCGCGGCGAGGACCGCTTCGAACTGGTCCGGGTCGAGCGCGTTCATCTTGTCGCCGCGCGTGAAGCGCACCTGCGCCACGCCATTGTCGCCCAGTTCGATGGAAACGCGATCGTTGAAATTCATGTCGATGTCTCTCCCGGAAAAGCACTCTTGCGTCCTTGGTACGCATCATGCCCGACAAGTCCAGTTGTAGGCGGCGCATCGTGCCCCTGGCGCTGCGCCGGGATCGCGAGGCAGTAGCTGCCCTGCGCTTCGGTGCGCACCAGCCAGCCGCAGCGCGCGGCGTGCAGCTTGGCCCGCAGGCGCGAGACGTGCACCGCCAGCGAATTGGTTTCGGGCGCGCGTTCCAGCCGCCAGACGTCGCGCAGCAATTGCGCGCGCGTGACGCTGGCACCGGGCGTTTCGGCCAGCCGCCATAGCAGCGCGAATTCGCGCGGATGCAGGCCAAGCCATCGTCCGCCGGCGCGCCCGTCGCGTTGGAACAGGTCGAGTGTGACGGGGCCCGCGTGCAGTTCGCGAGGCAAGGCGCGCGCACGGTTGCCGATCCGCGTGAGCCGCGCTTCAAGTTCGACATGGGTGACCCGGCTGCCAATGGCATCGCCCAATCCGCACGCCAGCAGAAAGGTGCGCTCGCGGGGATCGTCCACCCCCACGGCGACAACGCGGGCGGGCGTTGACACCCCCTGCCAGCGCGGAAGTCGACTGTTCCGGCGCCAGTCGAGCACCACCGGACGCCCGCCGGCCGTAGCGCGTTCATCGACCACGTGCCGCATCGACCAGTCGGCCAGCCGCAAGTCCCACCGGATGGGAATGTGCGGACTGGTGGAAAGCCACTGGAACACCGGCCCGTGCATGAATCGCCCCCCGCCCCCTGGTTGAGGCGTGTGAGGGTAAGTCGATGGATTCGTTTGGGAACCACCCGACAGCACAGATGCTGCCGAAACGGATATATCTCCTGCGTCAGCCGCGCGCGTGTTCGGCGAGGAACCGCTTCACATTGCGCGCCGCCTGCCGGATGCGCTGCTCGTTCTCGACCATGGCAATGCGGACGAAGCCCTCGCCCTCCTCGCCGAAACCGACCCCCGCCGCGACCGCAACCCCGGCGTGTTCGAGCAATTGCTTGGAGAATTCGAGGCTGCCCATGTCCTCGAAGCCGGGGGGCAATTCGGCCCAGGTGAACATGCTGGCGGGCGGGTTGGGAATCGGCCAGCCCGCGCGGGTGAAGCTTTCGACCATCACGTCGCGGCGGCTCTGGTAACGCAGCCGGTTCTCCTCGACCACGTCTTGCGGACCGTTCAGCGCGGCGCAGGCGGCCGCCTGGATCGGCGTGAAGGCACCGTAGTCGAGATAGGATTTCACGCGCGTCAGCGCGGCGACCAGTTCGGGGTTGCCGACGCAGAAGCCGATGCGCCAGCCCGCCATCGAGAAGGTTTTCGACATCGAGGTGAATTCGACAGCGACGTCCTTCGCGCCGGGCACTTCGAGGATCGAGCGGGTCGGCTTGCCGTCGTAATAGAGTTCGGAATAGGCGAGGTCGGAAAGGATCCAGACCTTGTTCTCGCGCGCCCAGGCCACGAGCCGTTCGTAGAAGGCGAGATCGACCGTTTCCGCGGTGGGATTGCTCGGGTAATTGACCACCAGCACCGTCGGACGCGGAACAGTGTAGGCCATCGCATTGTCGAGCGCCTTCCAGTAGCGTTCGTCGGGCGTGGTCGGCACCGAGCGGATCGTCGCGCCCGCGATGATGAAGCCGTATGTGTGGATCGGATAGGCGGGACTGGGCGCAAGGATGACGTCGCCCGGCGCGCTGATCGCGGTCGCCATCGACGAGAGACCTTCCTTCGAGCCCATCGTCACCACCACTTCGCGCTCGGGATCGAGATCGACGTTGAAGCGGCGGCCGTAGTAATTGGCCTGCGCCTTACGCAGGCCCGGAATGCCTTTCGACTGCGAATAGCCATGCGCGGTCGGCTTGGCCGCGACTTCGCACAATTTGTCGATCACATGCTGCGGCGGGGGCTGGTCGGGATTGCCCATGCCAAGATCGATGATGTCGCGCCCCGCCTGCCGCGCGGCATGCCGCATCGCGTTGACTTCGGCGATGACATAGGGGGGCATGCGTTTGATGCGGTAGAATTCGTCGGACATCCTGTCTCTTTCGGCATTGGTCGAGTCACACTGATTACCTATTCACCCTGCAGGTGCAATCGCGACGGGTGCATGGCGGTGCGGAATATCCTATTGCCTGTCCAACACGCGCTTGGCACCACGGAGCAGCGATGATGACCGACGACGGCCCCGACCCCTTCACCAACATGTTCGAAGCCCCGGCCAAGCTGGCGCGCGCGCTGTTCGCGCCGATGGCGGAAGCGACCGCGGGCACACCGGTTTCGGCGGAGGACATGCGCCACTGGGCCGATGTCGGGATGAAGCTGCAATCGATGTGGCTCGAATACCAGACCGAGCAGCTTGCCGATCCGCAGGCGCTTGCGCCCTTCTTCGATCCCACGCGGTGGATGGAGCTGGCACAAGACTGGTACCGGCAGATGCCGCTCGCCGATCCGGCACAACAGCAGGCGCTGATGCAGGAAGGCATCGCTCTGTGGCAGCAGGTGCTGGGCCAGTACGGGCTCGGCCCCGATACCGCCGCGCAGGCTTCGCCCGAACCCGAACTGCCGCGCAGCGACCGCCGCTTCGCCGATCCGCGGTGGCGCGCACATCCCGCCTATGCGCTGATCCATCAGACCTACCTGTTCCTCGCCGAGCGGGTTGCCGCCATGGTCGAGAGCGCGGAAGGCCTGTCGGACGAGCGGCGCGAGCAATTGCGCTTCACAACGCGCACGCTGACCGATGCGGCGAGCCCGGCCAACTACCCGCTGCTCAACCCGGTGGTGATGGAGCGCACGCTCGAGACGCGCGGCGAGAACCTGATCAAGGGGATGGAACACCTGCTGGCCGATTTGCGCCGCGGGCAATTGTCGCACACCGACCCCAGCGCGTTCACGCTGGGCGAAAACATCGCGACCACGCCCGGCAAGGTCGTCCATGAAACGCCGCTCTACCAGCTGATCCAGTACACGCCGACAACCGAGACGGTGCTGGCCACCCCGCTGGTGATCTTCCCGCCGTGGATCAACCGTTTCTACATCCTCGACCTCAACGCGAAGAAGAGCTTCGTGCGCTGGGCGGTCGAACAGGGCGTGACCGTGTTCATGGTCAGCTGGAAATCGGCCAACGCCGACATGAAGGACGTGGTCTGGGACGATTACGTGCGGGCCCAGATCGACGCGATCGACCATATCCGCGCGCGGCTGAAAGTGCCGCAGGTCCATGCGATCGGCTATTGCGTGGCGGGCACCACGCTGGCGGCGACGCTCGCGGTGCTGCATCGCCGGGGCGAGCAGAACAAGGTGAAGAGCGCGACCTTCTTCACCGCGCAGGTCGACTTCGAGAAGGCAGGCGAACTGCTCAACTTCGTCGACGACCAGCAACTCGCCGCGATCAAGGCGCTTAGTCCCGACGGCTATCTCGACGGGCGCTACATGGCCGCGACCTTCAACATGCTGCGCGGCACCGACCTGATCTGGAACTACGTGGTCAACAATTACCTGCTAGGCGAAGACTACCCCGCCTTCGACCTGCTGCACTGGAACGGCGACGTCACCAATCTGCCGGCCAAGTGGCACGAGCAATATCTGCGCGACCTCTATCGCGACAACCGGCTGGTCGAGGCCGACGCGCTGCAGGTCGATGATACACCGGTCGACCTCGGGCTGGTCGAAACGCCCTGCTATATCCAGGCAGGCAAGGAAGACCATATCGCCCCGGCCGAAAGCGCGTGGCGGATCACCGAGCAGTTTTCCGGCCCGGTCAAGTTCGTGCTCGCGGGATCAGGCCATATCGCGGGCGTGGTCAATCCGCCCGGATCGGGAAAATACCAGTACTGGACCAATGGCGGTGAAGCACGCAGCCTTGCCGAGTTCCGCGAGGGTGCGGAGGAACATCCGGGCAGCTGGTGGCCCGACTGGATCGAGTGGCTGCGCAATCAGGCCCCCGAAACGATTGCCGCGAAGGGCAAGCGCGCACCGGGCGGACGCGGCGATAGCGTGATCGAGGATGCGCCCGGACGCTACGTCGCGACGCGCTGACCGGACCTGCGGCGACCACTTCGCTGCTATTGTGCAGCGCACAAAATTCGCTTGACTTCGCGACTGCAGCGCCTATTTTGTGCAGTGCAACAAAGCGAGGTTTCCCATGGCCGACAGCCAAAGCAAGATCGACGCCGAAGCCGAGAAGGCTTTCGCTGCCGCGGCCGAGAAGAAGGCTGCCGGCTCGATCAGCGCGCAGAAGGTCGAGAAGGCCGTTGCCGCCGAACCCGCTGCGCCGGTAGAAACCGCGGCAATTGCCAAGGCAGTCAAGCGCATGCCGGCGAAAACCAAGCCTGCCGCCGCCGGCAAGGCCCGGAAGAAGCCCGCCGCCAAGCAGGCCGTTGCCAAGAAAGCCGCACCGGCCAGCAAGCCGCTTCCCGCGAAAAAGGCCAAGCCGGCGGCCAAGAAGCCCGCTGCGAAGCCCGCTACCAAGACCCCCCCGATCTCCCAGCTTAAGGAAACCATCATGGCTACCGCTGAAACCGCCACCACCATCGATTACACCACCAAGGCCAAGGAAATGGCTGCCGACATGCAGACCCGCGCCAAGGCCGCCTACGACAAGGGTACCGAGATGACCAAGGAAGCCGTCGAGTTCCAGAAGGGCAATCTCGAAGCGCTGGTCGAATCGGGCAAGATCCTCGTCTCGGGCATGCAAGACCTCGGCCGCACCTATGCGGACGAAGCCAAGTCGGCCGCCGAAACCGTGCAGGGCGACGTCAAGAAGGTTGCCGAAATCAAGTCGCCGACCGAGCTGTTCCAGCTTCAGGGCGACATCGCGCGTCGCAATTTCGACGCCATGGTCTCGGCGACTTCGAAGAACACCGAAGCCATGCTCAAGCTCGTCAACGACGCTTTCGCGCCGGTTTCGAACCGCATGAGCCTGGCCGCAGAAAAGGTCGGCAAGGCCGCCTGATCGAACATCGCTTCAATTCCGTCGGGCACTCTCTCTCCTCTCTCTCGCCCGGCGAATTGGACACCGTGGACCGGATGGTTACGCACCATCCGGTCCTTTTCATTTCCGGGCAGTCGCCCGTTGCGGCACTCTGTTGCCCACCCCGCAAACGGCGGCGCCTGCCGCTCGCGCCTTGCGAATTGGCGAAGCGATACGATAATGGGTCCTGCAATGGCCGAGATTCCGACATTCCCCCCGATCCGCGCTGCCGGCGAGGACGACGATTCCCGCGAAGGCGACGGCCAGGTCGGCATCGCCACCAAGACCCGCGCGAAACCCAAGAAGCCCAGCCAGTACAAGGTGTTGCTGCTGAACGACGATTACACGCCGATGGAGTTCGTGGTGATCGTCCTCAAGCGCTTCTTCCGCATGGACATGGAAGAGGCGACCCGCGTGATGCTGCATGTTCACCAGAAGGGCGTCGGCATATGCGGAATATTCCCCTATGAAGTGGCCGAAACCAAGGTCAACCAGGTGATGGAATTCGCCCGGCAGAACCAGCACCCGCTGCAATGCACGCTCGAAAAGGCCTGACCGCCGCACGCTCCGGACAAGGGGCATGACCTGCGCGCAAAACCGCGCTAGGGGCAGCGGCGGAGACAATTGACCGGCGGCCCCTTGCTCAAATTCCTGCCCAGCATCGATCGCTATATCTTCCGGCTCGTGACCGTGCCGATGGCCGCGGTGTTCGCCATTGCTGCCTCGCTGCTGGTGCTTGACAAGATGCTGCGCCTGTTCGATTTCGTCGCGGTCGAAGGCGGCCCGGTGGGTGTCGTGTTCAAGATGCTGGTCGCGCTGGTGCCCGAATATGCCAGCCTGGCGATCCCGCTCGGTCTGCTGCTCGGCATCCTGCTCGCTTTCCGAAAGCTCGCCACCACCAGTGAACTCGACGTGTTCCGCGCGGTCGGGCTTGGTTATGGCCGGCTGCTGCGCGTGCCCTTCGCGATCACCGCAGTGCTGATGGCGGTCAATGTCGCGCTGGTATTCTTCATCCAGCCGATCAGCCGGTATTATTACGAGCAGATGGAATACGAGCTGCGCTCGGGCGCGTTGGGCGCATCGATCAAGGTCGGCGAATTCACCACGCTGGCCGATCGCATGGCACTGCGGATTGAGGAAAGCGAAGATGACGGGAGACGGCTCAAGGGTATCTTTGCGCGCGTCGCCAACGATCAGGACCAGGTCCTTTCGATTTCGGCCAAGGAAGGCGCCTTCCTCGCCACCACCGACAATCCCGACACGATCATCCTGCGGCTGACCAACGGCACCATCGTGCAGGATACGGGCAGCCAGACCCCGCGTGTCTTGACTTTCACGCGGCACGATCTGCCGATCGACCTGCCCGCGGTGGAGGAATTCCGTGCGCGTGGCGATGCCGAACGCGAATACATCCTGCCCGAACTCCTGCGCATCGGCTGGAGCGACGAACTGCCCGAAGAGGCACGCGACGCCAGCCAGGCCAGCTTCAATTTCCGGCTGGTCGAAGTGGTAATGATGGCACTGCTGCCGCTGCTGGCGGTGGCGCTGGGGGTCCCACCCAAGCGATCCAGCAGCGCGCTGGGCGTGTTCATCTCGATCGTGATGGTGGTCGCCTATCACAAGGTGAACCAATATGGCGAAGATATCGCAGCGCTTGGCCGCGTCGATCCGATCCTCGCCCTGTGGGGGCCGTTCGCGATCTTTGCTGCGCTGATCATATGGATGTACTGGCGCGTCGCGCATGTCCCCGGCGGACAGGCTATCGGCGCGCTCGAAATCTGGTTCGACAAGCTGGCCAAGCGCGTGGGCGGGCTGTTCCGCCGCCGGCGCCGGCTCAAGATCGACCTGGCGGCAGCCGAATAGCGGGACTCCATGCAGCTTGATTTCTTTCCCTCGCGTACGCTGACGCTCTATCTTGCGAAACTGTTCGTCGCGCGGATCGCCGCGATGCTGTTCGTGCTCGTGCTCGTGCTGATAATGCTCGACCTGCTGTCGAGCAGCGGCGAAATCCTCGCCGTGCCCGGTAACGGACAGGGCGAATTGCTGACCTATGCGGAGTTGCGGATACCGCAGCTGATATCGCGTTTCCTGCCCTATTCGGTGCTGCTCGCCACGCTCATCACGCTGGTGACGCTCAACCAGAACAGCGAGGTAATCGCGATGAAGGCGGCCGGGCTGTCCGCGCATCAGGTGCTCGCCCCGCTGCTGCTGACTGCCGGGCTTGTCTCGCTGGCCACCTTCGCTTTCAACGAACGGGTGGTGACCCGCGCGACGGAGACGCTCAAGGCTTGGGAAGCGGTGGATTATGGCGCGATTCCCGACGAAGAGCGCGTGCGCACCAACATTTATCTCAACGATGACGGCAATATCCTCACCGCCGCCTATCTCGCCGGGCGCGGCGAGGCGATCGCCATGCGCAATGTCAGCTGGTATCGCCGCAATGACGAAGGCATGATCATCGAGCAGGTCGATGCCGAACGCGCGCGCTATGCCGGCCCCGGCTGGCGACTCGAGGGGATCACCCGGTTCAGCGTGCAGAACGCGGTAACCGACAGGCCCGCCACGCTTGTGGTCGGCGAAGGCCTCACCCCGGACCAGATCGACCTCGCCAAGATCGATCCCGATGCCGAACCCTTCTGGACGCTGACGACCTCGATCGCCGAATTCGAGCGCGCGGGGCGCCAGACCGACGAATTGCGCGCCAAGTGGTGGCACAAGATATCGGGGCCGTTGTCGGCCTTCCTGATGCCGTTGCTGGGCGCAGTCGCGGCCTTCGGGCTGGCGCGCTCGGGCCAGCTGTTTGTGCGTGCAGTGATCGGCATGGCGCTGGGCTTTGCCTATTTCGTGGTCGACAACGCCGCGCTCGCGATGGGCAGCTTCGGCGGGTATCCGCCGTTCCTCGCCGCGTGGGCGCCTTTCTTCCTGTTCCTGCTGATCGGTGAAACGGTGCTGATCCGCACCGAGGAATGAGCGATTATTCGATCCGCCTCGCGCGTGCCGGGGATGCCGCGTACCTGCCTGCGATCGAACGCGCCGCGGCCAAGCTCTTTGTGGATGATCCTGCCGCCGACCAGGTGGACTTCAACGACGTCTGGACCGAGGACGGGCATCGCAAACTGATCGCCAAAGGGCATTGCCTGGTGGCCGAGATCGGCGAGACCATCGTCGGCTTCCTGGCCAGCCAGCCATTCGGCCGCGAACTGCATATCTGGGAAATGGATGTGCATCCCGATGCGCAGGGCCAGGGCGTCGGCGCGGTGTTGCTGCGGGCATGCCTGGTCGATGCGGCGAATTCCGGTTTCCGCGCGGTGACGCTTACCACCTTCCGCGACGTGGCCTGGAACGGCCCCTTCTACAGCCGTATCGGATTTGCCGAAGTGGAGGAACTGGAAGCCCATCCCCGGTTGGCGAAAGAGCTGGCGGATGAAGCCGCAGCGGGGCTGCCGCCCGAGCGGCGGATCGCCATGATCCGCTTTCTGTAGGAAGGGAAGCTCCTAGCTGCGCGGGCGCATCGTGTTGCGGGCGATCCGCCCCACCAGCACACCCATCCCGGCGTGGTTTGCCCCGTGATAGCTCGAATCATCCGCGAGTTCGGCCACCAGCCTGCGGTGTGCTTCGGCCAACGAATGATAGGGCATCGAAGGCATCAGGTGGTGCAACGCATGATAGCGCAGCCCGACCGGGGCCCACAGTTCGGCAATGCGGCCGGGCGGCGGCACGTTGACGCTGTCGAGGAACTGCGCGGTCACGGTCATGGCCTCGCCCTCATTCTCCCAGAGATGGGCGACCAGCGTACGCAACTGGTTGAGCAGCGCGACCACCGAGGCCACGGCCAGCGCCACCAGCAGGGGTTTCCAGCCAAAGGCGAAGACGCTGCCGATCAGCGCCCAGCTCCACACCATGCCGCCCGCTTCCTGCAGCATCACCCGGCGACGCAGGTCGCCTTCGGGGTTCTTGCGGCGGAAATCGGGATTGATCGCAAGCGCGCTGAGCCGCTGCCACGTCAACCGGCGGATCGGCGGGATGATCGCTCCCAGCGGAACGAGCACTGCGAAACGCAGCAGCAGTGCGACCGGCGCGAGCAGCGCGATAAGCACGAATGCGGGCAGGCTCCACGGTTTCATCAGCGCCAGCGGAAGGTATTCGGGATCCGCGATCGTGCCATATTGCGTGCGCTTGTGATGCAGCGTGTGCACGCCTTCATACATGAAGGACGGCGTCAGCATGGGCACGCCGACCAGCGCGTTCCACGCGGTCCGGAAGCCCGGCAGCGCTCCGTTACGGAAATGCGAGATTTCGTGGATGAACAGCAAGGCGCGATACAGCGCGAGCACCGAGACCACGCCCAGAACGATTGCCAGCGGGAGGCTGTCGACCAAAATCGCACCCGCCAGCGCGCCATATCCCACCAGCGCCGAACCGACCATGTCGGTCCAGTAGATGTCGGCGCGATGCGCAGCGATGTCCTTGGTCAGGTCGCGCGCGGCGCGCAGCATGGCCTTGTCGTCGGGAATCTGGGCATGCCAGCCCGATCCCGCGTCGCGACGCGAAACGATATCGACAGCCGAAATCTGGGTTTGTTGCACGTTCATGGTCGATTGTCCTGGGGGGTCTTTAGCCGAAAACACACACGCAATACAGCGCCGGGTGTCGATCATAGTGATCGCGTCCGTGCGTTTCCTTGACAAAGATCAGCTAGCGCACACAGGGCTAATCCAAGCTGAACGAAGGTACGCGCGAATGGGTAGTGTGGAAGTGGTGATCGATCGGGTCGAAGGCAAGCAGGGCCGCGCGGAATTCGTCGATCTCGGCCGCTCTTTCGCCACGCGTGAGCCGCACTGGGTCCCGCAATTGCGCTCCGAGCAGCTCGAACTGGTCGATCCGGCGCGCAATCCATTCTTCGGCCATGCCGACCACCAACTGTTCATCGCGCGGCGCGACGGCACGCCAGTGGGGCGCATCTCGGCACATATCGACCGGCTCGCGCTCGACCTCCCGCGCGAACAGGGTTTCGGCCCCGGCGCGGGCATGTTCGGCTATTTCGATGCCGAAGACGAAGCCGTCGCGCACGCGCTGCTGCACACCGCCGAAGACTGGCTGCGCGAACAGGGTATGAACCGTGCGCTGGGCCCCATCTCGATGTCGATCTGGGAAGAGCCCGGCCTGCTGGTGAAGGGGCAGGATCACGACCCGATGATCATGATGGGGCATCACCCGGAACACTACCAGCACTGGATCGAAAGTGCGGGTTATGCGCGCGCCAAG
>Ga0163111_10001461_pt1 | contig 14612 bp, 16 predicted proteins | sample CRUFie1St18metaG_FD_109645 | JGI IMG/M metagenome (GOLD analysis project Ga0163111, IMG submission 109645) | Marine microbial communities from the Costa Rica Dome - CRUD Field 142mm St18 metaG | ecosystem: Environmental > Aquatic > Marine > Oceanic > Photic zone | place: Costa Rica: the Eastern...
CATCTGCTTTAGCAAGTTCACGATTTTTTTCTTTGACCAAAGTCTGAAACAAGAGGATTCTAGTCTGCGTGTCAAATAATAATACCAACCTTGAGAGACAAAATTGTGGCGCTTGCTGCATTTATGAGTTGCCTTTGCTCGTGTTGCGTACGATCAATGGTTTTGTGTCGTTCGAAAGACTCATTAGTTGCGCAAATTGGCAGGGAGTATTTGGTAATCTGGTTTTCTTTGACGAAGGCCCTGGCCCGCACCAGTGCTGGAAATTTTAAAGCAGCTGGCACCAAAGATGTCATTGACTAATTATATGTACAGACACCGTAAAAAACCAACGCCGGATTCCTCATAATGCCTCAGCGCGCGACCAAGCTCACAGGCATGATTGGTGGCAATCTCCTCCTTTTTTCTTGCCCCCGCCGCCGCAGCCAACGCCTTTTGGAGCTGGAAAACACACACAAGGGTTAGGGCAGGATCACCAAAGACACGCGGGTGGGGAGGGGACGTGTACCTCATTGTTACGCTCGAAGGAACTTGGGTGTTCATCAGCATTGAAGTGGCGATTGCTCCGGCTGCGAGGTGGTTCTGCCCAGTTTTGTAGTTCCAAAACAAGAACAGAGAAGTCGCCTATTTTTTGTCTGACTGATTGAAATTAGGTAGGTAGCAGTCGCGCAGGATTTGAACGCATATTGTTGTTTGACTTCTCTGCTGATTCTTTTTGTCCAGTGATCAAAGAATCACGCAGCTTCAGCAGAACACTAGTCTCGGCTTCTACGCGGGCATAATCAGCGGCAGCAAGCATGGTATCTTGGGATGTGATGGCGGTCTCAAGTTGTTGCACACGCTCCCGCAGCAATATCTTTTGTCGCATATCCTGCAGCGCACGCAGCTTAAGTGACATAACTTCCTCGGTTGACGTGGGCATGAACCGAGCTGTGTCATTGGTCTATTGAGATTGCAAGACAACTTGTCATGGTATGACACTGCTACGAACACGCAATCACAGGTTGTGAGACAAGCTTAGGATTCACAGGCATCCGGGCTCCACCAATTCGATGTAGCTCCATCTGTTCAATGCGCTCTTCTAACTTTTCTCTGGCCTGCTCAGATGCTTGTAATTCCAATTCACGTTGCTCACTCAAATACTGCAGTTCATTGACATCACAAGGCATTAAATCCATGGTGGCATTCATGTTTAACTGACCGCTTTCACCTAGCCAAGTAACACAATACCATAGTTACAAGTGATGATTTGCTGACCGAGAATGCGTTGCAGCGCCTCTAACTGAGTTCGTTTACCTTCGATTATGGAGAGAAGAGATTCAGTCCGTACATCGTTCCGCGCCTCTTGTTCATAAGCAACTAGCTCTTGGCGTTTCAGCTGGCGGCGAGCCGTCTCATATTTTCCTGTATGATGAACGAATGATAGGCGCAACATGCAGTGGTTGCGCAGATAAAACACTTGCAAACAGTTGAAAAGTCGCCCGTAAAGCAATTACTTCGCGTTGTAACTTTCCAATTATGCGATTGTCCTCATCTTTGATCTCCAATTCACGTATACATTGCGCAAGTGCAGCTTTTTCTGCCATGCGTTCGTGGTGCAACCTTTTCATTTCAACGGCCTACATTGGGGGCTTGGGCGGTGAGTATAAGTAGCTTATCAGAGGGTTGACACAGCTCGTCATAACTTGCAAAGAGGCAATTTCAACCAGCTCGTGCAGCCGTTTACAGTCTCTTTGCGCCGCCGCAGCCTCTTCATTTGCGACACGAACTGCACTTTGCAATGAAGCTAACTGCGCGGCATCATGTGCGTGACCTAAGCGCACGAAAAGAGGGCTAACTAGCTAACTACCGCCATGTACAGTCGGGACAGCACCGTGAATTTGAGCCAATTTCGAAGTACTGTGGTGTGCCTACAACACACAAGCACGTGGCATATAGTTTTGGTGTTCACAAAGTTAGACTCACGTTGTTGTTTCTTTGAGAGTCTCCTTTGAATACTTCGCACACTCGTTGAGCTTGAGGTCCTGTGAGGTCCTGCGCATGTGCTACATAATGCGGACTTCTGCGTATTGCACAAAGTTCTGCCTGTAACGCGCCATTTTCTTTGACTAGTTTTTCCTGCTTTGCTCTCAGTGATGTAATTGTCATATTTCCTCTGGCTGCTGACCTATAATTATAATCTGCGTTCCCAAATATCAATAATGCCCGACTCTGGTGAACTACAAAGCAGGCACTGATTCTTCGAGCTCGGATCGAAGACGCTCAACACGAGCCAATGCACCATGCTTCCACACTTCGAGATAAAGTATTCGTCCACGTAGAGCTGCATGGAGTTCACTTAGGGCTTGCTCAGCGTCCATACGTCTATCTTTCTCTAATTTGAGCTGATCATCAAGCATTGCATGTCGGCGCTTTAGCAGAACTTCATTCACCTCATACGACGCCGTGCGCTGGGCTAGGTCCCGGGAGTATTGGAAGCAGCCTCGATTACCACCAGGAGTAAGTACGTCACAATGGTGCTCAAAGTGCATTTTGTAGTTCTCTAATTTCACGTCTAAAACCTGCCTGCGTTCACGTAGTGCGGCAAGTTTTGAACAAAGCGAAGAGGCCTGACTTTTGCAATGTATTTTTTCTTTAAAGTATGCATCGTAACAAGCTCCAACTTGCTGACGCATTACAGATGCCTGGCCACTCAGGAGAGCAACTGTGGTACCCAACTCTGCACATTGGCGCTCAGATAGATCCAGGGCCTCTAAAGCCTCCGTGAGACTGGCGTATGCCTGTTTATATTATTAAATGAAAGAGGTGTGCGAATTAAAGCATACCCCGTGTAATTCATTGGCGCTTGTGTGCTCTGGTAGCCAGTTAGTGTGCATAGTATTTTTTAGTCCGTTCTCAGGTTCTGAAGTCACACCACCATATATAACAGGGCTAGATTGGCATAGAGGAGTCAACGCCGCAGAAGCGGTAGCTTGGTTTGTGTCGGAAGTCCCCGTAGGTCCACACGGAGGCATTGTACCTACAATGGGTTATAAATAAATAAAGGATGTAGAGCTATCGCTCCAACTACCATCATTGGACCCCACGTTCTCATTGGGGCATAGACTTGAACAAATCTTACTCTGCGTCAAATTTCCATCTTCTTTTATTTTTTGGAGTTCCCGTCTGACTGCAAGCAACCTAGAGAAATTCTAATCTTATATCGAGAGCCATTTTACACTGGTCCTTGCTCTGCTTCCAATAGGAGAACGCGCTTATTGTCTGGCTTTGGGGTAGCAGGTTTGATGTACTGGTCTTCTGCAACATGTGCTGCGGTAGTGGTTGATTTTGCAATACCCTGCTCGACTCCACTAGAAATAGTACTGATATAGGAGCGAACTTGTTTGATTTGATCCACTGAAAGGCCAATGAGCCGAACACCGCCTTGTGAGATCTGTGACGTGGTTTCATTAAGGCGCCCTATCAACCTTGATCTCTCTCTGGTGAGATCGTTGATCTGCAATTTCATTCCAGTGAGCTGGTCCTGAAGTTGTGATGCAGCGGGTTTTCTAGCACAATATTGGTTCAGCTGATTGAATTTGTCAGCTAGCGTGGCACACATGGCGACTGTCCTTGCAGCATCATGAAGAGACCCTTTTCCAGTATTTGTGGCGTTGCAGAGTGAGCTTGTTACATCATCCAGCGCCGCTTTGTATTGATGTCGTGCAGACTCGGCTTGTGACGTTGCTTCTAGCTGCGCCTAAATACGTTACAAGCGTTTGAAATATGATGCACCCTGACAATTCTACAGCTCAGGAATAATGACTAAGATGCTGCTGTGGCATTTTTCGATTTCCACTTCGTGCTCACGCAATGTTGACTTCAGTTGCTTGTTGCGACGGATTGTTTCAGCCGCACCAATTCCACTCTCTTGTACTGCAATGTTAAGGAGCTCTCGATCATCTGCGAGTTCAGCTTCACAGCCTGCGAGTTCTTCTTCCAAAAAGTGCTGATCTTGTTTTTTTCTAAAGTCACCCCTGTTTTTCTGTAAGTCGACACCGATGTCCTTTACAGAACTATCAGGGCCTTTGGGAGTTTTTGTTTCCCCGTGATGCGAACGGCGTTCTAATTCCTTAACGCGTTGACGTAGAATATCAGCAAGCACAGCCAGTTCCACCTGTTTGGTCAATTTTCTCACTCAATGACGCAATGAAAAAAACTCCGAGATTCTCACATTTTCCAAATCAAGGCGCTCTCTTGCAGCGCGTTCTTTTTCTAGCTCCGAAAGGGCTTGTTCCGCTTTCGCCCTTTCGCTCGCAACCGTCGTCTCGCGCAGCTGCGCATTTTCTGCCAATGTTGTTTCGAGTCTGAGACGCGCCACATGTTCCTTCTGCGCGGTTGCTTGGGAAGTCATTTGTGCTGCACTTGCCATCTCGTCACGTTCCCGAGAAACAACTTGAACTTCGGCATATGCGCCAGCTAGAGCAGATTGTAATTCTTCAATTTTTTCATCCAAATTCTCGCGAGCAGTTTCTGATCGATCGCGCAAAGTCAGCATCTCATCTCGCTCCGCAGCGGTCACCTGCGAGTTGTATATTTATTGTAGTCTGGCCCTCGATGAACTCGGCAAATATGCCGTTAAGGCGCCCTGCAGAACAGCCATTTGGGACTCGAGGACACAAAGTTCTGCTCTGAGTTTTTCATTTTCTTTGTCAGCTTCCAGTAAGTCACGCTCAAGCGTTGCTTGCCTCCGTAGATTATCACGAGAACGACCGTCGTTTTTCCCATCGCGATCTCTGAGGAGTGAGGCTAGCCTACAAACAGGTGCTAAACCATGACTATGTAAGCACCAAACTGATGGGGACCGTTCGTCTTTCTCTCTCAGCGCAATCTCGAGTCGCTCCCGAGTTCTTGTCCACGTCTCTTGCTCCTGCGCGTGCTGTTCAGCTTCACGGTTGCAGTCGGCGACATTTTTAATAAGAGAATCTGCCCTTTTTCTGAGCCTCTCAATTTCCGCTGCCCTTCGGTCACTTTCGCGAGCCCGCTCCCGCTCTTCCACAAGACTCTGTTCAAGGGATTGCAATCGACTTCGGATTTTTTTCGACTCTTCGTGCAGCTCGTAATTTTCGTCGAGCAGCTCTTCATAGGATGGATCATCGCTGGCCATTGTGACGGTAACTGCCGAACGTTCGTGCCGTTCTATACGGTACTAGTACTTACACCTTCACCTTCTAGCGTAGCTTCACTTCTCGTAGGCATCCGGTTCCGTGAGGCAAATGTCTCACTCCCTATGTAGTAATTACTTACGCTAGGTACAGGTCATGAGAAGTAAAAGTCTTACCACAGTGTACTAGACCGTGCCAGTGACCGTCACCGTGACCGTGACTCGGCCTCAGGCTGAGGCTGGCCGCACGGCCTGGGTGACTCGCGGCGGAAGTCACGCCGCCGCCGATAGTAGTCGCGGTAACTTGAAGAACTTGAAGAACTTGAACTTGAAGCGGGGCCGGCCCGGGAGGGTAATTTCCTAGGAGTCCTGGATAGATATTGAACGCCGATCATCACGATCATCACGATAGGAAGTACTACTACTAGTAATTACTAGTAATGGAGATTACTAGTAGAGGCCGATTTATCCTGTCCGTAGGGCGATTGGGTCTCGGGCGGGTTTATCAAAGACCACTGGCATCGTACCGCGTCACAGATGATTTTCTAGCGCGAGACTCAGGCTGTCACGGTCCGCACTGCCGCCGCCACCAAACCGCCACAGTGACTTCGCATCCCCCCTCGGAGGGCCCTGCCGTACGTAGACGCTCGCATACCTCCGTACCATCGTCTAGGACCCTTACCATCGTAATTGTTGTGGGTCTGGGGGCATTTCTCGTCTGGGGGGTATACCCTAGTTGAAGGTCGATGTTGAACTTAAACCATTTACCCCCCTACTACGGCCCACGTATAAAAGACGCGCATGCGTTAGTGGTCTCAGAAGTACGCATGGAGGGGTACGAGTTTGGACATACGCACGTGTGGCGGGGCCCTGGGGCCCCGGCCCCGGCCCCCTCCCGATCATGATAAATTTCGAGGTCTCCACGGAGTCTTAAGCGTCGCAAATTAACTTGAATTCATCATCATGATGATTCTAATTAGAGCTAAGGGAAGGTAAGGCAGAATGTTACTCAGGCTCCTGGGGAGGGCCAACCCTCGTTAGTTCTACTACTCATCAGTGTCAGTGCTACTGGACTTGGTATTACAGGACTTGGTTATACAAACCCTCCTCTCAGGCTATAAATTCCCCCCGCTGGGCCGGGCCCCCGGATCCCGGGAATGATGCTCCTTTGAAGCGGAACGATCACCCTTTTTTTCATGGCCCGATTCAAATTCAACGTTTGCCTTATTTTGTGCTTTTATTCTTATGGTTTTTCTTCATCGCATGTTGAACAAGTTCACGTGATTGCTTGCTTCGCACCTATCCAAAATAAGTCACAGTAGAATGCAATGCTTTCACTCCCCGCAATTTGCATTTTTCTGTATGTTTATGGTGGCTTGAGCCAACAAAATGCCAGCGGCATGGGCACGACCTTTCAGTGAAGCCAGAATTTCAAGCTCAAGCCAGCGGCGCTTTTTATCTTCATCGACTCTATCAAAACAGCTCTCAAGTTGAAGGAGCTGGTTTTGTTCCTCAATCAATTTTGCTTTGATTGAATCTGCCTGGCGTTGCAATCTGGCCATATCTTCGTCATACTTCACCACCTGGGCCACTAAATCGGTTTCCATACGTTCCTTTTTTTTCCTCAGAGTAGCCTAACACCATTCAATATAAGCAATTGAGTAGTCCATAATAATAAGCAACAACAAACACAATAGGCCCGGAGAAGGCCAAGCCTTACCTCATTTTCATTATTTGTCTGGTTTTGTGTTTCAATATCTTGCGTGAGACTAGTTATCTTTTCTGTCTGCTGTGTAGATAGAACAGCGTGCTCCCTTTCCAGTCTACAATTGAGCATGATTTACTTATGCTGTTCGAATCATTATCCTACTTTGCAATTTGTTTTTTAATTTGCTCGTGAACCAGGTTCATATTCGAACTAGCAGACTGAGTCAAACCTCGTAGCTCGGCATTTAACTTATCTAATGTTTGATCGAGAGATAGAACCTGGCATTCATCGCCGTTATTGCACAATGATACTCAGGGCATTACATTACCTGCTTTTCATGCTGGACTCTCAGAGTTTTAAGTTTCTCCTGGAGCACCAATGCTTCACTAGCTGCCAGCTGTGCCCTCTCGCTTAATGTGTGCCTAATCTCTCAAAAAGCTAGATTAGATCGCAAGCAAGCAACGTGAGCAGCGCCGATGGTCGCAGCATGCTTTTGCTTGTTGTTTCCTCCTCAACCTATGACACTAGCTTTCGCTTCAGGCCACAACAACTTAAGACCGACGCCGTTTTGAAAACAGTCGTCGACAACCGTCTGAGTACTACAGTTGCCAAAGCAGAGAGGTGCCTAGTTGTTATATTTGGACACTAACCGTTTCTTACGCTGCATGTTCGACTGTTGATATTCGATTATATTCTTACTCATTCCTTCTTGCACAAAGGGCTTTTGAGGAAGGTTGTCAGCTTTCAACCGTTGGCACAGCTCACGAGTAGATGCATGCATTTGATCTGTAACTTCTGCATAAGTGGTAGTTGTAGAGCCCTCCGAGCCAAAGTGGACCCTAAGACTTTCCTCTACTTGCCATTGGCGGCGTACTGCATCCCTCAATCGAGCTTCTCGGATCTGCTCCAAGTAAGTAGTATTTGACATCGTCGGCACGAGCGAAATAAGAGCCATATGCTCAACAGCGTCTTCGAGGACCGCAACGACTCGTTGGGCCTGCGACAAAAAATGCGGTCAGGTCCTGGTGACGCGCGCACCTCCGTGCTTGTGAGCTTGTGCATCACGCGAAACAGAAGATATCTTCGTAGGTCAGATATATGAATCACGAAGGTGGCTGACGCCCGCTGGTACGAGTGCGCCTAGCGGCCTCGCGCAACTCGAGTCTCGAGTCCGACTGCCCGGCGAGGTATCGTGTGTATCCCGCATTTCCTGGGCGCTCGCGAGCAGCCCAGGTGATGCACCGGGCCTGCTTTGAGTATTCAAGTTCAGGCTAGTAGTACTACTCAGGCCGCTAGTAATGGTACGATACGGGCCATGGTGCAGGGGGGGGGGGAGTTGTATATCCACGGTCTACTACCCCGGGCCCGGGCCACTGTGACTGGCACCGGCGGGCCCCGGGCCGGGTCCACTGGCGCTTCACTGGCAAGCCTGAGCCTCAGGCTTCTGAGTTCGCCGGTCTCGTCGAAAAGAATGAGCGGCCTTGCCTCCCTGGGGCCCGCAAGTGTGTCGGCAGCAATCTTTGTGCCAAGCAAACCTAACAAGCTCGTATAAGCCTAAAACCTAATAAGGAATCATTTTTTGTCGGCATCTATTTATACTGGACTTAACCATGATGATGGGTCCATGCGGACGCGGCAGTCCCGTTCGTCGCGGCACCGCTGGGCATGTATACCATAAAAAGGAAATATCTACACGCTCAATCAACACTAGTCTCCGCGTAAAAACGCTAGTCGATGGAAACTCAACGATCTCCACGCTACCAACCGACGAAATACAACGGAGGAGACTCAACTATTCTAGGTCCGCCTTTCGCGAGATGGACAAGCATCCAGGGACCTGGAAAAATAAAAGTTACCAGCTTGGACGCTTAGTGAGCGGTGGCTTCTGGACATGCTGTGGTGTACAAGAACAGCTTGCGTCTGCCTGCACCGTGCCAATAAGATTGGCGTGGAAGGAATATACGGACGATGTTGATGCACATCAAGCCACCGAAACAGTTAAAAATGCTTTTGTGACATTTTATACGCACCACTGCCCCAAGTGCAAGCGCACCGGTTCAATTGTTAGAGTGTGAAATGTAGGCAGCAATTACTTACTCAAAGTGGCGAAAACTCCAACCCTCGGTCGCGGCGGGCCCTAGGTCTGCATGTATTTATATACAAGATGCTAAGATTCCTGAAGTACGGCCCAGAGCTAGTAGCCCGCCCAACCCGCGAATTCGCCAAATTTTGGAGTACAGGTGTACAAAGATGCCAACTGCCGAGCTATCTCAGCACTGAATGCATTTTTCTGAGTCGAAAAGACCATTGTTACTTTATATACCGAGGCCCAGGTCCCCATGTTGATAAGATCCTTTCGCACCTCCGACAGCCAATTTGCCATTGAGAAGTGGCTCACTGCCACATGTGCACTTTGCAATGACAAAGAATCTCGTGCTGCACTCTTGCGACACGGCGTGATAGAGGCTCTGCAGCAATGTATAATCAATACAGTACGCAGCGCAGACCCCAGTAGCATATATGCGCCACAGAATGTCTCATCGTCATTTGAGATACTGTCTATCTGTGTGAAAGTGATTGCTAAATTAGCCAAGTGCAGCGCTTCAAGAAGCTCTCTATCAGACAACACTGCCACTGCATTAGTACTTGCTGATAGTTTGAGATGGCAGTACGGCAGGGTCGGCTCTTCATCTCATATGAATCGCATTGTGTTGAACATAGGTATTTAGCTTGGGCACGGTCTAAAAAAGTATTCCGATATTCACAGTCGGGTGAACATCTACGGTGCATCCCAGTATATAGCAATCTACTATCGGCGCTTTCGGGGGCCACAGAGTCTGTGTCATCACAACATGCGATATTGATCTGGCGAAGAAACAGAAATCTACGAGAATTCACCGCCGATATGACCTCCCCAATTGTCACCGAAGTTGCAGAGTGCGCTGATTTTGCAATGGGGCATCTTTTAGATCGTGCTAAAATCGCTGTAAAGCATCCTGACACCTCAAAAGACGAGGAGCAAGCCCTGCATACACTTGACCTCGCACAAGCTGCATGTGAAACCTTGAAAAATTTGGGATTGCATGGATCTGCTGCACAAAGTTCACTTCGTTCATCGGGCACCGTCGATCTTTGCTTCAGAATAATTACAGCAATACAACAATACAAAACTCGTCATAATGATCAGGCCAGTGGCGTGCCTGCTTTGGCATGCGCAGTGTCTACACTTCGACTCATGAGCACTGTAGCTGGCCAAGCGGAGGAAGGGTCGGTCCACGGCGTCCCAATAGTCTATGATGTGCTACGCTCACATCTATCGCAGCCAAGTATTCAACAGGAAGGACTCCAACTTCTACATGCTCTATGTCGTACAAATAGCGGTGCAAATGAACTTGATGGCGTTCCAGGCTCGTGGCAGTGGCTTGGGCGAGCACAGTTGGTGTCAACACGCAATATTAAAAAAAACCACTCGTGGACAGGCAGCAAACAGGGAAACAATATATTCAAAAACTGGAATGCAGCTCGCTTTGCAAGTTACTTGAATCTAAGGGGCCTGAAGCAAGATTATTGCAGCGATCTCCAGCGCAACTTGGACTATATTGCATTCATGGCTCTATTACCATTTGAAGATGAGGCCGCAGCATCATGGCTGAAGAGAGCAAATGCATTCGGAAACCGAAACTGTGTTTTGCTAAAACTACCGCAAGCGAACTGTGTAATTCGAGGTAATTAGAAGAAACAAGATGGTATGGTGCCCGCCTGATCAGGCTCATAATGAAGGTGTGGCTTGAAATTATGACTTTGTGTTTGACTTAGTAAGAGGCTGCGCGCTAGCCCTTGAGCGATACTTCTCCTAGGTGGTCAGCAGCCGAGTGTTCGCGCTATCTCGGCGGCGCTATTGTCGATTCCTTAGCCGCCCCACGCCAACTTGAAAAGAATGAGCTCCTTTGAAGAGCCCGGACTTTGGCGAGTTAGGCCATTGGCGCCTACCGCCTACCATTACCGCCTCTTGTATGTGGCAAAAGAAGAGTAAGAATGTTTTTTGTTGAATCTACCGTGACCTACATGCAACAAAAGGCCGTCACTGTATTATCTAGTCACGGTGCCTAGAGGCAACTAGATCTGCAACTAGGGCAAATCATTAACTTTATTTTCAAGTTTCAAGTTGTCTTATCATGATTTATTACTAGTAATTCATTTTTTTTTATTTGTCTCGAGCGCGTCGAAGGTCGCCTACGACGCGCTTCAAGTTCTCAGAGTGCCGGTGAACTTGAACTTGACTCGGAAGCGCTTAAAAAACAGAACCTCGACATCATCATGATCACCCCGGAACCCACGATGAAATAGACTCGAGAGCGGCGGCCCGGGCACGCGGAAGGACCCCGAGTTCTGACATTCAACTCACCAAGTTTATCCCCATTTATCCCCAGCCCCGGGCCGAGGGTACTACTCCCCGGGCCCATATTGAATAAACTAGCCTGAGCCTGCCAGTGAGTACTAGTACTAGTACTACTCCCTCATATCGATACTAACTAGAAAACCGTCACACGGTGACTGGCTCGGACCTCTCCCGAGTCACTGGCACTGGCAAGTCACGGTCAAGGTAAGGTTATTCAAGTTCATTCGTTTATCATGATTTATTTATTCTTACTACCGTGACCGTACCGTGACAAATACGAAATTTCAAGTTTTGGGGCAATTGCTTGATATTGCCCCTGGGAACTGGAAGCTTGGGGGCGCAGCCTGAGGGCCGCCGACTCGGCCCGGGGAGGCCGCGGCTAAGCCGGCCCGGGCGGCCAAGTGGGCGGCCCGGGCGCGTCACAGTCACCGTGACCGTGACTCGCCGGCCCGGCGGCCCGGGCACTTCGCCCCCCCCCTATCATCCTGGCCTACCTAGAAAAGGCCGAATATACACTCGGCCACCCGCACGATGCGAGGATAGCCGCGCAATTGAGCCAAATCGTATACTTGAAGCAGGTGAATTTATTGGGCTGCCCGAGCGCCCGGAAATGCGAGATACTCTGCTTTTCAGCATAAAAAAGACGCACGTAGCGCCAAGATCCAGCTACAGTCGAATCCCCCACCTTCGTATGCACAAACTCTCGCCGGGCGTGCGCAGTAGCTGCCCTCCGCGCGGCTGCTATCCTGGTACGACCGGGCGAAGCTACGGTCATCTTGGCTTATCGTAGTGGCCGTCTTAGCGTCGCGAGAGACCAATTCGAGGTTCTCGGCGTACGCGGCGACATAAATAAATCGACGACTTTCGGGACTGAGGACAAGTGCAATCCTTTAGAAGCCACAATTGGAGCTGCGCTACGATACCAAACCCTGCGGAGCCTCACTGCAACCGAAATCGGGGCGGGAACCGTAAATGTGGCCAAGATGGTAAGGGGGGGACTGCCAGTGACATGGAACTCCCGGCCGCTTTCAGATTTATTCATTTATTTATATTTATTCACTATATCGGGGGTTGCATCTGGGGGTCCCGAGTGTTTAATCTCCAGACTAAGCGCTTTGCAAAAGTCTCACCACTGGCATATCATTATATCTGCTGCTGTGTAGTAGCAGGTGCCAGCGGCGGCGATTGCTGTACATTTAAAGATGACTATATCCTCTGTGTTTGTCATGGATCTTAAGGGAAAAGTTATAATTAGTCGCAACTATCGCGGCGATATTTCTATGAATGCATCAGACCGGTGCGTGTGGAGTAGTATGTATATTTAAACACCCACGCTCTTAGGTTCGCACGGTACATCCAAGAAAAGAATGAAATGGACCAGAGACCCATTTTTACAGATGATGGACTTACATTTGCTTTTATTAGGGTGAGAGTTCCCTATTCACCAGATCTCTATCATTATTTGGAACGCAGCACAATAATCTGTTCCTTATGTGTGTAACAAAACGAAACTCAAATATTGCCCTCCTTTTGATGTATCTGTATCGTCTTGCTAAGGTGGACATCATACCACCAGCGTGCTTGGATGGATGAAATCGACAAATAGGTATTTAAAGATTATTTTGGAGAGCTTGAAGAGGAGAACATCCGAGATAATTTTGTTGTCATATATGAATTGATGGATGAGACGTTGGATTTCGGCTATCCCCAGGCGATGGATTCGAAAATTCTGCGAGAGTGAGGATATTTAACATGCATGAATCTCATCGAGCTCTGTAGATTCATCACTCAAGAAAGCAATAAGTGTGATACAACACTAAGGCCCCCTGTTGCTGTTACCAATGCAGTTTCTTGGCGCAGCGACGGGATAAGACATAGAAAAAATGAAATATTTCTTGACGTCATTGAACGCTTGAGCCTCTTGGTTTCGAATGGTGGGGCAGTTTTGAGCTCCGAAATCATAGGGGCCGTAAAGATGAAATCGTTCCTAAGTGGCATGCCAGAGCTTAAATTAGGCTTAAACGACAAACTCATGTTCGAGGCAACGGGTAGACCAATGACACGTGGAAAGGCGGTTGAACTTGAAGACATTAAGTTTCATCAATGCGTCAGACTTGCTCGATTCGAAAATGATCGCACTATATCCTTCATTCCTCCTGATGGAGAATTTGATTTGATGACATATCGTCTCTCTACGCACGTCAAGCCTCTAATCTGGGTCGAAGCCGTTGTTGAACCTCACTCAAACAGTCGAATTGAATATATGATCAAGGCGAGAAGCCAATTCAAAAGCCGTTCCGTAGCGAATAATGTTGATGTAATCATCCCAGTCCCTCATGATGTCGATTCACCATCCTTCAAGTCTAGCATAGGCAATGTTACTTATTTACCAGATCGCAATGTAATAGTCTGGTCCATAAAGCAATTCAACGGTGCCAGGGAGTATTTAATGCGAGCGCATTTTGGTCTACCATCTGTTTCGAGCGAGGATCCGGAGCATTGGAAAGCACCCGTTGAGGTTAAATTTGAGATCCCTTATTTCACAGTATCCGGAATTCAAGTGCGGTACTTGAAGATAATAGAGAAGAGTGGCTACCAGGCACTGCCATGGGTTCGCTACATAACACAAAATGGAGATTATCAGCTTCGAATGATCTGAGCATTGTCGGGCGTTCTACATTAAAAATCCAAAACCTATTTCGGTAAGGTCGGGGCCGGTTGTGTCTGTCGAGGCCCGGCGCTCCTTCTATATGGGCGGTCTAGTAGTAGTATATGAGTTTCGGCCCATTTTACATCAAAACGAACGCTCACGGGAAAACCCGTTCGCTAATCGGCTAGATGTAAAATAGGCCGAAACTCAATTATATCGAGACCAAAATCCATGGTTCTGGGCGGTCGATTTTGGGGGTCTGATGATTTCTACTAGTATATCATAATGATTTTATGGCTAGGGCCCCGGGGGGCCCGGGTATTTCGAATACTAGTCCCACTAGGCCTTGCGATAAATAGGGCGAAATACCCCCCCTATCCTATACCCTCATATATACACTTACTTCACACACAACACGCAACACGCAATTAACACCGTCACCGTGACGGTAAAACCAAAACTACTTAGCCTCAGTGTAACTTGAATTTAGGTAGGGTAGCTCACCGGCAAACTATCTCAGCCGCCGTACTCTCAAAGGTGCGTACCCCTTTGGTCTTGCATCATTCGCAGGCCTACTTGTTGATTAAGGGTTAACGCGCTCTCCCGGGCCGTGCGCGCGCGGCACACCCGGGCCGCCGGCCCGGGGGCAGCCACCGGGCGCGTGTGGATGTCCTAGGAACTCATACGCGAGTGCCCCTTTACTCCCCCAGCTTCA
>Ga0163111_10001462_pt1 | contig 14596 bp, 6 predicted proteins | sample CRUFie1St18metaG_FD_109645 | JGI IMG/M metagenome (GOLD analysis project Ga0163111, IMG submission 109645) | Marine microbial communities from the Costa Rica Dome - CRUD Field 142mm St18 metaG | ecosystem: Environmental > Aquatic > Marine > Oceanic > Photic zone | place: Costa Rica: the Eastern...
ACAGAAGTCGATAAGGATGCCAATCCGGAGTATGCGTTTCTCTTTGCGTTTTACAAATTTACATGCCCTAGGCAAAAAACAGGGTGCGGTAAAGATATAGCCGCTGTACTTGACAAATTAACTTGGTTAGAAAAGCTCTTGACGCACATTATGGAATTCATGAACGATGACGGTAGAAGTAGTGGCAATAACAATAGCAACAATAGTGCGGCATCGGTAACGAATAGCGATCGATTGACAGTATCTGCGCGCCTATTAAAGGATTTGTTTGCTTTGAATGAATTTACAATGCATGAAGCTGCCGAAGATGGTCTTGCCATGAGAGTGCTCGAATTAGATGGTACAAGAAATGTAACTGAAATGTGTGTATCCGCGCTCGAACACTCTAAGGCATTAGATGGACAATACGCGGCATCCACTGCTGTTCGCGATGACTTTGCCGGTGAAGATGCTCGAATTTTACGATCGCAACGTAGAGCAGAGGAGGTGGTGACGTTTTTGCGCAGCTTCTTGGAAGCCTCTAACAGAATGATGCAGCTCAAAAGCGGAGTTGCGCTCAGAATGTGGGACGCTTTGACCGACACGAAAGTTCAAGGAATAGATGCCAAGCGAAACGATTGGATGACAAGACTTGTTGACTACTGTTCTCCGGATGCGATATCAAAGATTCTCGTCGAGAGAATGTTGAAAACGGATGTCGAGACGCACTGTGATGATAGTTTCTGGGAGGTTTTTCATCCATTCTTTGTCGCTAACGCGTTGCACGAAGAATTAATCGTACCAATCGAGAGATTTGATGGTGATGGTATATCGAGTTCGAGTAGCGAAGAGGATGGATTCTCGGACGATGACATATACGGTGACGTCGGACGAAAAGAACCAAAAAAGGTTCCTAAATACTATCGTGCGAAAAGGCAATACCGCTTCGTGAACGAACCCACCGTGGAAGATAAAAATTCAGACTCAGAAAATGGATTAGCTTATTTCTTTGCGATAATTATCGATTGCCCGAACATTTCGAACGCGTGCCTCAACACCGCGACGCTCAAACTGATTCAGACGTATCTGAACTCGAACGCGGAAAAAAGTATTCTTGAGATTTGTGCGAAAAAATTAACGAAAACCTGCGGCGCGGACTTTCAAAGCATAGAAACTCTGAACGCTCGGGGCCGATTGAAATGCGCGCGGTTACTTCGCGTGATGGACGACGTTCTCGATCGTACACCATCAAGTGGTAGCAGTGGTAGCGAAGGTGTTAACGCAGAGTCCATCATTCCGCACGGTAGATCGTTTCGTGGCGATCCTATGTCTATTACTATTTCTGTAGGTCATGGAGCGCAAAGATTCCGTGGCAGTGATAACGGTATAACCATCTCGACGCATTCGAACGAAACCGTGGAAGATTTTTTGAACAAGTTTGCAGACGATAATAATTTGGCTCGAAATTCGTTTAAAGCCATTTGTAATGGGAAGTTCTTGACGCCGGAGACGATTGAAGGACGCGCGCGCTTGCTTTCGGATTTGAACCTCCCGAATGGGACGGGGTACGTACAAATCGTGCAGACATCTTCAAAAATCCCACCTGATAAGAACAGTAAGAACGAGTTCCAAGGGATTAGTAATACCAAAGACCTCCCTCGATTCATGTTAGCGAAGCAGCCGATGATTTATGAAGTACTCTTCGCGTTGTCGCGATCGCAATCAGAGTTGACGACAACGAGGAGCGCCGATGCCAATGGCGGAGGCGGGGTTTCGAAAATGGATATCGACAATGCTGATCCCGAAGAGGAGTTTGAAACAGTGAGACGCGCCGCACGAAAATTGCTTTCATCGCTTCCAACTGATAAGACTGTTTACAATGAAGTTCTCGGTGCTATCAGTAGCAAAGATTCAGGCACTGCGCTGGGAAAGGTTTTGCAAATTACATTTAGGGGTTCCCTCGCGAAAGTCGCGTATGTTTTAGAAACCGTGGACGCGCTGACGGATTCCATCTTTTCATCCGACGCCGCTGAGGTTCGAAGCAGAAACTACGCGAGTTCGTTTGAACATGTTGCACCGGTACTTTTGGATATTCTCGATGGTGCTTCATGCAGATCAAGGACAACTGAGCGTGGTAAAGATTCCGAGATTCGCCGTTCGATTTGCGCGTCGGTCGTGAGATTGCTCAAACCGTTCACTATGGGTGAAAACAATGACGTCACGACGACTTTAGTCGGGAAGAAACAAGATTTAGTTGAACCTGTAAAATCCATGCACGTGAGCAATGATAGTTCCAACAAATGTACGATTGAAGGCGTAACGCTTCCGAAAGATGCCCTTCGAGACTTTGCCATCACAGCGACCTCGCGCATTTTGCGCTGCGCGGCTGCTTTTTCAAAGTCAAACTCTCGATCTGAAATTCACATCGCGTATGAATCAATTCAGTTAGCCATGGAGTTCAACAAGATGGCTACGCTCAGATGTAGAGATGTGTCTCAGGCTTCCGTTTTTGCGGAGTTGCAACCGAAAGATGTATTGGATCTGGTTTTTGGTTCCATTTTCTGCGGTACCGCGGATGCCAGCCTTCGGGACGTGCTCATCAAGACATTTCTCTTTAACCAAAGAGAATTTTATGCGATTGTTAACAGAAGTAGTGCGCAGAAAAACAATGAAGATAAAGAAAACTCACAGAATAAAGATGATAAAAGTCGCGCTCAAGTTCCTCTGTCTATCATCACTGCCATACAAGATCGACTCGATATCGCCGAAGAAAGCCTGGAAACATCCTTGGAATACTTCAAGGCGCGAAAGTTGTTTGCTTTGCACATGCCTTCTAAAGAAGGTAATCCAAGACTTTTGCAGTTCCTTGAGAACGTATTTAAGCGCGATGTGGAGTGGGTCGTTCAACTCGCGATGGATCCTAGCAGTGCAGCGGCGGATAACACCTCGAAGACTATCCAAGCCTCAACGACGGCACGATTGGAAACTATGGCTTTCTTTGCCTCTGCCGTGGAATTCATCAGCACGGAAGACGCCATACGTTTGACAAAAGCGATCCTTTTGCGTGGTTTGTTTCCAGAAATAGAAACCGTGTGCGGAAAGCTAGGTGGTAGCGATATTGATCAAGAAATGATGCAAATTTTACTTTCAAGTCAAGAATCGCTCGAGATGCTCGCCGCAGGGAAACGAGAATTGTCGACAAAGTTTACTGCGCTTTTCGGAGATAAAGATCGACGCTCGCACGCGTTCTCAATCTTGTCGTGCTTGTGCAAAAAGTCCAACGAAGCTTTGTCCTTAACGCTGAGTTCTTTGTACAGGTTACACTTGTTTGACCAAATGGACGATGAGAATAGAGAGGTTTGCGATTTGTTGCAATTGGAAATGGAAGAGCCAGATGCCCTCGAGGGCATAGAATGGGACATTGAACCGACGGGTGAAGTCAATCACCAAGTCAGTAGTCGAGGTCATCCGTTGCCGAAGAACGTGAGCACGAAAATCGGACTCGTAAACGCCGGTGCAACGTGTTACATGAACGCTTTGTTTCAGCAACTCTTCGCACAACCAGGCATTCGCGACAAGATTTTAGCCATAGATGCAAAGGTTGAAGAGGAGGACCAATCCGAGAGTCTATTTTATCAAACGCAAAAAATGTTTGCAATGCTGAAAGGATCTTCGGTGCACACATACTACGAGCCGAGCGAGTTGTGGCACGCCTTTAAAGACTGGGACGGAGAACCCGTGAACGTGAGAGAACATGAAGATGCGTACGTCTTCTTCACGAGGTTTCAAGAGCAAATAGATTCGCACTACGTCAAAGCGATGAAGGAGGAACTTAACATCACGAGCGAAGTCGAAAAGCAAGCGAAAGAGGAAGGACGGGAACTGCCGAAGATTAAGGGTGCGATTGAAGAGGTTTTAGGAGGGAAGATGGTGTCGCAAATCATTTGTAAAAACTGTCCGAAGCACCGAAGCGAACGTGAAGAAGATTTTTGTCAAATTCAACTTGCCGTGGGTGGGAAACACAAAGCGTGTGTCGACGATTCGATGTCATTGTTAACGACTGGTGAACTCATGGATGCCGATAACCAGTGGGAGTGTCCGGAATGTGGGAAGAAAGTCGATGCGACAAAACGAACGTGCGTCCGTACGTTGCCAGACTCTCTCTGTTTGCATATTCAGCGACTCGAGTATGATTACGCTATGGATCAGAGAAACAAGGTGAAAGATTATTACAGTTTCCCAAAAACTCTGGACATGTATCCATGCACGGAAGAAGCGCTCGAAAAGGCCGATCAATCGGCGTTGGAGGCTGAAGAACAACTCAGATCTAAAGGAACAAACAACGCCGGTGGCCCACAGCGACCGGGTACGCCTGGAAATATTTTGAATCATCATCGTCACGCATCGCGAAAGTCTATGCGTAATCTCAACAACAATGGCGAACCAGGTGATGGCGAAGGATGCGAAAACGCCGAGGACAACGAGAAATTGGAATACAGGCTTTCTGGCGTCATTGTCCATTCAGGAACTGCTTTTGCGGGGCATTATTACTCATTCATTCGCGATCGTGACGAGAAGACCGGAGACCTCACCGGTGACGACGATGATCTCGGGACGTGGCGTCGCTACGACGATACTTGTGTCGAGCCTTACGATCCGAGTTGCTTAGAAGATGACTGTTTCGGTGGCTCTTTTGTACACAAAACGGACGCCAGCGAGGAGGTGCAAACGCTCACGTACGAAAAACCAAATTCTGCTTACATTCTGTTTTACGAGAAGAAAAAGAAGAATAGTATGATGGAATTGCGCGATTCGCACATGTCCGATATGGCTGAGGTGAGCGCCGGGGTTTTTGATTTGAATATGAATCCAGAGATGGCTTTAATGGTGGAGAAGGATAATCTCCAGGCGACATATCGCGCGAATCTCTTCGAAAAGAGTTATTTCAACTTTGTGCTCGACCAATTGCGCACGGCCCTCGATTTGCTCGTCTTCTCCTCCTCTACCAATGCTACGGAGACCTCGAAAAACGGCGCTCCAACAGCCATTGGAACTAGGAAGACGTCGCGTGTTTCGCAATCGGCGGTTCGAGCGAGCTCTTCTGATGCCAACGGAGACGGTCAGAAGCAACCAAAAGATAACGAAAACGACGCAGAATCTCTGAATCTTAGTGCAAAATGCGCGCGATTCGCTTTTCACTTCTACATCAGAGTGTACGCTCGATCGAGCTTGCAGTTGCAAAAAGACCTACCAAATGGCGATGAAATAATCGAGTGGCATAAAGGTTTAATTAAACTCGCGACGTCTTCGCCGATCGCTCGACTCGAATTCATGCGTATCGCCGACAAATATAAAGTCGATACAATCGCCGTGCTCACGCGCTGCAACCACGGAATGATTCGTGAAACGCTCATGAAGACTTTCACAACTTGTTTTAAAGTAACGCTCGAATCCGACGATTTGGCTTCGTTCGAACGGTTACTACAACAGAAGAAGAAACACGATTTTCAATTGCCACCTGGAGCGGTCACAGAAATGGAATGTCCCGAAGCGTTCGCCGCGTACGGAATGATTGATACGTACGCGTGCTTTTTCAGGCAATATACTGAAACCGAGTCTTTATTGCAAGAAGAAAAAGAAGAGTTAGAGAACGAGAATAAGTTTAAGCAACGCGCAAAAAACCAATGGGAAAGGAAACGGAACTATTTTATTTCCTCGTGCTTTGGGAAGCAAGTTTCGGAGGCGATATTCTATGCGATGATTACGAGCCAATCGGCGGCTAGAAAGAATCTCCTCGGCAGCAGTAGCAGTAGCAATAATGACGGCGGAGACCAGTTGGTCGTTCACGTGTTGATTCACCACATGAACGTCGTTCCTGGATTAATTTGGAGATACATTGGCGTGCGCATGAGCGAACCTCAGACGCAAGAAGTTTTGGCCGAGAAAAGTATGCTCCTGAGACTTTTGCGCAGATTCTTGGAGGGAGTACACTTTTGCGATAGCGGCAGTCCCCCTCTTCCGAAAGCAAGCGAGTCTTCTGTATCTGATACCGTTGAACCTCTTTCGGATGGAGAAGATTGCGCGAAAGCGTCGATGGAAATTTCCGAAACCTTACTCGTCAACATCGAACCGTTCGCAGACGCATTCGTTTTCGATAACGAAGAAACCGCGATACAAATACTCGAACGAGCCCAGTGGAACAGCGTTGAGTTTACGAAGAAAGTCGTCGGCGAGCTCTTTCGCTTTTATTCAATCTTTGGTGGCCAAAATAGTGCGAGCAATGAAACAAAGGAAAATTACCAGCGAGCAAACAAAGCGCTCTTTCGATTGATGGACATTGACGACGATTTGCGCGCACAAAGAACGGCTCTCATAATTGGGTTTCCCGAGATGCTCACTGAGCAAGAAAAGACGTCCGGTGAGTACGATGGCATGTCTATCTTGAAACTGTTTAAGAATGACAGTTTGATCATGTCCAACTGGGACATCATCCTTCGCATGTTGCGAGCGTTTGAAGGCAAAAATGGCAAGTATACGAGCGACGAGGACGATACCCAAGATATCGACTCGATCACGGATCCGGACCGAATCGTTGCAGGGTACATGCGCTCGGCGGTGAGAGGAATAGGCCTTCCTATTTGGAACGAACAATTGACCAGGTTACACGACAAGTACATCAGTCAATCGCAGCCGTTTGCCGACAACGTGAAAGCGCTGTATAAATGTTTCAACGACAGAGAGTAGAGAAAGAGAGAGAATACGCATTCTTTCCTACGCAGCTATATTTCAGAGACAATTCATGAGTAATTAAACGTTGTTGTGATATCAAATTTCTGTTGTACAAAATACTAAACTAATTTTTTATCGTCTTCTCCCCATGACAATAGCCCGTCCAATCCGATTCATCCACTGCTCCTTCTCCTGCCTATTCGGACAAATAAAATACATAACTCCACTATTTCTGGTCACAATTTCGAACGAATTCGCATTCCCGGTTGTCTCCTCCGCCCCTTTAACAGACACGCACTCCCCATTCGCCACGTCGATAACTCCTCGACTTTTTGTCTGCGCCGTCACGTGTTCGTCCAAAAACCAAAACATTTTCCCTTGTTTCATCACGAACCATCTTTTCCGCCACGTCTTCACAACCTCGCCTTGTTTTTCCAACCACCCAGATTTCTCGTACGGTGGCTGCCAATATTCCACGCCGTCGGTGATGACCCGTGGTTTCGCGATTTGCGATATCCTTGCGCCGAAGTTCGAAAACATCTCTTCTTCTACAACTGAATGTGTCTCAACTTCCCTCTCCGTTGCCAAAATTGAATCTCCTCCTCCGTAAATTTCTCCACGTTTACGATCGTTCTCCCTTTCACTCTGTTTTTCGTAAACTTCACCTTCCCGTCGACTAAGCTGTACAACGTGTGATCCGTTCCTATCCCGCAGTTCTCCCCCGGATGCCACTTCGTGCCCCTTTGTCGCGCGATGATGTGCCCCGGTCGCACGAGTTCCCCACCGTACTTTTTTATCCCCAAGAATTTCGGGTTCGAATCTCTCCCGTTCGCCGTCGACCCGCCGGCTTTTTTCGACGCGAATCTGATCGCTCCTGCTCCCGACGCGAGGAGTATCGACGGTGGCAAGTGGGGCAAGCCTCCTTCTCCTCCTCCTCCTCCTCCCCCTCCTCTCTTTGCGACGAGGTGAGAAAAAACGCCAGTCCTTCGGAGCATCTCCTTTTAAGTAGTAGTAGTGCCTTTTCACTCTCAAAGTCCTTTTTTTACTAAGGGGGGGGGAGGGGTAAAGAAAAGACCCGCATGTATGTTTAGGGTTTTGTATTTCTGATTTCAAACCCTAAATAAACATCCCCTCGGGACGACGACGATGACGATTCATTCGAAACGACATTTATTCGTTACGCGCGCGCGCAGAGAAGAACAACAACAACAACAACTACAACAATAAAAATGCAGATTTTCGTGAAAACGCTGACCGGGAAGACGATCACGCTCGAGGTAGAGTCTTCGGACACGATCGACAACGTGAAAGCGAAGATCCAAGATAAAGAAGGTACGTTTTTGTGATGATGTGTACCTTCTTCGCGAGACGACTCTGTGGAAGAAATCGAAGCGTCTCTCTCGTGTCGTGTAAATGTCTCTCGGATTTTGAATTCAACAGCGAGATCTCGTTCGTTTATATGCGAAGGAGGAAAAGAAGGATACGGAGCAAAAGGAAGGGGAGAAAAGAGAGGAGAACGCGCGAAGCGGAACGACGAGACCCGGAAGGGGGTGCGCGTTTTCGACCGGTCGCAAAGGTCGGGGAAGCGAAGCAGGAGGGAGGGAGATTCAGGAACGGTCATAGATCTGAGATCCACCCAAACGGTGGTGCCTTTTCACCAAAAAAAAGACCACGTTTTTGAGAGGCGTTTTGCCAAACTCAAAGGCTCGTTTTTTTTCCTCGCTCTCGCTCTCTCTCTCTCTCTCTTTCCCTCTCTCCCTCTCGCTTCCCTCTCTCGCGAGCCGAGGAGGACGCGACGGATGGACTCTCCTCACCCTCTCCCGTTTTCATTCGACGTTTTCGCGTGACATACTGACGGAGCTTTTCTCTCTCTTTTCGCGTACGCGCGCAGGTATCCCGCCGGATCAGCAACGTTTGATTTTCGCCGGTAAGCAGTTAGAAGACGGCAGAACGTTGGCTGATTACAACATTCAAAAGGAGTCCACGTTACACTTGGTGTTGCGTTTACGAGGCGGTGAAGAACAACAATAAACCAGGTCTGCTTTGCGGGTGACGAGATTGTACTACTTTTCAGCATATCCTTTTCACCATTTTTAGAAACAAAAAACGGCTTGAAATAAAAGCCTTGTAATAGAGAGACACATTACTGATTCGAGTATAATAACGCGTATCTGATAACACATGTAGTCTTACCACAAGCGAGCTTCGTATCTCGTGAAACCAAACTAAAGAAATCTTTTAACTACCGAGGAACTTTTTCTTCACACACAATTCACTTGTTTCAAACCGCTTTTATACAATGAAAATGTCTCGATGACATCGGCTCATCAAACGGACGACGATAAAGACATCGTCCATCTTCTTTCCTCGGACGATGAAGTGTTCCCGATTTCCGCCCGGGCTTGTCAATTTTCTTCTTTTCTCGCCGTCGCTTTGAGAAGAGTTGATGTGAACTTTTCCAATGCCAACGACGGAAACACGAAGCACATTCGCGTTCCAAACGTACACTCAAAAACATTATCGATTATCGTCGAGTATTTAAACCATCGTCTGTTGGCGAAAGAGCAGAAAGATATGAAACTGAAACGAAGATTAGAGAGGCGAGAGGAAGGTTTGACGAGCAGCTCGAACAGCGATTCGTCTTTCTGTTCTGACGATGAGTTTGGAGGTTTCGTTGGAGGTGTGAAAGAAAGAAGAGAGAGCAGAGGAGAGAAAGAATTTCGCGTGCCCGCGGAAGAGGCTGTAAACGTGATGATGGCGTCCAACTTTTTGGGGTGTTGATTTTTGAACGATTGAGCGTGTTTTGCGCGTGAATAGACGAATAATGGCTTTGTTCTATTACATGCCGTTCCATTTGTTGGCAGCACCATTGCTCCTCATCTTGTTCGCAACCTCTTGGGTTTCGATGGATATTCGCGCGACATCGACCAGTTCGGCTTCGCAGGTGACTAATAACGTGTCGTCTTCGGCGTCATAAATTTCTCCGACAGTCACAATTCGGAGTTTGTTCTTCGATATGGATTTGATTTTGCACAAGATGCGACAGGTTCGATGAAGAGGAAACGGCTTTTTCAGGTTGACTTTGAAGTTTATCGTCGTAGCGGTAGGAGCGAATTCACACTTGGCGATTTCCGCCGTGCACTCGTCTAGGATGGTTTCGATGGATCCACCGTGAGCGCTGGTATACCCATGCAAACATATCGCCGCGCCCTCTCCGGCTCGCACGGCGCCGTGCAACTCGCCGTGGTCACATCCATTTTCAGGGTACCAGTAAAAATGTCTGACATCCAACCCAGCTTTAGCAGCGGAATCGCCGCTAGCCCAACATCCAGGCGCAACTACAAATTCGTGCGGTCGCTCGCACGGCACATGTTTCATGAACGGGAAAAACGTAGGGTCTGTGCTCAATTTCGTCAAAAGCTTGTCGTTTGGAGGGAAAAGGCCATGCGGTCTAAACGGAATTCCAGTAGCAAACGCGGCTTTACGATAATCCTCCGGCGTTAAATCAAACGTGTTATCAATGATAACTTTCGGTCTGTTCTCTACCAAAGACCTCTCATCAATCGTAATCTCCCTCGCGCCTCCGGCTTGATTCGAGACCACTTTTCCATCGCGCAGTCTATTTTCATAGTATTCTCGAATATCAGTTTCGGTCACGAATTTCGACATGACGAGGTCGTCGTCCAAAGGTTGTTTCTTCGCGTTTTCGTGTTCCTCTTGGAGTATCTCGTTTAGAGAGACTTTTTTGCTCGTCCATTCGTCCATTATTATTCTTTCCCCGCGAGAGGTGGTGGGTGCTCTTCGCCGCTCGACGTTCGCGACGCGTGAAGTTGATGATGATGATGATGTGAGCGTTGATTTTTCAATCCATTTGATCGAAAAAAAAGATAACCGTTACACCCTGTGTCTTATAAAAAAACGACTTTTTTTTTGACAAAACCGTCTCGTATTTTCGAATTCACTTATTACACGCGTGCAACAAAACTCCTCAAAGACACTCGACGAAAGTCTTCAAAAACAACTACCGCTTTGTGCTGCAAAAAAGAACGCGTGGTTGCGGCGAAGTCCACGAACGCGATGGCGGCGGCTAAAAGATCCGCAAAAAGCGCGAAGACTAAGAAACCGTCTCCTCTGACCTCCACGAACGCGAAAATCTCCGCTTTTTTGTCCGACTACGTCGCGACGAGCAACGGCAACGCCTTCGCGTCCGGTTTGAAACTTTTGGTGAAAAAGACGTCGTCGAAGAAGAAGAACAAGGCGGACGCGAGGGATGAAAACGACGACCAAAACTTCTTTTTAGACGGAAAACGCGTCTTGGGGTTGTCCGATGCCATCGCGAAGGTGCGCTTTCCGCGTTTGCGAGGTCGCGACGGAGTTTCTCCGCGCGGGTTACGACGAAGTGTTTTTTCTTCCTTTTTTTCAAACGGTGTGTTTTTCGAAAAAAGAGGAGAAACGAAAATTTTGGCCCCTCTCAAAACCGCTTACAAATTTTTTTCTTGGATACCGACAGGCGCTGGAAGATCTCGACGACGAAGGCATCGAGAACAACGGCGGTCGACAGAACGAGAACGAGTATTTGTTCCACGTTAAAGAAGTGACCGGAGAAATGACCGAACACTTGGACGCGATCATGGAGAAGTACAACGCGAAGAAGGAGGAGGAAGAAGACGATAACGACGAAGAGAAAGCGGCATACAGAGAAGCGTTTTCGGGACTGCTAACGGGTTTAGCAAACCGTTTCGTCGGCGGAATTGAAAGCGACGAAGCATTTAATAACTGTGAGCTCGCGTTTGGGGACGTTAATTATGTCGTCGTGAACCTGCTGGAAGAAATGAAGGAGAAGGAAAAGGAGAGGTGGGCGCCGATGCTTAATGTGGCGTGCGATTTGGCATTGGATTCGAAAACGAGCGTGGAAATCGGGAGAGAGTGTTATCGCTTGTTGAATAAGTTGGTCGAGAGGTGTAAGTTTAACGTGAAGAAGTTTGGGGACGAGGTATTGCTCGACCCTTCAAGTAACAACAGGGACGATGAGTTGGCCGGAGGGAGTCAACGAAACGCTTCTCGATTGAAGAAGTTGGCGAGAGCGGCGATTTCGAATGCCAGAAGGAAATTGCACTGATTTCTATCCATTTGTTACACGGTAGAAAATGCGAAAGTTTCGATTCGAAGACCGAGCACGGGATGAAGACGATCAAGACGTTATTTCCGAAACGCTCGGAGGAGATTTTGCAGCTCACGGATGCGCTCGTGAAACTCCACGGCAACAGCAGCAAAAGATTCACTCTCGTCGTTGACTTTGTTAGACAATCGAACGCTTTGCTTGGATCCGCGGCTACTGTGTTTTCGTACGAGTGCGAAAAGATTAAGTTTGGTGAGTACGAAGTTGCGGATAACCTCGTGCATTTCAGCAAGCATTTAGGCATGTCTTTGAACGTGCGCTTGGAGAAGGGCGAGGATGTCGCCACTGCCGTGGACGTGCTCGAAGACAACATGCGTGTCGCAAATTTTGATCTTTCGACGAACACGCTGACCATTGGCATTTACCAGAAGTGCGATGGAATGCTGGAAAAAGACGCCTTCGACGCGAAAGATAACAGTTGGATCTCGTTGAGGTTTAAAGCGGAAGACGTCCCTGGAGTGAAAAATTGCGTTCGAGTATACGCGGAAAGCGGAAACTGCAAAGCCATGGAAAAGTTGAGAGACAAGCTCGACGCATCTGCGGGGAAGAAGACGTCCAGAGCAGTTGAAGTAACGTACGATTTACAAGAGATCCTTACGCAACCAGAATCGACGATAGATTTGATAATGGAACCAGAACCGTTGCCACCCAATCCAACCGCGTCCAAGAATCTCGCTTCCGCAGAAGATATTGTCGAGAAGGAAAAGGAAATAACGAAAACGACAAAATTGAGCAAAAAGAAACTGTTGCCAACGCCACCGTTACCAAGTCGTTCTTCGAAACCTGCGCGTGCGGCAAAAACGAAGGCCAATGCCAAATTTGCGGCGCAAAACGCGGCGTACCAAAGCGCGTTGAAAGAGAAAGAAAGTGCGGACAAGATTGTATCCTTGATCAACGCGAAAAAGACTACGAACCAAAAGAAGAAGTGCAGAAGTTTGAAGGACAACTTCGCCAACGACAACGATCAGAAAGAAGTGAGAGGATAAGGCGACGACAGTCAGAATAGTCTTCTTGATCAGGCGAACGAATCGTTCGACGTCGATGACGAAGACGTTCTCGCAGACGCGGCAAAAGTTCCTTCGTTAGAGGAGGACGAGGAGGAAGACACTTTGTTCGACAAGAAGAAGACAAACGAGAGAGCGACAGACAATATCAACATCAGCGAAAGGACGCCAAATGCAACTTTGAAGGTTCCAAAAACCGCACCCCCTCGGAAGCGCGAGAAATCAACCGTGCGAGTAGCCCCGCTGACGAAAGAAACCTCTCGCGGTAAGAAAACGGCGTTGGAGCAATCGACCGCGAAGAAAAAGGATGGTTGGCGAGAGAAAATGAACGATCTCACGAATATCTTACACGTCGAGGACGAAAAAAACATCGACGACGCGCAACTCGGTAAAAGCGACAAGTCAGAGAAAGAAACGCTGAGGTATGATATAGCGAAAATTGAACGAAGATTGAAATTTTCCACCGGGAAGAAGCCAGACGACGCCTCAACGTTGAAACGTAAAAATCGAGGTGATGTCGACAAAACCGACGATTTTGCGTACCGCGAAGACAACGAAGACGATGACTTGTTGTTCCTTTCTTCGCAAAACGAATCTGACGAGCGAGAAAAGAAACGAGCGGCGACAGCAACCAAAGTTCTTGGTTTCAAAAATAACGACGACAAAGACTTCGGCGTGGAGGAAGAAGAAGACGAAGACGATAATCTTCCCACCGTTTCCGCCGCGGAAAACCAATTCGACGCGATTAAAAACGCCATGGAAACTCTCAGATGCACTAAGACGCGCGAAGCCGAATCTAAAGTGCAAAAACTCACCAAAAATCTCGAGATGGACTTTGAAAAAGCCTCGAGCAAACTCACGCGACAAGTTTTAGAAAACGTCCAAACCGCCAAGCGCTCCATCGACGACACCGCGCACCAATTGGAAAAAGAGGAACAAAAAATTCTCGCGCGTCTCGATGACATCACGAAAAAGTTCTCTCGCGACTTTGAGCGTGAACGCGAGTTCTTACTCGCGGTCAAATCCAAGGGCAAATCCGCGTACAAAAATGCCAACGCCGTCGTCAAAGCCGTGGTCGAAGAGGCGAACGACGAGTGGGAAACGCTTCAAGCGAAAATGCGCGAGAAGTCCGCGAAACTCAAACGAGAGTGTAAAAAGATCCGCCAAGAGTGCGCGGAGCAAACCGATTTGAAGACGATGCTCTTGAACATGGCCGAGATGATTTGATTTTTACGCGAGAAGAAGAGACAGACAGACACAGAGGCAAAAAGTAGAAGAAAAAGAGAGACACAGCGTGTAGCACACCACAACATACACACACACACACACACGAACCATCGCGCGCTCATCGCGAAACTGAGGCCAGATCACGCGTCCTTCGCACCACGTCCTTCTCTTCTCTTCGCGTTTCGGGCTTTGCTTTTTCGAGACGCTCTCTCTGCGTGTCTTTTTCTTCTGTGCTTATATTTTTTGGTCGTCTTCCAGGTCTCTTTTTTCGTCTTACCGTCCGAAATCGTCAGACGTTTATCTATGTCATGTATGTGGCTCTCAAACGGGATTATTTCGGAGCCCCCTCTGACGTCTGAAGAGATACACCAAAATCAATTCCGGGGAATTCAGCCTCAGAAAAAGCACTCTTTTATCTGCCTTTCTCCGCGGAGAGAGAGAGAGAAAGAAAGAGAAACGCATCACGCGCACCTGACAA
>Ga0163111_10001468_pt1 | contig 14555 bp, 10 predicted proteins | sample CRUFie1St18metaG_FD_109645 | JGI IMG/M metagenome (GOLD analysis project Ga0163111, IMG submission 109645) | Marine microbial communities from the Costa Rica Dome - CRUD Field 142mm St18 metaG | ecosystem: Environmental > Aquatic > Marine > Oceanic > Photic zone | place: Costa Rica: the Eastern...
AAGCGACTCGGCCTGCCCTTTGTCTACGAGATCCGCGCCTTCTGGGAGGATGCGGCGGTGGGCAATGGCACGGGCCGGGAAGGCTCGCTCAAATACCGCCTGACCCGCGCGCTCGAGAACCGCGTGGTGGCAGGCGCCGACGCGGTGTTCACGATTTGCAAGGGCCTGCGCGACGATCTGGTCGCACGCGGGCACGATGGCGAGAAAATCGGCCTTTCTCCCAATGGTGTCGATCTCGCCCTGTTCGGCGATCCCGTTGCGCGTGACGATGCGCTGGCTCACGCGCTCGGCATCGGCGCCGGCCCGGTCGTCGGCTTCATCGGCAGTTTCTATGATTACGAGGGGCTCGACGACCTGGTGGCCGCGCTGCCCGCTCTGCGACAGCGCCACCCACACGCGCAATTGCTGCTGGTCGGAGGCGGGCCGATGGATGAAGCGCTGCGCGCACAGGCCGCCGCCTCACCCGCCGGGGATGCGATCGTCTTCACCGGCCGGGTGCCGCACGCGGAAGTGGAACGTTATTATTCGCTGATCGACGTCCTGGCCTATCCGCGCAAGCATTCGCGGCTGACGGATCTCGTCACCCCGCTCAAACCGCTCGAGGCGATGGCACAGCGCCGAATCGTCGCGGCAAGCGATGTCGGCGGGCACCGCGAACTGATTACCGACGGGCAGACCGGGCTGCTCTTCCCGCCCGATGATCCGATGAGAATGGCGGCTTCGCTGGCGGATTTCATCGACCGCCGCGACTCGTGGCCGACGATGCGGGAAGCCGGACGTGCGCATGTCGCTGCGCACCACGATTGGGCGCGGAACGTGCAGCGTTATCAACGCGTTTACCAAGATCTGATAGGTCATGATGGTTCGGCGGTCGCGTGAACCGCCCGCCATGATTATATACGAGAAACGATGACCACTGCCGCGCGCCCTGCACCGCTCACCCGTCACCCGGCATTCCGCTGGGGGGTCGCCGCATGGTTCGCGCTGCTGCTGGGACTCGGCCTGTTCGTCATGCCCGAAGCGGTACACCAGGCGATCGGCGAGAAGCTTGGCCTCGGCGGCGTGCTCCCGGGGGCGGAAGCCAAGCGTGTGGTGCTCTCGTTGCTGGCGGCCCTGCTGGGCCTCGGCATCGGACTGGTGCTGGCCATGCGCGTCACCGCGCTGAGCGACGCACGCGAACCCGGCTGGGACCGCGAAATCGCCGAAGATGACGAGACCGATGACGATTCCAACGGCATCTGGCTTTCGGACCGCGAGCAACCCGCGCCCGCAGTTGCTCCGCCCGCTGCGCCCCCGATCGAAACCCGCGCCCGACGGCTGTTCAACCCGCGCGAGGATCTGGCCGAGGAAGGAATCGCGCCGGTGCTGGATACAGAGAGCATCCCAGCGCTCGAAGACGATAACACCGAATCCGCATTAGACGGAACCGTCCCAAATGACGATGAGCCGCTGCCGCACGAACCCTATTTCGGCGATGCGTGGGATGGTGAACAGACCGAGGCGCATGACTGGACCCTCGCGGGGCGGGATCCGCTGGCGCATGACGAAGCGCTTGCCGGTCTCGACGAGGATATTGCGGCCGAACGCACTGATGAGATGTCTTTTCCCGCCGAAGTGAGCGTCGAAACCTCCGGCTTTGAAAGCCTTGAAGAGGCTAAGGACACGGCACCCGAGCACGACGGAGACAATGAGGGTTCTGCCACCACGGGCACGGGTGACGAACGCGTCCCGGTGGCCGATATGCCGCTCGACGCCCTGACCCGGCGTCTCGCGGATGCGCTGGCCGCGCAGAAGCAGGCGCGTAAAGCTCCGGTGGATGCGGATGCCGATCCGGTCATCGCATTCCTGCGGCGAGAGGCGGAGCGTGAGGTTACGGTTGCTTCCGCATCGGATGAATCTCCGTCGACCGAGGGAGATTCACAGCGCGAACTGCGCAGCGCGCTAGACCGGCTGAGCCGTATCCGCCGCTCCGAATAGCGCGTCGCCCCGTTCCACCGGGCGAAGCGGCTTTACGTTACGGCATCGCTGCGAATAGCAGAATTCTTGAGGCTGCCGAAATTTTGCTACGCGCCACGCAGTTGCAAAATTTCGATCCTGTCGGCATTACGGCCCTTCGCGCAATTTTGCAGGTGCCGCAAAGGACACCGCTCGACTTGCTCCCGGTTGGCCCGCACCCCCACAGCGAGGCCGGTCGGCGGGCACCAAGGAGGACGCTTCGCCCATGGGACGCACGCCGCCCCACGCCACGGGTCTTTACGATCCGCGTAACGAACACGACGCCTGCGGGGTCGGCATGGTCGCGCATATCAAAGGCGCAAAAAGCCACGCGATCGTCACCCAGGCACTCGAAATTCTGGCCAATCTCGACCATCGCGGCGCGGTCGGCGCCGATCCGCTGCTGGGAGACGGCGCCGGTATCCTGCTGCAGGTGCCCGATCCGCTGCTGCGCAAATGGGCCGAGAGCCATGGACACGACCTGCCGCAACCGGGCGACTACGCGGTCGCGATGTGTTTCTTGCCGCAGCAACCAGAGGCGCGCGAATTCGTCGAGCGTCAGCTCGAACGCTTCGCCGAGAAGGAAGGCCAGCGCGTAGTCGGCTGGCGCGATGTCCCGACCACGCTCGACGGCCTTGGCAAGGCGGTGGTCGATTCCATGCCCGTGATCCGCCAGTGCGTGATTGCGCGCGGCGAGGGCTGCGCCGATGGCGACGCGTTCGAGCGCAAGCTCGTGGTGATTCGCAAACAGACGCTGAACCCGCTCGCCGCGCTCGAGGAAAAGCACGGCATCCCGGGCCTTTCGACTGCCTATATTCCCAGTTTCTCCAGCCGAACCGTGGTTTACAAGGGCCTCTTGCTGGCGAACCAGGTGGGCAGCTTTTACGACGATTTGCGCGACCCCGATTGCGTCAGCGCGCTCGGCCTCGTCCACCAGCGCTTCTCGACCAACACCTTCCCCAGCTGGCGGCTGGCGCATCCCTATCGCTTCATGGCGCACAATGGCGAGATCAATACGGTCCGCGGCAATGTGAACTGGATGGAAGCGCGCCGTCGGACGATGGAAAGCGAGCTGCTCGGCTCCGACCTCGACAAGATGTGGCCGCTGATCCCGCATGGACAGTCGGACACGGCTTGCCTCGACAATGCGCTCGAACTGCTGCTGACGGGTGGATACAGCCTCGCGCACGCAATGATGATGCTCATGCCCGAGGCATGGGCGAAGAACCCGCTGATGGATCCCGCGCGGCGTGCCTTCTACGAATATCACGCGGCGCTGATGGAGCCGTGGGACGGCCCGGCGGCGGTGTGCTTTACCGACGGGCGCCAGATCGGCGCCTGCCTCGACCGCAACGGCCTGCGTCCGGCCCGCTGGTGCACCACCAAGGACGATCTCGTCGTGCTCGCCTCGGAAAGCGGCGTGCTGCCGTTCGACGACAGCGAGATCACGCGCAAATGGCGCCTCCAGCCCGGTCGCATGCTGCTGATCGATCTCGAGCAGGGCCGTATCGTCGAGGATGAAGAGCTCAAGGCCGATCTCGCCAATGCCGAACCCTATGAGGAATGGCTCAAGGCGGCGCAGTACAAGCTCAAGGACCTCGATCATATCGAGCCCGAGCTGAGCGAGACGCCCGAGGCGGAGACCAGCCTGCTCGAGCGCCAGCAGGCCTTCGGCTATACGCAGGAAGACATTGCCCGCTTCCTCGAGCCGATGGCCCGCGGGAGCGAGGATCCGATCGGTTCGATGGGTACCGATACGCCTATCGCCGTGCTGTCCGACCGCAGCCGCCTGCTGTACGATTATTTCAAGCAGAACTTCGCGCAGGTCACCAATCCGCCGATCGACCCGATCCGCGAGGAACTGGTGATGAGCCTGCTGTCGATGATCGGCCCGCGCCCTAACCTGCTGGGGCGCGACGCGGGCACGCACAAGCGGCTCGAGGTCAGCCAGCCGATCCTTACCAATGAAGGGCTCGCCAAAATCCGTTCGGTGGAGGTCGCGCTCGATGGCGCATTCCGCACCGCGACGATCGACATCACCTGGGACGCCAGCACCGGTGCCGACGGCCTTGCGATGGCGCTCAAGGAAATGTGCTGGGCGGCAACCGAAGCGGTGCTGGGCGATGCCAACATCCTGATCCTGTCCGATCGTGGCCAGGGCCCCGACCGTATTCCCATGCCCGCCCTGCTGGCCACCGCCGCAGTGCATCACCAGCTGGTGCGGCAGGGCCTGCGCATGCAGACCGGGCTGGTCATCGAAACCGGCGAAGCGCGCGAAGTGCACCATTTCTGCGCGCTCGCCGGCTATGGTGCGGAAGGGATCAATCCCTATGTCGCCTTCGAAACGCTCGAGGACTTGCGTGCCCGGCGCTTCCCCGATCTCGATCCGGCCGACGTCCGCCAGAACTACGTCAAGGCGGTCGGCAAGGGCATTCTCAAGGTCATGTCCAAGATGGGCATCTCGACCTACCAATCCTATTGCGGCGCCCAGATCTTCGACGCGGTCGGGCTCAATTCCGACTTCATCGACACCTATTTCACCGGCACGGCCACCACGATCGAGGGCATCGGTCTCGCCGAAGTGGCCGAAGAAGCCGTGCTGCGTCATGCCCAGGCCTACGGTGATAATCCGCTCTATGCAGGGATGCTCGATGTCGGCGGGATCTACCAGTTCCGCCTGCGCGGCGAGGCGCACGCATGGACGCCGCAATCGGTCGCGCAATTGCAACATGCTGTGCGCGGCAACGACGCCGGCAATTACGACGAGTTCGCGCGTTCGATCAACGAGCAGAACGAACGCCTCCTGACCATCCGCGGACTGATGGAACTCAAGCCGGCCGAGCAACCGCTCAGCCTCGAGGAAGTCGAACCCGCCGCAGAAATCGTCAAGCGCTTCAGCACCGGCGCGATGAGCTTCGGATCGATCAGCCACGAAGCCCATTCGACGCTGGCCATCGCAATGAACCGGCTCGGCGGCCGTTCGAACACCGGCGAAGGTGGCGAGGAGCCCGAACGCTTCCTGCCGCTCGACAATGGCGATTCCATGCGCAGCCGGATCAAGCAGGTCGCCAGCGGCCGGTTCGGCGTGACCACCGAATACCTCGTCAATTCGGACGATATCCAGATCAAGATGGCGCAGGGCGCAAAGCCCGGTGAAGGCGGCCAGTTGCCCGGCCATAAGGTCGACAAGCGGATCGGCAAGGTGCGCCATTCGACCCCGGGCGTGGGCTTGATCTCGCCCCCGCCGCACCACGACATCTATTCGATCGAGGATCTCGCGCAGCTGATCCACGACCTCAAGAACGTCCAGCCCGAGAGCCGCATCTCGGTCAAGCTGGTTTCCGAGGTCGGGGTCGGGACCGTCGCCGCGGGCGTATCCAAGTCCAAGGCCGACCATGTTACCATCTCGGGTTATGAAGGCGGGACCGGCGCATCGCCGCTGACCAGCCTCACGCATGCGGGCTCTCCTTGGGAGATCGGCCTGGCCGAGACGCAGCAGACTCTGCTGCTCAACGATCTGCGCAGCCGCATCGCGGTGCAGGTCGACGGCGGGCTGCGGACCGGTCGCGACGTCGCAATCGGCGCGCTGCTCGGTGCGGACGAATTCGGTTTCGCCACCGCGCCGTTGATCGCCGCAGGCTGCATCATGATGCGCAAGTGCCATCTCAACACCTGCCCGGTGGGCGTGGCGACGCAGGATCCCGAATTGCGCAAGCGCTTCACCGGAACGCCGGAACATGTGATCAACTACTTCTTCTTCGTCGCCGAAGAGCTGCGCGCCATCATGGCCGAAATGGGCTTCCGCACGGTCGAGGAAATGGTCGGCCGTGTCGATCGCGTCGACATGCGGCGGGTCGAACGCCACTGGAAGGCGCATGGGGTCGATCTCAAGCGCATCCTGCATGCGGTGCCCGCCCCCGAGGGCAAGACGCTGTATCACACCGAACTGCAGGACCACGGCCTCGCCGCGGCACTCGATGTCGAGCTGATCGAAGCCTGCAAGCCAGCGATCGAAAGCGGCCAGGCCGTGCATCTGACGCGCCCGATCCGCAACGTGAACCGCACGGTCGGCGCGATGCTGTCGGGCCGGATCGCCGAAGCGCATGGCCACGCCGGACTGCCCGCGGATACGATTCGCATCGACTTCACGGGCGTGGCCGGACAGAGCTTTGCCGCATGGCTCGCCCATGGCGTGACCGTAAGCCTGACAGGCGATGCCAACGACTATGTCGGCAAAGGACTGTCTGGCGGTCGCATCATCGTCCGCCAGCCCGATCAGGCGCCACGCTCGCCGGGCGACAACATCATCGTCGGCAACACCGTGCTCTATGGTGCGATCGCAGGTGAAGCCTATTTCCACGGTGTCGCGGGCGAACGCTTCTGCGTGCGCAATTCGGGCGCAATCGCGGTGGTCGAGGGCACGGGCGATCATGGCTGCGAATACATGACCGGCGGAGTGGTCTGCGTGCTCGGCCCGACCGGGCGCAATTTCGCCGCCGGGATGAGCGGGGGGATCGCCTATGTCTACGATCCCGATCGCCGGTTCGAGCAATTGTGCAACCCGGCGCAGGTCGACGTGCTCGACGTGGGTCCGGGCGATGGCGAGGGTGCCGAGAAGAGCTGGGGCGCACCGCAGCAACGGCCGATCTCGGTCGAGAACTTCGGCATGGGCGATCCGCTCTACCACGATGCCGAGCGGCTCAAGATCCTGGTCGAGCGCCACCTTCTGCACACCGGCTCGGCCAAGGCGCAGCGCCTGCTCGACAATTGGGCCGAAGAGCTGGGGAATTTCCGCAAGGTGATGCCGCGCGACTACCAGCGCGCGCTCAAGGCACTCGAGGACGAACGCGAACAGGCCGCAATGGAAGCGGCGGAGTAAGGGTCATGGGCAAGGAAACAGGTTTCCTCGAATACGAGCGGGAGGATCGCACCTACCGCGATCCCGCAGAACGGCTGACGCATTACAAGGAATTCGTGGTTCCGCTAAGCGAGGACCAGCTGCGCAAGCAGGCTGCGCGCTGCATGAACTGCGGCATCCCCTATTGCCACAACGGCTGTCCGGTGAACAACATCATCCCGGACTGGAACCACCTCGTCTACGAGGACGACTGGAAGAATGCGCTCGACGTGCTGCATTCGACCAACAACTTCCCCGAATTTACCGGCCGCGTGTGTCCCGCTCCCTGCGAGGCGGCTTGCACACTCAACATCGTCGATTCGCCGGTGACGATCAAAAGCATCGAATGCGCGATTATCGATCGCGGCTTCGAAGAAGGCTGGGTCAAGCCGCAGGTGCCCGAGAGGCGCACGGGCAAGTCGGTGGCCGTCGTCGGCAGCGGTCCCGCGGGTCTCGCCTGCGCCCAGCAGCTCGCTCGCGCGGGCCATGCGGTGACGGTGTTCGAGAAGAGCGACCGGATCGGAGGCCTGCTGCGCTACGGCATCCCGGACTTCAAAATGGAAAAACACCTGATCAACCGCCGCGCGGTGCAGATGGAGGCCGAAGGCGTCCAGTTCCGCACCTCGAGCGAGGTCGGGGTCGAAGTCAGCTTCACCGCGCTGCAGGAGAATTTCGACGCGGTGGTGCTCGCGGGCGGGGCAGAAGAAGCACGCCAGCTCGACATCCCCGGCTCCGAACTCGACGGCGTTCGGCTGGCGATGGAGTTTCTCACCCAGCAGAACAAGCGCAATGCGGGCGACGACGAAGTGCGCGCCGCACCGCGTGGCAGCCTGACCGCGACCGGCAAGCACGTCATCGTGATCGGCGGCGGCGACACCGGCAGCGACTGCGTCGGCACCAGCAACCGGCAGGGGGCCGCCAGCGTCACCCAGCTCGAAATCATGCCCAAGCCGCCCGAGAAGGAAGACAAGGCGCTGACCTGGCCCGATTGGCCGCTCAAGCTGCGCACCTCCTCGAGCCACGAGGAAGGCGTGGAACGCGACTGGGCGGTGCTGACCAAGCGCGTGGTCGAGGAAAACGGCGATGTCGCGGGCCTCGAATGCGTCCGTGTCGAATGGAAGGACGGGCGTATGCAGGAGGTGGCGGGCAGCGAGTTCACGCTCAAGGCCGACCTCATCCTGCTCGCGATGGGGTTCACCGGTCCCAAGCGGCGCGGCCTGCTCGACCGCGCGGGGGTCGATCTCGACCAGCGCGGCAATGTTTCGGCGGACACCGAATGGTACCTGACCAGCGAGGCGAACGTGTTCTCCTGTGGTGACATGCGCCGCGGGCAGAGCCTGGTGGTCTGGGCAATCCGCGAAGGCCGCCAATGCGCCCGCGCCGTGGACCTGGCACTCATGGGCGCGAGCGAACTTCCCCGCTGAGGGCGTTCGCCGCCAATGCCTAACCCTGCGTTCGCCCGCGCTGCTGCACGGCGGCGCGGCGCGCTTCGACTTCTTCGGGGCTGACCGCGCTGTTGGCGGCGGAGGACAGGCGGTGCTCCATCGCCAGCCCCTCGTCGAAGCTCGCGGCATAGCCCTCGTCGATCAACGCCTTGTATTGCGCGAGAAAGGCCGGATCGATGCTCGCCATGTCGGCGGCGAGCCGGTGCGCCTCCGCGAGCAGTTCGTCTGGTGCCACCACGCGGTTGACCAGCCCCCAGCGCTCGGCGGTTTCGGCGTCGAGGAAATTACCGGTGAAGCTCAGCTCCTTTGCGCGGCTGATCCCGATCATCCGGCTCAACTTCTGCGACAGGCCCCAGCCGGGCACGATGCCGACACGCGCGTGTGTGTCGGCGAAGCGCGCGTTGCTGCTTGCGATCAGCACGTCGCAGGCGAGCGCCACTTCGAACCCGCCGGTGATCGCGACGCCGTTGATCGCCCCGATCACGGGCTTGCGACATTGCTCTATCGCCTTGACCGGATTTTCGTCTGCCCCTTCCGCATTGGCGGCACCCAGCGCTCCCGGCTCGCTGCCCAGTTCCTTGAGATCGAGCCCTGCCGTGAATGCGCGCGTGCCCGCGCCTGTCAGCACGATTGCGCGCACGGCATCGTCGGCGTCGAACGTGGTCATCACTTCATAAAGACGATGGCGCAGAGCCTTGGACAGCGCGTTCATCGCTTCGGGGCGGTTGAGTGTGACGGTGGCGATGCCATCGGCGATTTGGGTCAGGACTGTCTCGGTCATGGCGACAGACTAGCCAATAGGTTGCTTCTTGCAATCGTTGCCCGCCTCGGATTGAGTGGGGACGAGAGGAGAAACGATTATGGCTTTCACACCCTTCGACCTCACCGGCAAGGTGGCGGTGGTGACCGGCGGCAATGGCGGTATCGGGCTGGGCATGGCGCAGGGCCTGGCTGCGGCGGGCGCCGACATCGCGATCTGGGGGCGCAATGCGCAGAAGAACGCCGATGCGCTCGAGGCGCTCAAGACGCACGGGACGCGCGTCGAAGCGCTGGAGGTCGATATCGCCGAAGAAAACGCAGTGGTCGACGCCATGGCCGAAAGCCTGGCACGGCTTGGCCGGATCGATACGTGCATCGCCAATGCCGGCGTCGGCGGCGGCGCGCCGCTGACCGAACAGACCACCGAGCAGTGGCGCAAGGTCACCACGGTCAATCTCGACGCGGTGTTCTGGACCTTCAGGGAGGCGGGCAAGCACATGGTTGCGCGCGCCGAAGCAGGTGACAAGGGCGGTTCGCTACTCGTCACCTCGAGCGTCTCGGCGATCCATGGCGCGCCGCAGAACCAGGCTTATGCTGCGACCAAGGCAGGCGTGCTTGCCATGGTCCGCGGGACTGCGGTCGAACTGGCCCGCCACGGAATCCGCGCCAATGCGGTGCTGCCCGGCTGGATCGCCACCGAAATGACCGAACGCCTGCAGGGCTGGGACGCCTTCAACGAGAAGGCGATCGGCCGCGTGCCCATGCGCCGATGGGGCGAAGGCGAGGATTTTGCGGGCATCGCGGTCTATTTTGCCAGCGACGCCAGCAAGTTCCACACCGGCGATTCGGTGGTTATCGACGGCGGCTATTCGATCTTCTGAGCTAGAGTCCGCGCAGCCGCTGGCTGGTGTTCGAATGCTGGCGGATGGCGCGGACGGTGCCGTTCGAATCGCGTTCGAACACGACCTCGTGGCGTTCCTCGCCCTTGTCGGTGACTGCACGGAAGCGATCACCGCCCAGCGGCTTCAGGCGATAGAGGTTGCGCGCCGGTTCGTCGGTATCGGGCGCGATCCAGGTCAGCCCTCCCGCCCACGGGATCAGCATGCTGTCCGCGCCCCATGGCTGGCCGCTGTAAACCCCGGCATATTGGGCCAGATCGACTTCCTCGACCGGGTCGAAAGGCCTGGCCTCTCCGCGCGCCTTGATCAGGGCGACAATGCCGCGGGCGATGGTGCCCGGATCGTCCATGGCGTTCATGGCGACTGCCACACCCATCCCTTCGTCGGGCGCGATCATCAACGCGCTGCGATAGCCGGGGCACGAACCGCCGTGGCCGACCACCGTGGTGCCGCCCTCCTGCCGGACCGAGAAACCGAGCCCCCAGCTGGTCTGCCAATCGGGCGAGATATAGTGGACACGCTGCATCTCGCGCAGCGTCGAAGCGCGCAACACCTCGGCTTCTCCCGATTCGGCGAGGCGTAAGGTCCAGCCGGCGAATTTCGCGAGGTCGGCCACGCTGGCGCTGAATCCGGCGGCAGGGGTGATTCCCGCGGGATCGAACAGCTTTATCGGTGGGCGCGAACCATCGGCCTCGAGCGCACCCCAGCCGACGGCCATCTGCCCGCCGTAGAGGTCCGCCGGAATACCCGGGCGCGTGTCTTCGAGGCCGAGCGGGTCGAGGATGTTGGCGCTGACGTAATCGGCATAGGCTTGTCCACTGACCGCCTCGACCGTCTCGCCCACCAGCGTCAGGCCGAGGTTCGAATACTGCCAGGTGGTCGATGCGGGGTATAGCGGCGCCTGCTGGCCGATCGTGGCGCGGACCTGCGCCTGGCTCGGGAACGGGTAATCGGGTCCGGTCCAGTAGGGGAAGTCCGATTCGCGCGGCAGGCCCGCCGAATGCGTCAGCGCGCCGCGCAGCGTGACTGGCACGCTTTCGCGATCGTCTGCAGCGAGCGTGGCCCATGGCAGATAGGTTTGGATCGGCGCATCGAGCGCGACCTTACCCTGTTCCCACTGCTGCATCAGTGCGACCGCGGTGAACAGTTTCGAGATCGAGCAGATCGAATAGATCGTGTCGGGGGTGGCGGGTTGCTGTAGCGCGCGGTCGGTGGTTCCGAACCCCTTGGACCAGACGGTTGCATCTCCCTGTACGACCGCAGCCGAAATCGCGGGGATGCGGCGGTATTGACGGCGCCCCTCGATCCACAGTTCGGCGGCACGCATCGCTTCGGCGAGCGCGGCTGCTTTCGCTTCGTCCGCTCCCTGTCCCTGTTGTGAGGCCGCCGGCGCGTGATGCTCGCGCGCGCTCCCCATAGTGGACGGGACCATCATCCCCATGACCGCCAGCGCGGCACCGGCCCGGTAAATCGCTTTCATCGAAAACCTCCCCAAACGCCGGCGAAACCTTCACCACACGGAGCCGATTTGCAAGCGGGGCCCGGCAGCGGGGTTAGAGTGACCAGTCGATCGCGCCGCGTCCCGTGCGTTCGAGGAAGGCATTGGCCCGGCTGAAGGGACGCGATCCGAAAAAGCCCCGACGCGCCGATAGCGGGCTTGGGTGCGGGCTTTCGATGACGCAATGCCGCGGGTCGCGAAGATGTTCGATAGGCCCGGCCTTCGCCTGCGCATGCCCCCCCCACAGGATGAAAACGCTGGGATCGCTGCGCGCTGCAACAGCTGCGACACAGACGTCGGTAATTGCCTCCCACCCGCGCTTCGCATGGCTCCCCGCCAGGCCCGCCTCGACGGTCAGCGCATTGTTGAGCAACAGCACGCCTTGCCGTGCCCAGGGGCTGAGGTCGCCGTGCGCCGGGCGCGGAAGGCCGAGATCGGCTTCGCGCTCCTTGTAGATGTTCACCAGGCTGGGCGGTACCTTTACGCCCGGTGGCACTGAAAAGCTCAGCCCCATCGCCTGCCCCGGACCGTGGTACGGGTCCTGTCCGAGGATCACCACCTTCACCCTGTCGAGCGGCGTCAGTTCGAGCGCCTTAAGCCGCATCCCGCGCGGCGGGTAGATCGTCTTGCCTGCGGCTTCCTCTGCGCTGAGGAACCCGCCGAGTTGCCGCGCGCGGTCGCCGGCCAGCACGCCTTCGAGCACGGGCTGCCAGCTCGGGGGGATCGGGTCGTCTGCCATGGCCCGGGGACTACGCCCCCGAATGCCAGCGTGCCAGCACCCCTTTCCAGCAATCCCCGATGCGCCTAAGGCCTCGGCCATGGCAGTGCATTTCCACGAAGAAGACCTCCCCGCAGGCGTCCTCGCCGATGGCCCGGTGGCCGTCGATACCGAAACCATGGGTCTCGTGACCATCCGCGACCGGCTGTGCGTCGTGCAGATCAGCGACGGCAAGGGCGACGAACATCTCGTGCGCTTCGGCCCCGACAGCAACTATGACGCGCCCAACCTCAAGGCCGTGCTGGCCGATCCGAACCGCCTCAAGCTGTTCCATTTCGCGCGTTTCGACCTCGCCGCGATCGAGCATTATCTCGGGGTGATGGCGACGCCGTGCTATTGCACCAAGATCGCCAGCAAGCTGGTGCGCACCTATACCGATCGCCACGGCCTCAAGATGCTGGTCGAGGAACTGCTCGGCGAGAGCATTTCCAAGGCGCAGCAGTCGAGCGACTGGGGCGGCCCCGAACTGAACGAGGCGCAGCGCGACTATGCCGCGAGCGACGTACGCTTCCTGCACCGGATGAAGGACGAGCTCGACAAGCGGCTCGAGCGCGAGGGCCGCACGGAAATGGCGCAGGCCTGTTTCGACTTCCTTCCCACGCGGGCGCGTCTCGATGTCGCCGGCTGGGCGGATCACGACATCTTCAGCCACATGTAAGCACCGCGCGGGCACACGAGAGCCATGGTATTCCGGCAACGCAGGATCGAGACGCAGGAGGCGAAGCAACGCCGCAGCCTGCGCAAGCACTGGGCGGAGCCCGGTGGCTCGCACGACCGGCTGGTCGGCTTTCTCGCACGGGCGCTGCCGATGGGCGTGGGCGTACTTGCCGCGCTGATGGTGATTACCCCGCTGAGCCCGCGCGGCGAAGTCAGCTTCCTGCTCGACCGCAACAAGGTGGCGGTGATCGACAACCGCCTGCGGGTGGACAATGCGCTGTACCGCGGCGCCGATGCCAGGGGGCGCCCCTTCTCGCTTACCGCGGGCGAAGCGGTGCAGCGGTCGAGCGCGGAGGGCATCGTACGCATGAACGACCTGGTCGCGCGGCTGCTGCTCGACGACGGACCCGCGCGGCTGATAGCGGGGGCGGGCCAGTACGATATCGACCAGGAGGTCGTCTCGGTCGTCGGCCCGATGCGCATGCTTGCCGCCGATGGCTATCGCATGCTGGCGCGCGACGTTTCGGTCGATCTCGCCGCCAAGCAGCTGACCGGCGCGGGCGGCGTCGAAGGCGCCATTCCCGCCGGCACCTTCAGTGCCGACCGCTTGACCGCCGACCTGTCGGCACGCACGATTACCCTGACGGGCAATGCGCGGCTGCGCATGGAACCCGGAAAGCTGAGGATGCCGTAATGAAGCAGCTGCTCCCCACCATGGCCCGCTGGGGCATCGGATCCTTCGCGGTGACTGCCGCGGCCTTTGCCGGCATCCAGCTCTCCGCGCAGGCGATCGCCTCGCACAATTCGAACGCGCCCGTGTCCTATGCCGCGGACCGGATCGAGCTGCAGGACCGCCAGAACCGCGTGGTGCTGTCGGGCAATGTCAAGATCACTCAGGCCGGGCTCAATCTCTCGGCTGCGCGGACGATCGTCAATTACACCGATGCCGGCGACCTCAAGATCCAGCGAATCATGGCCACCGGCGGGGTCGACGTCACTCGCGGCAACGAGCGCGCGCGCGGCGATACCGCAGTCTACGACTTCGACCGCCGGATCATCACCATGGCCGGCAATGTGCGCCTCAACCGCGGCGGCGACACGCTCAACGGCGGGCGGCTGGTAATCGACCTCGCGTCGGGCGTGTCGAGCGTCGACGGTCGCGCCAGCGGCTCTTCCTCGGTGACCGGCCAGGGCCAGTCGGGCGGCCGCGTCACCGGCAGCTTCTCCGTCCCCGAGAACTGATCGCAGCGCGCTAGCGCGCGCGGGCGACCGCGACCCGCGCAATATCGGCCAGCCCCTGCGCCAGCAGCAGTTCTGCGGCCTGGCTGTTGGTGAGCAATTCGCGGTGCAGCGCGACCAGCCGCTGGGTCAGCCGGTCGAGCTTGTCTCCATGGCGCCACAGCGCCAGCTGCTGGCCGATGTCGCGCTTCTCCTTGAAGAAAATGCCCAACCGCGCCTCTTCGCCGCGGTCGAGATCGCCGAACGAGCGCGAGCCAAGCGCCGCCGCGATCCGCGCGAGCTGCGCCGCGCGCCGTTCGAAAGCAAGCAGCACGCCCACCGGATTGAGCCCCAATTGCTTCATCCGCGCCAGTTCGGTCCCGACTTTCGGCGCCTGCCCACCCATCAC
>Ga0163111_10001470_pt1 | contig 14555 bp, 9 predicted proteins | sample CRUFie1St18metaG_FD_109645 | JGI IMG/M metagenome (GOLD analysis project Ga0163111, IMG submission 109645) | Marine microbial communities from the Costa Rica Dome - CRUD Field 142mm St18 metaG | ecosystem: Environmental > Aquatic > Marine > Oceanic > Photic zone | place: Costa Rica: the Eastern...
ATCTCAACGGCAGCTGTAGAAAATAGTACGTTAAATCAACTGCTTTTGATAGGTGCGAATCTTCGTCTTCCCGCACATAGATTCATACGGGGTCTGTGCTTTGTCCCCTTGATGGAAAAGTTGTTCTTTTAAGGATTCATTCTCCAACATTAAATGAGGTTTTCAAACCCACCCTTTTGCCAAAAAGGTACGGTATTTCGAGATATCTCGTTATTTCCTCTCTTGCATGGGCAATGAAACAACGGCTGGTTATATTACAATTGCTGCTAACAATACTTTTGGCGTTTGAATCATCAGGATTTATTGTAAGCATAAGATCTCATCACAACCGCGACTACACCTTTTTTGAGACGCTGTCAGTACAACACCAAGCAGCATCCATCATGACGTTTTACGAGCCTGATGATTCCTTCGAGCGCGTTGAAGTCCAGGACCGATACAACTCTCCTAAACACGCTATTCATGGTGCATTGGCTGGAGAAAAAATGATTGGGGCATACGACGTCTATCGACCCAAGAATCGCGCCTCCCCCAGGGCCGATGGCACCGAAGAAAATCTATTGGTGCTGACGGCAAGGGTCGACTTTGGGACCCACGTCAACGGTCACGGAGGCGTTGTTCACGGCGGAATCCAGGGCATGATGTTCGACGACATTATGGGGTGGGGTTGCGACGAGCTCCTACCTGCGGGGAAAATTCCAGTGACAGCCAATCTCAACGTCAACTACCGTGCGGCCGTCAAAGAAGGCAGCAAGGTTAGGCTGGAGGCATATCTCGAAAAGTGGGAGGGAAGAAAACTCTTTTGGAAAGCACGAATGCTAGCTGCCGAAAACGGTGATAATGGAGAGGAAGTACTATACGCCGAAGCCACCAGTCTTTATATTGTTCTCAAGGATTGATGCTAAGAACGCTGCTGGATACTTCTGGCATTTTGAGGAGTTGGGACTGTGTGGCAACTATAAAGTCTCTTCCAAACTGATGACACTGGAAGATTTATGTACGCAGGCGAGAATGATAATCGTTAGCAGCATAACGCTATATCACGCCGTTTTTCTTTCCATATTTTTTCCTCAAGAGTGACAAAGCTCTTGTTCAAAAATATTCATCAAACGACTTTTTGTAATACGAAGTAATATGGACGAGTAGAAATTCCACACCAACGAAACAATAGAAGTTTTGAAAGCTAAACTCGTTGACTCAACCGTTGTAGAGAGAGCACGCATCCTAGTTTTGTGTTTTGCTATTATCTTTTTTTCTAAAATCAGATACATTTATGAGTACGGTAGTCAAAGAAAGGTACATTTTTGATAGCTTCATTGCCATTTTTTGGATGATAGTTACTATTGCTTTTTTATGTGACTGGGTTGTATGCTATGTTTATGGGTTTTTAGTTTCTTGCAAATCCAATTCATGAATGGATAGCCAAAGCCAAAAACATTCGTAGCAAGGAGGATCGAAATAATTGTTCTAGGCGTGTGTTCGATGTTGCGTTGTCGAAAAAATTGGAAATGATGGTTTCGAGAACAAACGACTTGCATAAGTGTGTGTTGTGTATAAATGTGCGTCTGGGGGTTGCAATTCGTGAGTAAATGGGTGATGAATGATCCAAGAAGAAGGAGAGATACACTAATGAAATTCTATGGATTCCAAAAAAGAATGCACGACAATATTTTTAACGCCTCATGTCTCTCAAGAGACGCCCATCACCACCGCTGCCATAGTCGTCTCGGCCTCCGTAACCATTGTCATCGTAGTAGTCACCACTACCACGCCTTCCACCACGCCCTCCTCGTCCACCACGACCATAACCATCACGATCATAGGATTCTCGGCGATCGCGTCCGTAGGATTCTCGGCGATCACCCGATCGAAAGTCTTCGGCACCTCCGTATTCGTCGCTGTTGTATCGATTTCCCCGGCGTCCTCCGTCACGGTTGTATTGATCCATTTCGTACCGTGCCTCCATTTCGTCGAAGGGATCCCGTCCCATCATCCGATCAAAGTTGCTGAATCTACCGCCGCCACCATTCATCATATCCATATTTCTTCGCCTTCCTCCCTCCGGATTGTCGTACCGAATAAAGCTATCCCGTTCGTACAAATAATCGTCGATGTTACCTCCTCCTCGGTACTCGAAACGTTGTTGCCTGCCTCCTCTTCCATTGCCAATGCCGGCCTGAAAGTTGTTGCTTCGGTATCCACCACCACGTCCCTTGGAGGATCCACCCATGACCTTGGGAGGGGAACCAAAATCATCGTATCCGTAGGTTTCACGATAATCCTCTCGATCCCGTCCGCTGGAATCCCGTAAGTCTCTCAATAGGCCTCCTCCCCGCATGCGGTCGCGGAACCCGCCCTGCTGGCCAAACTCGTCCATGCCACGACCTCCATACATGTTGTCACCACCTGGCATGTTGTCCCGTCCCATGGCCCGATCAATGTTTCGTTCCCTATCTTCGCGGTAGACAGAATCCTGCATAGAACGTCCATTCTTGGAGAGATTGACTCCTCCCTGGTATCCATCGTTGTTGCCCTCACGTTGGGTGTACTTTCCCGTTCCGTACTTGAGGTTTCCGCCGCTGTAGTCGTAGTCACCGCCTCCTCCGCTGTAGTCGTTATAGTTGTCCCCGCCTCCACGGTTCCTTCGATCTTCGGTTCGCATGGAGTTTTCGCTCCGGGCCATGAACAAATTAGTGTTCCTGTTGGCAGCCAAGGAAGGGATTGGCAAAAAGGCCTCGGTGGAAGGCACCATCATGCTGCTGGTTCCACATGCCACCACAACGGCTGCAAGAAGAAATTTCATTGTTTAAAATATGTATATAAAGTTTATTATATGCTGTAATGTTAGCTATGGTAGATTTACACACAACAACAACAAATTGAAACTGTGTTATCAAGCTGCTTCTTTGGAGGAGCCGAGAGTTTTTTCCGACAAGGGATCAAAATCAGCTGCTGGTGCCAAATTGAAAATGTAATTTTTTAACTCTTCTCCCGTGACATCACGCATAAAACGTGTAACTACAGTACGTACGCGAGAGTTTTCAGGCGATGGGAGGCCGTCTAGTGTCTGACAGTTGTCGGATTTTGAAACATTTGCCCCAGCTCGAAATCGATCTCGATGGTCGTGCGTGACCTCCCGATTCATTCAGGCGCGCGCCCGCAGACACGGCGGACTGTCATTTGTGGTGGTACCGTTTGGAGAAACATTATTCGTCTGTGTTCTTTATTTTGGGTTCTTTTTCTTCTCTATTCTTCTTTTCAAAGTTTGCAAAAATAGTTGCCACATCACCCTTTGAGGCGTCAGCGACGATCCGCTCTTTCCCACACACATTTAACTATTTGATAGGTCAGAATCAAAGCACACGTCAGCAAAGGAGAATTACGGTCTTCGTGGAATTGTCACCAACTCACAATTGTATAGTTTGGATGAGCCACGTCGGTGTTCTTTGTGGAGACACCATCTGCTATTGATCAGATTTTACATAAGGCCAAACGTCATTCACTCAAAGCTTGTTTAATGATTGTGATCACAAAGACACAACCTTTGGTTTTGTTAATGCCATGAGAACCCTTCTCGATACACCTTTATTCTCGATTACCCCAATCGTCACGACTTCAAGCGTTTGTGATTGATTTTCTGCCGGAAGAACTACTATGTGGCTATGCAAACTTGTCTTGTAGTAGAAACACGGGTCACGACCGAGATATATTTTGAAAGTCCCCTTCGCTTGGTTCGTACTTACGCACGAAGTGGACCATCTGCTGCTATTTCTATCGCACGGGAACCAAACCTACTGCACGGAAGCATAGCCCTACATCTGCTGGTTTTTGGTTTCTCTCCCGGTGGAAACATCGGAACACATCAGTAGCATCAGCAAGCAAACAACGAAACGTTTCAATATATACGAAAAGACAACCTCAACATCACAAGCATTGGAAAGCCCTGACAACCGTCGCAACAACAAAAGCACACACAACAAGAATCAATCAATCCTCCTCTATCTATATTGTGCAACGTGGCAAAAGCATTTCAATATATTGTATCGAAAAAACCGTGTATTCGTCTAGCCGCAACCAACAGTTGAGAGACCGTGTGAAGAGAAGAACATTCACTCCAACGCAACAATTCTCAATAAGAACAAAAAGACACTCGCAAACGCTGTACGCATAGTTGTATCGATTGTATATTCCAAACAAAAGACACACGCAACAAGAACGCTCCTCCTTGGGATACTGGGGAATCAAGGACGGCAGCAAGGATAGAAGGAAAAAACACCACCAGTATGAATCATCATTCCTATCAGGCGATGCCGGCTGCCGCTGCTCCTGTGCTTCCGATTGCTCCTTCTCCGATTGTCTCGCAGGCGGGACACAAGAGAAAGCTGGCATCCAATTCGGCCTTGTCAATATCGTCTTCCAGCAACAGTTCGAAGTCGATCCCCCTTCCACGGCAAAACTCTGCTCCGGCCACGATTGCCCCCGTTACCGAAGCACGACCACTGCCCGTTCCCAAGCCCTCTGAGTTTTGGAAATCTTTACTTCAAGAATGGAACATCCCGATCCTGGACACGGTAGGAATTGAACAGGACGACAATCCCAACAATCCCGACAAAAAGGTAGCCTTTTTAGAGACCTCTCCCGATCGGGTTGAGGCCTACCAAAACATTGAGCTGCTTACGGCCGTTCGAAGGAGGGACTTGGTAACCCTGCGAAAGATTGCCGCCCTCAAAAAGTCCACCAACAGCACCATGAATGCCTGCAACCGATTTGGGGAATCTATACTCCACCTGGCCTGCCGCAAGGGAAGCTTGGACGTCGTTCAGCTCCTGGTGGGAGAGGAATGCGATTGTTCGTTGCTGGTCCAGGACGATTACGGAAGGACTGTCCTGCACGATGCCTGTTGGACGGTGTCTCCTCCCTGGGAACTCCTCAAGCTGATACTGAAAAAGGCTCCCGTATTGTGGAGGGTTTCGGACGTCCGAGGCCATCTAGCGCTCCAGTATGTTCCGAAGTCGGCCTGGCCCCAGTGGCAGGCCTTTTTGAGCAAGAACAAGCATTTGTTACAGCGCATCATGGTTCTTTCCTACCACAACATTGATATCTTGCAGCATCAGCAGCCATCACAAGCGGTGCCAGTGGTGCAATCGCCGCAAGTTGTAATGAGCACGAACGATGCTCCCCTGGGAGTTCCATCACCGACTCTTCCTCAGCACGCGGCAGCAACGACGCCTCAACAACAGCAAGTCACGCCATCGCAAGCCCCAATGCCCCAACCGGCCAACCATCCTACGGTCATTCCATCCAGCGCCGTTACTGCCCAATCCGCCCAGGGCATTTTGGCACGAGCTCTGTCACAGTCCTCTCCGGCCATGGTCAAGGCAATTTCCCAACCACAAACTCAGCAACCCACACAACAGGGCCTCACGGTATTCAAGACCGAAGAGAACGCTTCTGTGCAACAACAAGCTCCAATCGTTCAAGGCCCCGCAACTGCCGCCCTCGACGAAGCCCTGAGGGCGCAATCGGAACATCGTTCCAAGGCAAGAACCTCCAACCTTTTGCTCACTGAAGCAGCAGCAGCACCAAATCCCCACAAGGAGTCAACTTCCTCGAATATAGCCGTGGAAGGATCAGCGGTAGCCGTCAAAACGGAACAAGTAGATCCAAAGAACGAGTCAGAGGCAACACCTCTACCCTATGCGCCCTCTATTAGCATGATCGCCGCTCGATTGGCGGGGCAAAAAAAGACAGCTGGAGAGATAGCCGAAGCAGCTCAAGCAGCACCTCAAGCAGCATCACAAATAGCAGCCGAAGTAGCAGCCGAAGTAGCAGCCGAAGCCAATCCCCTGCCTGCAGTTCCCAATCCTCTAGGACACGTCCAACAAGAAGAACAACAGCAGCAACAACAACAAGGTTTTCAACCAGTCCATGAAAAGGCAGCATCTACCGAAAATCCTCTTGGTTCCAATCCACCCGTTCCCAATCCAATGGAAGTAGTTCAAGATAATGATGCCGCTATGACTGCCCCCAATAACTCCAATCCTGCTGCTGCCAACAATTCGGTTTCGTCCGTGACTCATTCCGCCTCTCCATCGGCACTGGAAGAAACGGGTTCGGAAACAACCACCAACAGTGCCGCGACCACCCTCACCGACAACGCTGGAACAACATCCAACTCTAGTTTCCCTTCAGAACCGGAAGCCCCCATGGATATTTCCAACGAAGACAAGGGTGTAACTAATGCTACAATCGATCCTGCAGACCAAGACAAATCGGGTCAAGATCAAAGCAAGAAACGAGTTGTGGGTTGAGCAAGCAGAAAAGGACAAACAGAATTTGCCCTTTTGCCACCACAAGGTTATATCATTACTACGATCCAATGTTCTGGGGGGATGAGAATTTCGATCGGCCGGTTCCATCGTTTCTGTTTGTCGCGCTTGGACCCTTTGCATGCACCCGAAACTACGCTACTTTCCAAGAAATCGCTTTGTTTCGCACCAGATCAGATAAGGATTAGTGCCGTGATTCTACTGCAATAGTTTTTAGTAAGATACAATAAATAACATAGACTGCTATTAAAGCTTCGAAATCGAAACGAGTCGTAGATCACTATTGAAACACAAGCGTTCCAGTGTTCGCAAAATCCTCTAATTTTAGAACGTCAATCTAATTTCAAAGACCTTAATATGGTAACAAGCCTCCATTACAGGACTGCAGATTGACTGCATCCATTATCACCTAGGTTCTCGCAGCCCGTGGTTTCGGTTCGTCGGAACAAATTTCTTCAATAAGGTCATCCATCATATCATTGTTTGGTATGAAAGGCGCTTCGTATTTCTTTATCCGTAGGTCGTCTAGGTCGAGCCCATCAAACCAATTTTTAGCCATAATATCTTTTCCACGACGAGAACGTGATCCCAGCCTTACGAGAGGATCCTTTTGTAAAAGCCCTTCCACCAGTTCACAAACTTCATCTGAAGCAGTTTTTGGGAGGGGATGAAAATCTTCCTCACATATGCAACGGTACAACTCCGTAAACTGCATGCCGTCATAATAAAATGGATTCTCCCCAGCCACCATCTCATAAATCAAAATTCCAAGCGCCCAGTGATCTACACCGGCGCAATGTCCATTGTCCAAGATCATTTCTGGTGATACATAGTTTGGGGTACCGCATAAGGTATATGTCTTGTCGGTCACCAATTTGGCTGTTGAAGCATTCAAAAGAACGTGATGATAAAACGACGTAAATGAGAAATTTACATCATAAACTACCGTATACAGTGTGTAATAATACTTCTTTGCAACACTTACCGAATCCGAAGTCGCAAATGATGGGATAACCGTCCTCATCAATCAGTACATTCTCTGGTTCGGGAAGGACACACAATACATGTAAGTGACAATACTGAAAAGTGAGGCTAAGCTTCTAAGAAATCTGTGAATATTGATGCGCAATGACGTACCTGGCTTTAAATCACGATAAATATATTGCTTCCGATGAATATAATCCAATGTATCAATGAGAACCATAGCATAAAATTTGGCATCACACTCAGGAAGACCACAATTCCAAGTCCCATCATCGTTCTCAGTATAGATCACATCAAAGAGCTCTCCACCATACACAGCACCCATGAGAATATCTACCTTTTCAGGGCTTTCGTAGTAATGAACTAGGTTTACGATGTATGGATGATCCATACACGTTAGAACTTCAATCTCGCGTTTTATAGCTGCCAATGCGTCCTTACGGGAATCATCTATTTGCTGAGTTTTTAATGCAAAAACCTGCTTGCCATATTCAAGGGATACGAAAGCTGACATTAAATATACTTCTCCGAATTGGCCCGTGCCGAGTAATTCGTGCTTTTCTAAATCTTCTAATTTGACATAATTTTTAACCGCACTGCGAAGCCCTTTCTTCGATATTGCTCCCAGCCATTTATCAGCACTAATACTTCTAGAGAAACGCATCAAGGGTTGCACTCGGGTTACCTGTGACCTTTCTTGAGTTGCGTGTTCTTCAATCACAGATTCTTCCGGTAGTGACTCCAGACTATCTCTGCTATCCAGAGAGATCATTTTTGAAGTATCGAAAATAGTTCTACAGTCCGATAGATACAAAATACCGCACGTGCATTTTTCCTCGGCGAGAGCAGAATACTTTGCCCTAATCTTTGTTGAGGCACTCTTTATCTCATCTTCATTTTTGCATGTATCTAAGAGCAATAAATCTTCTGCAAAATAGGCACCAGGCTTGATCAAATCGGATTGTCTTCTTCCTGTGAGCTTCACGGTGCCTTCCCTGACAAAGTACAATGCCGCTTTTGTCGAGCAACCTTCACTAAAAATGGATTCTCCCGATTCAAATTTTTTATCAATAACTAGATTCGACAATTCCTCGAATTGCGTTTTTGTCAATTGAGCTGGTTCGAAAATCTTCATTCCCTCCTACAAAATCACGTAGAGGAATGGAAATTCGATAAAGTAACAGGCATGGAAAGAGGTTTAGAAAATGAATACAAGAAAGTTGTAGCATAGTCGTCGTAATACGCACCATTCGTTTCCTATCTTGTGCTTTCATGATCACTCGATTAAAGTTACCCAAAACCTTTTCGAATGTTTTTCTGTCGATTCGAAAGGCAGACCCACTTGTGGAAGCAATAACATCTGCTGCTCTGGGCTCGTTGGTTGCAAGGGATCGTTCACCAAAATAGTCTCCAGGTTCGAGTACGACATCACCAAAGTTTTTGCAACCAACCGATATATTCTTTACAATTAGCCGGCCTTCATTGACTATATAAAATGCATCACCTTTGTCTCCCTTCTTTACAATGGTATCATCGGCCTTAAAAAAACTTAATCTCATGGCTCGCCCCAATGTAATACGGTCATAGTCACTCATTTCACTCAAAAAGTCCACCGCCTCGAGAAGATGCACCTTTTTGTTCTGTCGTGATTTGATTTCTTGTCGAAAAATTGATTTGACCGAATTTCTGTCCACTCGGAAAAGGTTCGTCGGGGACGACATTGCAATTACGGTGGCTGGTCGTGGTAACGAGTGAATCAAGGCCAATTCACCGAAACACTCACCGTCGTCACCTTCTCCGACTTTAGAGCCATCAACTTCAAACGCCACGGACGAATTCTTCCCAACAATATAATAGAAATCTCCCATGTCTCCCTGTTTGACAATGGGAGATCCCTTTTCGACCTCGACTCTTTCAAATGCAACGATGAATTTTTCTACGTCATCGGAATCCAGTTGGTTAAAAAAGGCGTTTTTTTCAACGACTCTGCGGATGGCTTCTGTGTCCGATTTGTCGACGGATGCTTTGGTGCAACAAATTGAGTTGCTCTGATCACCCAACAAACTGATGTCTTGAAGAACCGGTGGCCCCGTGCGATTGGTCATACCACGAGTTGGGACTCTCTGGGTAGTCTTATTTCCCTTCTCGTTATTTTTCTTGTATTCCCGAATGATGTTGTCGTTGCTCTTTCGACTCCAGGAACGATTATTCGATCTTCGATCCGAACCGGTCACAAAGGAATTGTTCCCTTCCCATCGTTTGAACAACGATGTATTACGCAAACGTCCCATGATATCTATTTATTCCCGGCGCTTAATACTAGTTTATGCTCGAAAGCAAATCAGATTGCTGCTACGGTGTGAAACAAGTTTGCGTCGTTTGGAAAAGTCCTACCGGTTTCAATATACCCTTGGGGGTATTTGTGCGGAGTTTTTGGAAAATTATTTTTCTTTATTAAATATGAGTTATGTTCTTATCTTTTGGTGTACGATTACCTACCTATGCAATCACCTATTATTATTCGGGGCCTTTACGCTGACATAAAAATTAATTGCGCGCCCTCAGAATCAACATTAGTGTCGTAGTGCATTCCCACGAATCCAAAACATAAATGACATAGTGAATGAAGGAAGGAAGATCTCATCCCCATGCCCGGAAAAGTTGGTTCCAAGTATAAGATCGACCGACGTCGTACTTGGCGAAAAACAAAGCCAGTAGTACTTGACGATGACGACTCGGGGACATCTGCTTCCGAATGGAATGATACCGACGAAGAAACGGTAGGAAAGGCGACGAGGAAACGGAGATCGTCTTCCTTGAATTACAAATTGAAAAAGGGCGAATCGTCCAGTCCAGATGATACCTCAAATGATGATGATGATGACGACGACGACGATCACAGCGAAGTGGAGAATGTTGCGCGTTCTACCCTCAAAAGCAGACGTGCGGCACGACGAAATACTACAACCACTGCCAAGAGTGCCGCTAGAAGAGGCCGTAACAGAAGTGGTGATCAAACATCTACCCATCGTAACCAACAAAGAGGATTCACCAAAAATGGTGGCGATATTCTTGCTACCTTGTCTTCTCCCTCTATGCGAAGCAGAAGATCCAGTGCTGCGAATGCGAAAGAAAAGTTGACGATGATGGCAAAAAACGAAATGAAGTACGATGGGAGTGAGGATAGCAGCGATGATAATGATGATGACCATGAAGACAACGATGACGACGATAATTATGACGATGAGACAGAAAGATTACAAAATAGCACTGCTCATGGGGATGAAGACGATAGCGATTACGAAGATGAAACGATGAAAAAAGTTGACGACAACTCTCCGAAGAAAAGAAACAATAAAAAACCTGCTAGAAATTCGAAGAAACCCAGACGGAAAAGGGTTGTTCATTCCTCAGAAGATGAATTCATATTGGATTCAGATGCCAATGATGACTCTTCCCTGGATTTCTCTGTGAATGACGATGGTGATGACGATGATGCAAATGTAGAGGATGATATTCGAATGATTGGGGACCCTGATCTTTCCGATGAAGATGACGAAAATGAAAAAGGAAGGAATGGCAGCAGTATTGTTAACATTGACAATGAAAACTTCGGTACCATCGATGACGACGATGATGATTCACATGATGACCAGAGACGAACAACGAGGATTCCTACAACAGATACAAACGAAATACTTCCCTCTCCTCGTGGGATCGAAGATGCCTACGAGAGCAACAACGACCTACAGACTAGATCCAAGAAAGCGAAGAGTCTATCACGTCGAGCAAGGTGTCCAGAATGCCCATCTACAGAAGATGCAATTACGGCAGAACCTCTATCCAGACTTCATGTTTGCTATATTGCCCCTGATGGGAAAACTCGTCAATGCTTCAATCTGGAAACACTCCGGAAAATTGCCTTGAATAGCTCACGACTTCAATTGCGTGTCGATATTGATGGGGAACGACAAAACTTCTTGCAACCACCGGCATTTCGTACAGCAATGTCCGATGACTTACTGGACCAGATAGCGTCAAAATTTGGACGGGGTGCTCTTGACTTGCATGGTCCATACTATACAACTAGGAAAATGGAATATGATAACGGAGGTGATCATCAGTGCGGCTACGATTCCTATAATAGCAGCAGCGATGAAAACAATTCTGGTTCCTTTGAAGACTTCCGAGACCGCCTGAAGGACTATTTTAAGAGGATGGGAAGTCAAGATATTTATGTCTGCCCAATCTGTTATAGTCAAATTCACCGCTCAATTCAAAATCCTAACGAAAGTGATAGCGACAGCGATGCCAGCAAAGAATTTGATTCCCTTCCGTGCGATTCTATCTACGACCCTATGACGGTTTTGGGCCATCTTGATAAAGACACCATGTCCATTGCTTCCCAGTTTTGTTTCAAGAAGCTAGCAGACGTGAAAAAGCACCTGCGCGAAGAGCACAACGTGGACACGAGAGGAATACAAGGAAATGAATTGTACAAACGCTTTCGTGTCCGAGCTCCAGATGGCTTGTTACAACGATGGCTATCTACACAAGTAAAAGGTCATGGTAGACAAGGAGATATGAGAATGTATTGGTTTCAAGGTAATGATCAAATTTTCATCCAGTTATTGGACTTGATAGAGCGAGTTAAGGAGTACTCCAAAGAATTGCCGCAGATTGAGTACAATTCTTCGGAAGACGATGGCACAAATTCGGAAGATGATGGCATAAATAGCCAGTTAAAGGACAACGCTAAGAAAGCACGAAAATTTTATACTTCATTTTCAGAGAAAGCTTTTCGACTATGGATACATCTGTCCTCCCCATTTCTCAAAAGTGACGAGAACATTAATGACTTTATCGAAAGAGATGGTGATTATATTGACGAGAGTGACCAAGATGAACGTCCACACGCTGTCTTACATCGTCAATTAATGAACTCCATGAATGAAGACTCTGACGAAAATGATATGGTACACATACTTCAAAGAAAATACGCCGAAACAAACAATAATGATACTGACAGTAAAAGTAGTTCTACAGACGATGAATTAGAAATTGTGGATGGCCAAAGAACATCGGATGCCGAGGACGATGAGCACGATATAGGAAATCGAAACGGCTATTATTCTCCGATCGAGGAGGAAAAAGATGAATGGATGCTGAACCTACAGAGTCAGCGTAAACGAAAGGCGTCAAATCAGAAGAAAGTGGTGAGCTCCGAAACCAAGGCAAAAACACCCGTGGGCAAAAGGCTTTTTCTACGGAAGTCAACCCCTAAAGGCACCACAAAATCCACACCGCATTCTTCTAGTAGAAAGAAAATAATACTGTCCATCGATGATAGTAGTGATGATGAAAAATTCTGAATTTCGATAAGATAATACTACTGTAAATTAGAAATTTTGTTGCGCAAAGCCTGACTCTATTTCAAAGTGGTAAGCACAGGTGCAAACAGCAAAGTTGCCTCCTCTTCTCGTATATCGGTTGCAGCGAAATTGTAGCGTGGTATAGCTCGATAGGTAAATCTCGGTCAATGGCAAACAGAATGGCTAATTGTATGGTGCAAAAAATAGTATGAGCAAGTTTTCCTCATCCTACTGCTCCACGCGAAAAGACGAAACTGCAATAAATTAAACTTCCTGAAATCTCAAAAATGTTTGTAATGGTCAAAATAAATATTCGTGATTGTTTTCATCATCTGAAGTTGCCAATGCTTTCGTACTCTTCTATAAACTGTGTGTAGACGCGACTGACAATATTCTACCTCGCAGTCCCCATCGTGCCTATAATTTCACTAACGTTGGGCCATCCCTGGCACCACACAGAAGACACTGTAGTTTTTCAATCAATAGAAAAACTAAAAATTGGCTGAAAAGAAATTTCGATTTTGTTTAGATCCGCAGTGACGGGAACGAAATCGGTGCCGTCGTATTCTTGGGGTCTGTAAAGTCTCGAGTCGAATACATTATTATGTGCCACTATTCGCCGTTACCTCTATAGATAATTTTAGGCACTTGATGCATGATTCATCGCTCCGTACCCGTCTATACATTGCGGGATAAAGGCACAACATTCAATAGAATGAAATGATATCATCGATACTTGGAACACTTTCCACAACAAGGATCTTTGCAGTGTCGATTCTTTCCTTCCCTAAAATACGCCTCGACGCCTGCTGTAGTAGTATTAAAGTATTTGAGTATATTTGTATTAGTCATCGCAACCCGAAGGTATTCTTATATCACTTTAGCTTCAGACATCAAAAACACTCGTTAGACTTACCATGATTATCGATAAAAGAAATGAGGGTATTGTTCCCGCTAACCATGTCATCGTCGTATCGCATTCGAGCAAACTCGTACAAGGCATCATCTAATGCCGTCATAAAGGGATCGTACGTCAAATTGTTGGCAGCCATGAGATCAGATACCTTTGGCTGGACGACAGCCTCATCCTTGTTCACATTTCTCCTTTTGTTTTCGTGCCCGACCGTTGGGGCGAAATTCCACTTGAGTGCTCTGGCAAACTTGGCATAGGAGGTCTTAATGTCCTCCAGAAAGAGAACGTGCGAAAACCGAGACAATCGTTCCAGGGTGTATCGAAAGAGCTCGGGTGTGATTTGAAACTTTGGAATATCCAGACACTTTGGGCCACAGATCATGCGGGTGCTATAATTGTCGGGTTGGAACTCCCACCAGGTCGAAAAATTTCCCACGTAGTCGTTCTTGGTGCCTATTACGCGGTACTTTTCGTGATCATCGTTCATGCGGATGGGAGACTGTGGTTTGTCTTTGGATGTTTTGGCCTTGTTCCCAAAACTTCGAAGGAAAGGTATCTTGGCCCGCGCTGCTGTATTGCTGCTACTGATGCCATACGCAATATTGTATTCGGCGTCTTCGTCCTCGTCGTAATTGGCGTCCTCGTCCTTGTATGATGGATTCAATTCGGAAATCATGCGAAGGTGATTCCAATGCGACAAATACCGGGTGGCCGAATCTCGGAGTGTCACAACGTACACGTAATGGTCGGTTGCCATAGCATCGTACATATATTTTTCGCTGGCGACAAGATCATAGGGGGTTGTGCGAGCGTAGGCAATCTGCCTTTCGAGCGAATCCTGATATCCACAACAATGCTGATCTGTTTGGACGTTGCAATTGAGGCGAAAGTTGATGCTTAATCTTTGTTTCAGGGCCTGCTTGCACATGGTGGTCCCTCCCGCCTTGTGAATGTGCA
>Ga0163111_10001471_pt1 | contig 14555 bp, 10 predicted proteins | sample CRUFie1St18metaG_FD_109645 | JGI IMG/M metagenome (GOLD analysis project Ga0163111, IMG submission 109645) | Marine microbial communities from the Costa Rica Dome - CRUD Field 142mm St18 metaG | ecosystem: Environmental > Aquatic > Marine > Oceanic > Photic zone | place: Costa Rica: the Eastern...
CATCTACCTTTGGAGCTTCTTCTGAGGCAACAGCCTCTGCAACATCTACCTTTGGAGCTTCTTCTGAGGCAACAGCTTCGTCTTTATTTAAAAGATCTAATGAGGATGTAAGATCTTTATTTTCATATAGTTTTTCAGATGATTTTTCTACATCATCAATAATTACATTATCTTCTTCCTTGACATTATTGACAATAGGAGATGGTTTAGGTGGTGATTTCATAAATGGAACCACGTATTTTTCACGAGCAATTTGTATATCTGTTTTAAGAACTTTTATGCGTGCGTCCCAGTCTTGCATTGACTTATCCTAATTACCTTTGAACAATCAAAATATTAAATAACAACAAAAAAATTACAATAATTTTTACTAATTATAAATTACCTTCAAAAAACATACCAAATTTCTAATTTTAAAAACTTTAGAATTTTGTAAGAATAAAAAAAGCGAATGAAATTTATCATTCGCTTTAAGTGTTTTAATAATAAATACTTTTTATAAGTTTTTTAATCTTTCATTCTGAGGAAACATATACTTACTAGCCTCTTCATCTATTTCAACTTTGAAATCATGATTGTTCGAAACGTTAATTTTTATTGCCCTTTGACTGGCGGGTCTATTGTTTATCTCTGTCATTAATCTATTTAAATTAGTTCTTTTTTCTAACTCACCTTCTCCAATAACTTTCGGTAACATCCGTGCCCAGCCCCAAACACACATATCTACAATTGTATATGTATCTCCTAACATAAACTTATTTTGAGACAATCTATTATCTAGAATATCGTAATGCCTTTCCGCTTCATAAACATATCTATTAATTGCATACTTTATTTTTTCTGGTGCCATATGCTGAAAATGAACAGATTGTCCAGAATAAGGACCAATACCAGTAGCAACAAACATTAACCAGGATAAAAGATCTGCTCTAGATTTTGTATTATCATTTGTTATAAATTTACCTGTCTTTTCTGCCAAATATAATAAAATGGCATTACTGTCGAAAATAACATTTCCGTTATCTACAATTGAAGGTGCTTTAGCATTAGGGTTTATAGCTAAATATGATGAAGTGTGTTGTTCACCTTTTCTAGTATCAACTGGTATTGCTTCATATTCCAAGCCCATTTCTTCTAAGCATAAAGCTATCTTCATTGGGTTTGGGCCTGTATTATAATAAAATTTTAACATATTTTTCTCCAACATATTTAGGTTTAGAGTTTTATTTAACTTATTAATCAAGTTAATCAAGATTATTTTTGTAGAGCCTATATACTCCACCATCATACTCATCATTAATTAAAATTAACGATCCATCTGACATTTCTTCAAGATCACGAATTCTTCCAATTTTATTTTCTAAAATTATTCTTTCATTTAATATTCTATTTTTCTTTAAAGAGAGAATATGTAACCTCTTAAATTTTAAAGATCCAATGATAAGTTTATTTTTAAATTCAGGAAACATTTTACCGTTATAAAAAATCATTCCTGATGGTGCTATTGATGGAATCCAAACTTTCAAAGGATCTTTGTAACCATCTTTACTTGTCCCTATGCCAATTTTTTTTCCACTTCCATACTCTTTACCAAAAGTAATTTTAGGCCAACCATAATTTTCTCCCCTTGAAATAATATTTAATTCGTCTCCTCCCTGAGGTCCATGTTCATGAAGCCAAAGAACAGATTTATCTGAGTTATAGGTTAACCCTTGAGGGTTTCTATGGCCTATAGAGTAAATTTCTGGAAGAGAATTTTTAAATGCTTTATTATTAAAAAAAACTCCATTTTTTAATAATCTTACTACCGACCCAGAATGATTTCTGATATCTTGAGCATCATGCCTTTTTCCTCTGTCACCTATGGTAACATAAATATGATTGTTTTTAATCGCCAACCTACAGCCAAAGTGACGACTGCTACTTGATGGTTTGTTTGAAACGAATAATATCTTTTTATTTATTAGCTTATTATTTACAAATTCATAACTATTTACAGCAGTTGCAGCTTCTGATTGATTAATTTTTTTACTAAAACATAAATAGATTTTTGTTTTTTTATTTTTTTTTTCTATCTCAATATCTAATAAACCACCCTGACCTGAATTAAATACTTCTGGAACACCCTTTAACTGAAGAATATCTTTGCTAAAGACATCCAGTCGAAACATCCTACCTGAACGTTGTGTTAATAGAACTTCTTCTTTGTTCAAAATAGAAACTCCCCATAAGTTAGAGAGTTTTGGACTTATTTTATCTAATAAAATTTTGGAATGTGAAGAATATGGTAGAATAGTGAAAATAAAAAAAATATAAATAAGTTTCATTTAAAATAACCTTTTCTAAAAAGTATCTAATTATTTTAAAGATATTTGTTAAAATTTATATTAAAAAGTTAAACAAAATATGAAGAGGGTTATATGAACTTACTTGTTGCTGATATTGGTGGAACTAATGCACGCTTTGCTTACCAGGCAGAAAATACAAAAGAATTATCTAATTTTGCCTATTTAAAATGCTCTGATTTTACTAATATTTATGAAGCAATAGAATTTTATAAAAAGACCAATAATTTAAATATTAATCATATGTCTATTGCAGTCGCCTCAACAACTAAACATGATTCTATCAGATTTACAAATAACAATTGGCATTTTAAACAGTCTGAAATCTTTAATTATTTCAAATTAAAGAAACTTATTTTTATAAATGATTTTGTAGCACAATCATTATGCTTTGGTTCTTTTTACAAAAATTTGTCAGAGGACCAATCATTGAATGATAAACTTGCTACAAAGTATAATTTGAAAACAATTAAAAAGGGTTTGCCAATAAAAAAAGCTCCTCTTTTAGTCACTGGGCCTGGCACAGGATTAGGCATATGTACGTTGTTTCAACTCCATAACAATCCTATTGCCATAGAAGGTGAAGGAGGCCATTCATCTTTTGCTCCAAATTCAGACATTGAAATAGAATTACTCCAGTTTATGAAAAAAAAATATGATCATGTGTCTAATGAAAGACTTGTAAGTGGCTCAGGCATTGAAGAAATATTTAATTTTATATGTTTTAAGAATGGATTAGAACCAAGTAAATTGAAAGCTCCAGAAATAGGTGAAAAGGCATTGTCTGGAGAATTAGAGGCTCTAGAAAGTGTAAAATTACTTTTTAATATTTTAGGCACAATTATTTCAAGTGTGATTTTAATTACAGGAGCTCAAGGTGGAGTGATTATATCAGGAGGCATTACTCCAAAATTACAAAAAATTATTAATCAAAGTAACTTTAAATTAAATTTTTTAAATAAAGGACGAAGGCATGATTACGTTAAAAATGTTCCTATTTGGTTAACCGAAGACAATAAAAATGGATTATACGGAGCCTTAAATGCAATAAATAATCCTCATTATATTGATAAATTAATTGTCAAAAGATAATTTTTACTTTTTAATTTAATAACTCTTGAGTTAATTTTAATTAGTTGGAGATATTTTTGTTAACAAAAGAACTAATAACATTTTTAAAAAAATTTGATACACCTACAATTTCTAATGCCTTAGACATATATAGAAATGCTAGATCTGCAGATGGATACACTAAATATCCATTTGTTTCAGCTAACCCAAAATTAGAACCAATAGTTGGAATTGCAAGAACAGCCAAAATTAAAGCGGCTAATCAACCATTACTTTCACCTGAAAAAATTAAATCAATAAGACTTGATTACTATGAGTATATTAGTAAAAAATCAGATGTATATCCAGATGCTTCCCCAGTGTGTATGATCCAAGATTTAGATTGGCCAAATCCTACTGGGTCATTTTGGGGTGAAGTTAATGTCTCATTACATAATGGCTTAGGGGTTGCAGGAACAATTACTAGTGGCCTTTTAAGAGATTTAGATGCAATTGACAAAAGCTATCAAGTTTTAGCAAATGGAATTGGACCAAGTCATGCTCATGTCCATGTTTTAGAATTTGGTTCATCTATTAATGTTCATGGTCTTAATATCTGTGATGGAGATATAATTCATGCTGATCAGCATGGAGCTGTAATAATTCCTGATGATGCTTTATCAATGATAAAAAAAGGTATTAATTATATGACTATTAAAGAAAAACATTTAATTGATGCTGCAAAGAAAGATGATTTTGATATCAACAAACTTAAAATTGCGTGGGAAAAAGCTGCCAATGAGAAATGGGAAGGATAAGAAATGTTTGAGATAGATCAAAAGGCTAGAAGACTCTCAAAGTCTGAAAAAGATCAGTATTTAAATGAAGGTTATGTAACTGGTTTACCCGTATTCTCAAAAAATGCTGTTAAGGATCTGCATGACTGGTATCAAGAATTAAGTTCGAAGTTACCTAATGACATTGATATAAACAAAACAAATATGTGGCATAAAGCCAGTAAAAAATTTTATGACTTATGTAGAACTCCTACAATATTAGATTACGTTGAAGACCTTTTGGGACCAAATTTTGTTCAATGGGGGGGACAATTTTTTAGTAAAGAACCTAAAGATGGGTCTGTAGTTCCTTGGCATCAAGATGCTCAATACTGGCCTTTAAATCCGTCTAATGCAGTAACAGTCTGGCTTGCTGTGTTTGATACTGACGAAGAAAATGCTGCTATGAAAGTAGTCTCAGGAAGCCATAAGATGGGAAAATTTGTTCATAAAAAAAACGATGCAAAAAATTTAGTGTTAAATCAAGAAGTATCCTTTGATCAATTAGATCAATCAAAAATAGTATCCCTTAACTTAAAAGCAGGACAAATATCTCTTCATAATGATGCACTCCTTCATGGTTCAGAAGCAAATAATTCTGATAGAAGGAGATGTGGTGTTACAATGAGATTCTCTCCAACTAATGTAAAAGGTGATTTAGAAACTTGGCCCTTTTTTGAAACCCAACTTGCGAGAGGGGTTGATGAATACAATCTAAACCCCACAGCTCAAATACCAAGAGGTGAAGCCACACCATTGAAAATGTTTTCATTTTCTCATGAATTTGAAAACCAATGGTAACCTATACACATTCTAACATTTCAATATCTTGACCGCTTTTTAATCTTTTAAGACCTATTGATTTGACTTTTATTTCATTCCTAGCAGTCATCCAAGCATCGCTTGAGATAAGTATTTGATTTGAATTAGACATATCACAAATATTAAAAGCCACATTAACTGTTTTACCGAGAATATCAAACTGTACTGTTTTAGTGCCAACTGTTCCAGCTACTAATGAACCTGAGTGAATACCAAGATGCAAATCCCAAGGCATTGACGCTGAGTTTGCAATTTCTCTTAACTTATAAGAACAATCAACACATGATTTGACTGGTGAAATTGCATGTGATGATAAACCAGCAACTGCCACAATTGCATCACCTACAGTTTTAATTTTTTCTAGCCCAAATTCTTCAAAAGCTTGCTCAAAATTTTCAACAAGACTTTGCAATGTCTCAACCACTAATTCAGGATTATTTTTTTCGCAAAAAGACGTAAAACCAACTAAATCACATATTAAAATTGCTACATCATCGTATCTCCTAGATCTAACTTTTCCTGATGATTGTAGTTCATTAGCTACAGAGGTAGGCATTACTGTTTTTAATATCTGTTGAGATCGTTTTTTATCTGTTTCTACCCTATCTAGATAATTCTCTTCCGTATCTCTAAGTCTTTTTTTCTCTAAACTAGCTCCAACTCTTGCCTTTAATAATGTTCCATTAAAAGGCTTAGTAATAAAATCATCAGCTCCATTAATTATACATTCTGCTGCTGTTTCTACTTCATCAGATGCGGTAACCATGATTACAGGAATTGATCTTTGTAATGGGTCCCCTTTTAAATATTTAAGAACTTCAAGACCACTCATGTCAGGCATCATTAAATCCAGTAGGATTAAATCAAACTTATTTTCAGCAGCCATTTCAAGGGCAATTTTTCCACCTTCTGCAGAAAATAAATTTGTATAGCCATCTCTTTTCAATCTTCTTTCAAGCGTATATCTATTATCTTCAATATCATCTACAATTAGTATGTTGGCATCTTCTTTATTAATCATTACTTGTTCCTAATTGTTTAGAAATTTTTGATAACAACCTATCAATGTCAACAGGTTTTGTATCATAGTCGTTACATCCACTATCAAGAGCTCTTTTTTTATGTTCTTCCATTGCATGAGCCGATAAAGCGATTATTGGAATTGATTTTAGATCATCATTACCCTTAATATGTTTAGTAGCTGTCCACCCATCCATTTTAGGTAAACTCAGGTCCATTAGTATTAAATCAGGTTTTTCGGAAGATGCCATTTCAACACCCTGTTCACCATCAACAGCAATAACCATTTCAAAACCCTTCCTTTTTAAACGTCTTGATAACATGTAAACATTATCCTCATTATCTTCTACGTATAATATCTTTGTCATTTGCCAACCTCATTTACAGACGAGACTTTAATTACATTGCCAACTTCCTTTACTATTGATGTTAGAGTATCATCACTTTTTTCAAGAATTCTTTCGGTTTCTCCTGATAAAAATTTTCTTTCTTCATCACTTAATTCAGCTCCAGTTAGAACTAATATTGGGATTGAGCTTAATTCAGTTTCTCTAATTTTTTTTAAAAATTCGAACCCATTCATTACTGGCATCATTAAATCTAATAAAATTAAGTCAGGTTTTATTTCTTCATTTTGAAGAACTGACATTCCTACCTTGCCATTTTCTGCTTCAATAATTTTTACATTTTGTTTTTCTAATATCTCCTTAATTGTGAATCTTAAACTATCATCATCTTCTATCAGACAAATTTTTAAATTTTCTTTATCACCAATCAAATTTTTAATTGATTTCATTAAATATTCTTTTTGAACGGGCTTTGACAAAAAGTCTGCTGCTCCAAGGGAAAAACCTTTGTTTTTTTCATCTAAAATTGATGCCATGATTACAGGGATATCTGATACTTTTGGGTCGGCTTTTAAAGTTCTTAGTACAGACCAACCATCCATTTCTGGCATAAGTATATCTAATGTAATTACATCTGGTTTCAGGTCTCTTGCCAATCGAATACCTTCTTTTCCATTAGGTGCAACAACTACTTTATAATTTTCTTTTAATAATTGTCTTTTCATCAACTCACTTACTGTGGGGTCATCATCTATAATTAAAACTGTCTTTCCTAAATTATTTTCTAAAGACACTACATTTTGAATTAAAGAACCTGTTTGTTGATTTAAGTTTTTGACAGTGTCTGATGCACCAATAAAATCAGCAAGAAAAGTTGCAGTAAACGTAGTTCCCTTTCCAAATTCGCTTCTAACTACAACGTCTCCACCCATTAAAATTGCCAGTTGTTTTGATATTGTAAGTCCTAACCCAGTTCCTCCATATTTTCTTGTTGTTGAACTATCTGCCTGGACAAATGAATTGAATAATCGTGACATTTGTTCTTCAGACATTCCAATACCTGTGTCACTTACATCAATTGCGATTAAGTCACCACCATCTTGAACTATTTTATTAACACCAACAGTTATTTTACCTTTTTCGGTAAATTTACAAGCATTAGAAATTAAGTTAAGTACAACTTGTTTAACTCTCGTTTGATCAGCAGTAACAAAATCTACATCTGTTTTATAATCTATTAGCAATTCATTTTCATTTTTTTGAGCAAGTGGTGATGAAGTTTTCATGACATCATCTAAAATCTGTTTTAATTCAAACGTTTCATTAAATAACTCAACTCTTCCAGCTTCAATTTTCGAAAGATCTAAAACATCATTGATTAAAGTTAAAAGATGTTTCCCAGCATTAAATACTCTATCTAATGGTTCCTCAAAATCATCCAACCCATCATCTGCAGCATCTTCTTTTAACATCTCAGTTAATCCAATTATTGCATTTAATGGTGTCCTTAGTTCGTGGCTCATATTAGCAAGAAACTGACTTTTTGTTTGATTAGCTGCATTTGCTTTTTCTCTCGCTTCATCTAATTCAGTAATAGTTTTATTAAGCTCCTCTTCACGTTTTTTTAATTCTGTAATATTACTGAAAATTGAAAACAAACCACCATCATTTAACCTATTTGAAGTAGCATTCCAAAAAGTTCCATTATAAAACTCTGGAGTTTCAATCGTTATTTCTCCCTGAACTTTTTTTCTATTCTCTACTACGTTGTCATAGTATTGATTTTCAGCTTCTTCTGTATCAAATTTAAGAAATTTATTCTTTTTTTGCCTTTGCGTATAATCTTTATAACTAATTCCTAATTCAAAGGTCATTCCTGCCCCCTTTTGAATATTTTTGGCAAATTCATTCGCAAAGGATAAGTTATCATCTTTATCCCACATTGTTATTCCATGGGGCATACTATTTAAAGCATCAGACATTTTTTGTTCTGTTTCTCTCAGCTGATCTTGTGCTTCTTTTACTTGCTTTTCTTTATCTTTCATTTCGGTAATATCTGAATATACTTGTAATAACCCGCCATCAGTTAGTTTAGTATCTGTAACAAGCCAGATTTGACCATTTGTAAAAGCGACCTCATACATATTACCTGAAGATGATTGGGTTGCTTCCTTCCTCTGTGCGTGAAAATCCTTACTTGAAACACCATCAGGGATAGCGAATAAACCTTTTTTTTCAACATTATCAATCATTTCTCTTCTTGAAACACCAGGTTTTAAGTCAAAATCTAAATTCTTTTGAATTTCCCTAGCGGCTTTGTTACCTACAATTAATCTATGGTCTTTATCCCATAAAAGAATTGCATTTGGTGTTACCTCAACAGCATCATTTAATTGTTTTAAAGCGACTTCTCTCTGTTTCAGATCCGTAATATTTGATAAAATAGAAAAAACCCCTCCATCAGGTAACCTTGTTGATGTTGATTGCCAAATTGTACCATCATAAAAAGGGGGTGTTTCGAATGTGTATACTCCTTTTAATTTATTTCTATTTTTAATTGCATTTTTATAATATTCGCCTTCTTCATCTTTATTATTGAAAATTAGAAATTGTTTCTTTTGAGATTGTTCCATGTAATCAGCATAACTAGACCCAACATCTAAATGTATATTTCCTTTTTTCCAAACTTGATGGGCATAATCATTGAGCATCAATAATTTCATATCTTTATCCCACATAGTAATTCCATGGGGCATGCTGTTAATGGCATTTGAGATCTTTTCCTCAGCTTCTCTGACCTTTTTTTCACTTTCAATAACTTCCTGCTCTTTTTCTTTCAAGTCAGTAATATCCGTCCATATTTGAAGAGTGCCACCATCTTGAAGCCTGGTTGATGTACCTAATATAACTAATTTTTCTCCTTCTAAATTAATATTACTTTCAACTGTTTCCTGATTACTTAAATTAATCATTGCTTCTTTTCTTTTTGCTATCCATTCAGACGGAGAAGTTCCATCTGAAGTAGCTATACTTCCTGATTTCAGGCCAGCATCTAACATGTCCCACCTAGAAGCACCTGGTTTTAGATCAAAACCCATTCTTTTTTGAATGTTTCTAGCTTTTTCGTTAGCCATGATCAAATTGTTTTCTTTATCCCATAACATCAACATATTGGGAATTATTTCAATGGCATCATTCAGCAATTTTAATGACTTTTGTCCCTGTTTAATTTCTGTAATGTTTGTAACAATTTGGAGTGTACCTCCATCTGGAAGTCTTTTGGAAATAGCTAATGAAGAATTTCCACTTGAGAATTCAACTTCTCTTCTATCCTCATCTACTAGCTCATCAAATGCTTTTTTTCGTTCTAAGATAAACTCTTTCTCAGATTGTCCTTTTCCTGGAAGAAACACTCCTTTATTTATCCCATTTTTAACCATCTCTAACCTTGAAGATCCAGGCTTCAAATCAAAACCAAGTTTTTTCTGATCATCTCTAGAGCTTTTATTAGCTGTAATAAGATTATTGTTTTTATCCCACAACATTAGAGTATTAGGCATTACTTCAATCGCATCACGGAGTAATTTCAATGACTTTTCACCCTGCTTTATTTCTGTTATATCTGACCAAAGTGAAATAGTACTTCCATCTTCTAATCTTGTCTCTGTAAACAAAAAAGTTCTTCCATTAGCAAAATCAGATTCACGAGTTCTTGTTCCAGTAAAATTTTTCCAGCTCTCTTTAGATTTTGCAATTTGTTGTTCACTACTCATATCTTTTTCGAGAATTATTATTTTTTTTGCGTGCATATGGTGAACATGGTCAAATCTATCAACACCAAGTTTTAAATCAAAACCAAATTCTTTTACAAAATCTATAGCAGCCTTATTAGTTGCAATTAATTTATCTTTTGAATCCCAAAACATAAGTCCATTTGGTAATGTGTCTATTCCGTCCCTTAATCTTAATAATTCTTTTTCTTGATTTTTAATATCTGCAATATCGGTTAAAAATTGAACAGTACCACCATCAGGTAATCTTGTAGTTGAAACTAAATTTGTGGTACCATCACTCAAAGAATGTTCAAATGTTTTGTTGCCTTTAAGTTCTATAAAATCTTTTTTTCTTGATTCTATAAATTCTTTCGGTGTCATGTTATTTTGAGAATTGACAAGACCTGATTCTAACAAATTTTCTACCATACCTTGACGTGAAGCCCCTTTTACAAGATTGAAACCATATCTTTTTTGGTTTTCTCTTGCAATTTTGTTAGCTACAACTAATTTGTTTTCTTTGTCCCACAACATCACGTCATTGGGTAGTATCTCAACAGCATCGGTTAATTGTTTATGAAGTGCTTCTTTGTTTTTTACGTCTGTAATTTCACTGAAAATACTTAAAAAAGATCCATCTTCAAGTCTTTTGTCAATTACATACCATGTTTTACCATTCTCCAAAAACACTTCTCTATAATTTGAGTCGACCTTTTTCCTGTAAATTTTTCTTTTTTTTATCTCACTCTCAATCGTTTCACCCTCAGGAATTTTAAATATTGAACTAGAAAGTTGGGCCCTAACCATATCCTCATACAAAAGTCCTTGAGTAAATTTACATTTAACTTCCCATTCCTCATGCAACTCGTCTGCCTTAGCGTTTGCAAAAATTAATCTATCATTTTCATCCCAATATTGGATAATTAACGGAACATTTTCAATTGCGTTGGCTAGTCGTTTTCTTTCAAGATCTTGCTCTATTATCTCAGTAACATTTGTCATTACTGTCAACACATAACCAGATGGAGTTACATTATCTCTAATCTGTATCCATCTACCTGTAGGTCCCTTAACTACAAAGTTAGATGGTTTTTTCGTATTTTTTACCGTTTCATAATTTTTAATTCTTTCAATTATTTTTTCTTCAGGAATCATATAAGATTTTTTAATTTTATCCATTCTGTCATAAAAATTTTGACCAATTTTGTAATTGACGTTTTGATCATTAAATCTTGTGAACATAGGTTTGTTAGCAAAACATATATTATCATCTCTATCCCACAAGAGAATACCTGTTTCGTCATTATCAAAAGCTTCAATTAAAACTTTAGCTATGTTTGTATCTTCAACCATTTAAAATACCTTTTTCTCTACATTTTTTTTTCAACTGATCTTAATCTATAAGATAAGGCCTTTAGCGATCCTTTGACAAATACATCAGAATTATTAACCCTCTGATTAAATTCATCTTTAGTAATAGATATTATTTCACTGTCTATCATACATCTGGCAGTTGCCATTCTTAACTCATTTTCAATAACCCCCATTTCTCCAAAAAGCTCGTTTTCTTGTATTATGAAATTTGGCGTATTAGTTTCATTAGTAGGTAAAAATATACCAATTGAACCTTTAACTAATAAATACATTTTGTCTGGTAATTCACCGACTTTAAATACACTTTGGTTTTGTTTAAACTGAATTTTTTCCATTAAAAATCTATAACCTCATTTTCTGATGCAAATGTAATCTTGGTATTAAAAAAATTTTTCTTAATTTTTTCAATTTCACTATCCTCTCTTGAAGGAGAGTGATGAGAAATTAAAAAATTGTTTACTTCTATTTGACTAGATAGATAAACTCCTTGTTCAATGCTAGAATGTCCCCATCCTTTTTTATCTGACAATTCACTGTCTAGATACATTCCATCCCATATTATCGTATTTGAAAAATTACAAAACTCTATTAATTCTTTTTTCTGACTTTCTTGATACTCATTATCTAAGAGATAACAAAACTTTTTGTCATCACTAGTGATGGAATATCCAGAACAATTGCCAGGATGGTTTAGATCAATTGAATTAATCTTTAAATCTTTGAAATCACTTACAACCTTAGCAAATTCTGTAAATTGAAATTTATCAATAACATCAATAAAATCGACAGGAAAATATGGATCCTTATAATAACTAGATAAGTAACTGCGTGTATCTTTGATATTAGAATGAGCTGAAGTTAAAATAATTTTTTTATTTAAATCTGAATTGTAATTATTAAAAGCTAGTCCTTGAATATGATCATGATGAAAATGAGAAATAAATATAATTGATTGTAAGTTGTTCGAGAAATCAACTTTGGAAAATCCTGAACCACAGTCAAATATCAACTGATATTTTTTAGTCTTAATTTCTACACAAGGTGTGTTTCCGCCATAGCTTAAAGTTTTATGACCTGGATTTGGTATGGATCCTCTTACACCGTGATTAATAATCATTTGAGACTCATTATCATTAATTTATGATAAAATAATTACATAACAAGTAAATATTTTTTTTCATCTAGAAGTAAAATGTTTAAAATTAAATCAATTGAGAGTGACAAGACCATCAACAGCAACAATCCCATCTTTTTTAGCTTTTATTACAATAGGATTTATCTCAGCCTCTTTAATTTCTGTTACAAAAGCCAATTGTGAAATATCAACTATTGCTTTAGCTATAATATCAATATCAGCTTTTGGAAGCCCTCTGTAACCACGGAGAGTAACAAAACTTTTCACCTCGCTTATCATGGTCTTTGCTTCATTTAAATCTACAGGTGCTATACGTATTGCTTTATCATCGTAAACTTCTGAGAAAATACCACCAGTTCCAATAACTACAATTGGTCCTACTAATTCATCAACTCGGTAACCTAAAATAAGTTCTGCTATTCCATTTTCCATTTTTTGAATAAGAAATTGTTTTTGGTCATCTTCTATTTTTAATTTTTGAAAAACTTTAAATAATTTTTTATATCTAATTTGTAAATCTTCATTTGAAGTTATGTTCAGTTCTACTCCACCCATATCTGTTTTATGTTGAATTTGACTAGATATAACTTTCACTACGAGCGGAAACCCAATTTTCTTAGTCAATTCTTTAACATTTTTAATATTAGAAATAACATGAGATTCAACCGTATTAATTCCAATTTTTTTAAAAACTTTAAGAGCTTCAAATTCTGTTAAATTTTTACTTTTGATGTTTTTTAAAAATTTTTTAATTTTTCGAAACTTTAAATCATTTAAGTTTTTATTTATGACATCTGGTTTTTTCTTATGAAAATACGCTTTAATACCCTCTGCACAAGATTCCGGAGTTCTAAAACTGGCAATCCCATTTTTATTTAATAATTTTAAAGCCTCTGGAGCGTCTGGTGCGACATACACAGCAAGAGGTTTAGGATTATTTGTCCATTTTAATAAAGGATCAATAGCTTGATCTGGTCTAAACTTAGCTGAAGAACCAACTACCATTACTACTAAATCACAGTTGTCGTCCTCCATAAAATCTTGGATTACATCATTAACCACCTCAGGCTTAGTTCCGGCAATTGTCAAGTCAACTAACTTATTGTTGTTATATGGAATGTTGTGTTTTTCCATAACTTTGGACATTGATAACCTAGGTTTTACAACTTCTATATCGGAACTAGAAATACTTTCTACTACCATAGCACCACCTCCACCCGTAGTTGTTGCAATTCCAACTCTTTTACCTTTCGGTATTGCTGTATTTTTAAATAAACTTGGAACTTCAATTAAAGTTTCAAAAATTTCAACTCTGGTAATACCATTATGTTTAATGAAAGCATTGAAAGCATCATCTGAACCTGCAATCGCTCCAGTATGAGATTTAGCTAACTCTTTCCCCAAATCTGATTTCCCTAATTTGTAGGCAATAACAGTTTTTCCTGCTGAATAGGCTAAACGGGCCATTTCTGCAACTTCATTACTATTACGTAAAGTTTCTAAAAATAAAATTATGGTATCCGTATTAATATCATCAACTAACATTTTACCAATCTCACCGATAGAGAGATCAGATTCATTTCCAACAGAAATCAATTTAGAAAAACCAACACCACGAGAAGAACCATGTGCCAAAAGAGCACCTATCAGACTACCACTTTGAGATATAACACTTAAACTACCTTTTTTTAGGTTTGGTAATTCAAGCATAGCGTTAGCACTCAAAATAACAGAATCTGAAATATTTATTATTCCTATACTGTTAGGGCCTAAAATTCTTAGATTTCCTTTTCTGGTTATGTCCAAAATTTTATTTTCTAAATCCAATCCTTCTGAACCTAACTCACTAAAAC
>Ga0163111_10001474_pt1 | contig 14543 bp, 14 predicted proteins | sample CRUFie1St18metaG_FD_109645 | JGI IMG/M metagenome (GOLD analysis project Ga0163111, IMG submission 109645) | Marine microbial communities from the Costa Rica Dome - CRUD Field 142mm St18 metaG | ecosystem: Environmental > Aquatic > Marine > Oceanic > Photic zone | place: Costa Rica: the Eastern...
CCTTCCTGTAGCGGCGCACTCCCGCCGCCGCAAGCCCTGCGTGCGCCGTGATTGCAGGTAAACCCGCTGGGTTTTTGACTTTTTCATGAGGATACCCCAGACTTTAGGCATGAATCTGATCACCACGCTCCTGGCAGCGACCGGCTTACTTCTAGTGGTCGCCGTGGCCCTTTCCGTCATGAAAATGGAAAAAGGTGATGATGGAGCCGAGATCCGGAAGTTGCGTGCGGAGCTGGACCTCCTTAACGCGCAACAGTTCCAACTTACCCAGACCCCAGCCCTTCCAGCCTCAAATCCCCTCCCACAGCCAAGCCTCGCTTCAGCACAGTCCCCCAACCCGAAAACAAACACGGCTCCTGACCCTCTCGAATCTGAGGCCACTTCCGGAACAGCTGAGGCAGGATCCGGGGATAGTCCCTCCCAGCCAGATACAGCATCTGCCACCAAGGATGGACCCGACGCTCCAACTCGAGCTCAACTGGAAGAAGAACTCGCAAAAGCGGAGCAGGAAAATGAGCTTTTGAAACGGGAAGCTAGGGAGGGACTAATCTCACCGAGCATGATTAAATCTGCGAAAAAGCAGAAAGCCCGGGCCTCTACGGTCAAGCAGGCATGGCTCCAAGCAAAGGTCATCGAGTGGGTCGCCAAGCAGCCAGACCAACAGTCGGGAGGATTTGCCATCATTGAGCTTCACCGGGACATGCCTCCAGGAACAATACTCGCCATTCGCAGGCAAACCGGCATATACGGCCGTCTCATGGTGGACCACATCTATACGGACAAGAATCAGGCCTCGGCAAATCCTGTCCGCGGCACATTCCCTGACGGCGAAGCGCCCGAGATACTCCCGGGAGATGAACTGATCATTGCTCCCTTCGGCAGCTGAATTTGCAGCCCACGTCAGGATATCATTCCAGATAGCCAATCGAGAAAAGAACCCTCCTCGGCCCCCATCTCGATCGCTATCTTGTCCCGCGTTGCGAGGCAGGCAAGACGCTCCGGGATTTCCACCGTGCCGGGGCCCAGCTCATCCTCCATAACGTCCAGAAATTTGGAGGGATGAGCTGTCTCCAGGATCACCATTTCATGGTCTCCGGACTCTCTTCTCCATTGCTGCGCGGCCAGATAGCCGACCGCTCCATGGGGATCGATCAGGTAACCGGTGGTCTCCTTGACTTCTCTGATAGCCCTTCTGGTCGCGCGATCATCAAAGTGAAATCCAGAAATCTGACCAGCGACCCGGCGGTGCTCCCGCCCGTGCAGCTCAAGGATCCGGACAAAGTTACTGGGAGCCCCTACGTCCATTGCGTTTGAAATAGTTGAAACACTGGGCCGTGGCTCATAATGACCGCTTCTTAAATAGGCCGGAACCACATCATTGAGGTTTGTCGCTGCCACAAAATGGCTGACCGGGAGTCCCATATGGCGGGCCAGAAGCCCAGCCGTGAGGTTTCCAAAATTACCACTGGGAACAACAAAAACGGGCTTCGCGTCTTCGGACATCTGCTGAGCCGCACGAAAGTAGTAAAACGCCTGGGGAAGCAGCCGGGCAATATTGATCGAATTGGCAGACGTCAGGTTCAGTTTCTCGGAGAGGCGCTCATCGAGAAACGCCGCCTTGACCAGTCTCTGGCAATCATCGAAAGAGCCGCTCACCTCGAGCGCGGTGACGTTGTCGCCCAGGGTCGTGAGTTGTTTTTCCTGAAGGGCGCTGACTTTCCCGCGGGGGTAAAGCACCACGACTCTTGTCCCCTGCACCCGGTGGAAAGCACTGGCAACCGCCCCCCCGGTATCTCCAGAGGTTGCCACCAGCACCGTCAACTCGCGATCATCTTCGCGAGTCAGCCAACCCATCAGGCGCGCCATGAAACGCGCTCCGAAATCCTTGAAAGCCAGAGAAGGCCCGTGAAAGAGCTCCAGGATATTCATGCCCTCCGCTATCTTCACCAGCGGCGCGTCAAAATTCACCGCCTGACCAACCATCTCACGCAGATCCTTCTCTGGAACGGATCCGTAAAAAAATGCAGATGCTACCCTGTAACTGAGCTCTGCAAAAGACCAGTCCCGCCAACCCGGCTGTAAGACTTCATCCGATCCCGGCACCTCGGCAGGCATGTAGAGCCCCTTATCTGATGGCAGCGACCGCAAAACCGCCTGCTTCAGATCGACGAACTTGTCAGCTGATGCGGTGCTGTAGAATTTCTGGGCCACGGACAACGGCTGGGTATCTGGTTTGTGGTTGAAGGCGCGACCCGGTAGACTTCAGGAGATCAGTCGACCACGTGCACCCCACGAGGGTTGATCCTCGATACGTAAACTTGGCTCTGAATCGGAGCTTCTGTAAACACGCGCGAGACCTCTTCACCCACACGGCGAGCCGTTTCTTCCCCTTCACAAAGGGCGAACACACTCGGACCCGCACCCGATATGCTGAATCCAAGGGCCCCCGCGGCCATGGCGTCTCGCTTGGCCCTGTAAAACTCAGGGATCAGTTTCTGGCGGCGCGGTTCAGCAATCACGTCGTGTATCGAACGACTGATCAACTCGTAATCGTCTTGAATCAGTCCGCATAACAAACCTCCGAGGTTTCCTACCTGCTGTGTGACGTTGTCGAGAGGCACTTCACGTGGAAGGATCTCCCTGGCCACCTTGGTAAGAATCTCAATGTCAGGATGAACCACCGTCGCCCAGAGGTTCTCTGGCCCGGGTAATTGCGCCATGTCCAATTCCTGATTGGACCGGATGAATACGATCCCCCCGAGAAGACATGGCCCCACATTGTCCGCATGCCACGCCCCATCTGCGCTTGACTCTCCAGTCATTGCAAAAGGGAGGAGCTGTTTCTTGGTCAAAGGCTCCCCGATCAATTTATTAACGGCGTAGGCTCCAGCCACCGCGCTGGCCGCGCTGGAACCAAGGCCACTACCAAAAGGCATTTTTTTGTGAATCTCCAGTTCGACCCCGCGATCCAGCATGCCCAGGTGTCGCAGTAAATCCTGAGCCGCCACCCCCGCGGTGTTCTGGGATACCTCTATTGGTAGTTTCCCATCATCTCCTGTGATTTTTACGATCCGCAATCCCGGCTCAGGCGAATGTCTTGCCACTACTTCATCCCCGGGAGCTTCAATAGCAAAACCCAGAACGTCATAGCCACACGCTACATTTGCCACCGTAGCAGGAGCAAATACGCGAACTTCCGTTGTTTCTTCCTGAGCCATTTCTCGTCGAGGGGCGGAGCTCCTAACAGCTTTCCTGGCCTCGGGCCAGTGAATTTACCGTTTCGTCTTACCCGCAGATTACCACCTTCCGCCTAAAAAAAAGGCACAAATGGGATTCCCCGGGATCTCCTTGCCTTTCGCTTATACCTGCCATCACCCACGCTAAGGCACTCAACTCTTACTCGCGTCAAACCCTTATCCTTGAACCCCAGCTTCCGTGCTGCTCGAGGAGTGACATCGATGATCCGCCCCGCGATGAAAGGCCCACGATCATTGAGCCGCATCGTGACAGATTTACCGTTGGTGAGATTTGTCACTTTAACGCGGCAGGGAAGCGGCAGAGTCTTGTGAGCACCACTGACGTCGAAACGACCGACTTTTTCGCCAAGCGAGGAATTGCCGCGTTTAAAACCAAAAAAACTGCTCTCATCATACCAAGAGGCAATTCCTGTCTCGTCGTAGCTCAGAGCCTCCTGAACGGTCATCGGATTGTAGCGCACGCCCTTGATGGTGTAGGGACGGGTCATGTAGCCGCTGTAGCCGCCGCTTCCGCAGGACGTTAAGATCAATGACCCTAGCGCAGCAACGACCATGAGATACCTCGGCATGGGAGCAATGTGCCAGAATCGCACTGCAGACACAAACCCTCAAGGGCTGGAAACGCCAGCCCCCCTTGTAGCAATTACCCAGGGGTCCCTTGCTGGACCGCTAGCCCAGGTCGACTTGGACCTGCTGCTGAATTGCCGGAAGAATGCGGGCCACTTTCTCCTTCAACTCCTTACCCGGCTTAAATTTCACCACCGCCCGGGGAGGAATCGGCACGTCTTTACCTGGGTCTTTGGGGTTTCGCCCGACCTTGGCTTTCGTTTGGCGAACTTCGAAAGTGCCGAAATTTCTCATAACCACCGTATTTCCCTGCGCCAGGTCCAAGGTGACGGCGTCGAGGGTCTTCTGAACCACGTCAAACACCTGTTGCTGCGTTAACCCCGTCTCGTTGCTGATCCGGACCACCAAATCTCGTTTCGTAATCGTAGACATTAAATCGCTTACAATTTCTATTTACAGCACACCCCTTGCCGCATGTAACGACAGAAGAGAGCTAACATAAGAACTCATTCATTTTCTGTGCTGGTCAACTGATTTGTCGTCTTGAAATGCAATTTCGCAACCTCTCCTAACCGTTCTTGACCATGAAGAGCGATAAAATCCCGGCCTGATTGAAGAACCGGAGGGCCAGCCCCCAGCGGAAGAGAAAGATCCCATGTTTCGGAGGCCTTCTCCATCCACCGCACAAAACCCTCCCGTGCTAGGATAGATGCAGCCGCAACAGCCACATCGCTTTCCCCTTTTGTGCGCTGCTGAAGCTCAACGTTCACTTCCTGCCGCGCGAGAGCACGCTCAAGGACGCGGGGGTTGGCAAATTGGTCACTCAGGGCACGAGAGCATTGAGGAACAAGTTCCGAAAGCTCCTTTATCACCTTCGCATGCCCCCAGGCCAGTAACTCATTAAGGTTAGCAAATCTCCCATAAAGTTCGTTATAGCGCTTCGGACCCACCAAGACCACAGACACCTTCACTCCTTTAGTTCTTCGAATAATACCCGACAGATTGATGATTCGTTCTCTGGAACTCACTCTCTTGGAATCCATGACGCCAGCCTCCATCAGGGCCCGCGTGCTCTCTGAGTCAGTGTAAGCACCCGCAATAACCAACGGGCCGTAATAATCACCTTTGCCACTCTCATCGATCCCGAAATGAGGCTGAAACATTTCGGGGTTGTGCACCTCTTCATAACCCAGCCGGGCTTCTCCAAGAATGTCCGGTTCTAAGGTGAATTTTACAAACTCCTCCGTATCTTTCCCTTGGACCAACACCTTCGGCCCCTTTTTGTATACTGTGACATTGAGCTTTCCCTTACGTGCGCCGTAATGGGCATAGGGCTTTTCCACCATCTCAAAGCCGCCCCTCTCGAGGAGTTCTCGCAACTTTTCCACATCACCTTCCCCGATCTCTTGTGTATACGTCGTCAGTCCCACCTTCCTGAGTTTCTAGCGTGGACCTAATTTAGGCAATGTCCGATCCTCAACCCACCTCAAAGTCCATAGCCTCTCGTCACGCCCTCCGGGACGTGAGCGCTTTCCGCCGGACTTTGCTTAAGTGGTTTGCAAAAAATGGCGCAGACTACCCCTGGAGGCAGACGGAGGACCCCTATGCGATCCTTATCTCTGAAATCATGCTCCAGCAGACCACAATCGGGTCTGTAATTCAAAATCGCCGCTTTGAGCGATTTCTAGATACTTTCCCCGGTCTCCACTCGCTGGCTGAGGCTCCGGAACCTGATCTCCTCAGAGCGTGGGAAGGCCTAGGCTACTATAACCGTGTTCGAAACCTCCAAAGAGCAGCGCAGACAATCCTAAGTGAGCACGAAGGGGCGTTCCCTGCCACCCCGGAGGGGCTGGAGTCACTCCCAGGGGTCGGCCGTTACACGGCCGGTGCTGTCGCGAGCTTCGCATTCAATTACCCTGCTCCAATTGTCGATGCGAACGTGTCCCGGCTCCTGAGCCGTCTTTTTGATTGGCGCGAACAGATCCAGACGACCGGGAGCCAGACGAGGCTCTGGTCGTGGGCTGGGCAACTCCTCGACTCCGAGCAGCCCCGGTCTTTTAACTCCGCGCTGATGGAACTCGGCCAGAAGTTCTGCACGCCCAGATCTCCCGCCTGCCCCCGATGTCCCGTCAGGGATTTTTGTGCTACCCGCGAACCTGAAAAGCTCCCCTTTAAAAAAACCCGGCGCGCACCCGTGAAGGTAGACGAGCACGTTCTCTTCGTGCAAAAGCGCAATGGCCCAGTGCTTCTCGCACAGGAGGAGGGAACGCGCCGGAAGGGCTTCTGGAGGCTCCCGGAGCGGAGCCATCATCAACTGGCGGACCTTCCTATCGTGGGCACCCGCCAATACGGCATTACCCATCACAAGGTCACCATGCATATTTACCATTGCAGTCCATCTCATGTTCCTCCCCCAGGAAAGAAGACTACCGAAAAATTCTACTCTGCGCGTGAAATCAGCGACCTGCCTATGCCCTCTCCTTTCCGGAAAGCGGTTCAGGCACTTCTTCAGGCATAACACGTTTTAAGGGAGATCATGCTGTTACGCGTGGGGAGATAGCGTTTATGCTGCGCGAGTATGAAACCCATCAATTCCTACACAGATTGCGAAATCTGCCATCGGCGTCATTTCCTGCGCCGGGCAACCGCAGGGGCAGCCGCCCTATTTACCGTTCCAGGTGGCCTAGCCGAGGCTCTGCAACGAACTCCTACCGATGTTGAAGGCCCCTTTTATCCGGACAAGCTGCCTTTGGACACGGACAATGACCTTCTTCTGGTCAATGACAAGATCACGCCCGCAGTCGGGGCTGTGACCTACCTTGGCGGCGTGGTTATGGATACAAAAGGCAGCCCCCTTCGCAACGCGCTCGTTGAAATATGGCAAGTCGATAATAAGGGCATCTACCTCCACTCCAAGGCACCGGACCAGGGCAAAAGGGACAGCAACTTTCAGAGTTACGGACGCTTCCTCACCGACGCCAAGGGCCGCTACCATTTTCGCACTATCAGGCCTCCCGCGTATCCGGGGCGGACCCCACACATTCACTACGCGGTCACTTACCGGGGAAAGCGGATTCTCACCACCCAGCTCTACATCGAAGGAGAAAAACAGAACGCGAAGGACTTTCTTTACCGGAGAATCGGAGACGGCAACCCTGTGCTCCAGAAACTGGTCACCATTCCCTTTAAACCGCTGGCAAAATCCAAGCTTGGTGAACTCACAGCCCGAATGGATCTTGTTGTAGGAGTCACCCCCCCAGATCCCGGCCACCCTGACAGGTAACTATTGGCAAGACCCCTCACACGGGAAGATGCCGCAAGGGCGCAACACAAAACCTTGCATCTCTTCCGCTGGCCTTCAACTCTTGGCAGGTGAGCTCCGTGATCAAGAAAGCCTTTCTTCTCGGAGCGGGGCTGGGGACAAGACTGCGTCCGCTTACTGATGTCCTTCCGAAGCCACTGATTCCGGTGTTCAACCGGCCCCTGATCGAATATGCCCTCGACCAATGCCTGGCCGCAGGGGTCACACAATTCGCGGTCAATATCCACCATCTGCCCGAAAAATGGGCGGAACACTTCCCAGACCAGTCCTACCGCGGAGCTCCACTGACGTTTTTTCATGAACCCGTCCTGCTCGAGACCGGGGGAGGGCTGAAAAATATCGAGGAATGGACTCAGAATGAGCCCTTTCTCGTCTACAACGGAGATATTCTGGCCACCTTGAACCTCGGGAAGCTTATGGAAACGCACATCCGTTCGCAAAGGGCAGTCACCATGGCGCTGCGCTCCACGGGTCACGAGGCGCACGTTGCTGCCGAAGGAGAATCCGTGACTGATATCCGGAGAATGCTAGGTCGCGCCGACGGCGCCTATCAGTTTACGGGAGTCTACTGTGCCCATCCTGAACTCTTCCACCACATCCCTGAGGACGAGAAAGTGTCGATAATACCCTCTTTTCTTGAACTTATCCGATCCGGGAGGATGGGCGCTTCCTACCATGACGAGGGGATCTGGCTCGATCTTGGCACACGCGAATCCTACCTCGAAGCCCACCTGTGCACCGGGCTCGGTAAACTGCGGCACCCTGAATCCGTAGTGGCTCCCTCTGCCGTCGTCGAAAGCTCTGCCCTCGGCCCACGATCAAAAGTCGGCCGAAATGCCAGTGTTCGCTCCTCCATTCTCTGGCCTGGTGCGACAGTTGCAGAAGGTGCGCAATTGACAAACTGCATCGTCTATTCTTCCACTCCTGTTGCCGGCACTCAGGAAAACTCTGATCTCTGAGAATTCCAGGTCCCGATTCCAGATCCTCTGTTCCTGAATAATTTCTGATCAAATCTCACTCATCCCGGCGTAAGTAACACCGCCGACACCTGCTTCTCGCCATGGCCGCCGACACCCTCCTCACTGCCGTTCGTGCCCACCTGCAGCTTCAGCCGGATCACACCGTTATCCTCGAGCCCATCAAACGGGGGGCCTCCGGGCGGACCGTTGTCCGGCTCAAGGCTGAGGGGCATCCGCCTTTCATTGGAATTCACTATACGATGGAGCGTAAGGACAATCGCTTTTTCCTACCCGTGGCACACTTCCTGAGGAAGAACCGATTGAATGTCCCCGAGGTCCTCTACGATAATCCAGGTCGCCATATCGCTCTGGTCGAAGACCTCGGAGAGCAAGACCTGCATTCGCTGGCCGATCAACCGTGGGAAGAACGGGAACCATACTACCGGAGCGCACTAGAACAGCTGGATCGCCTCTTCTACATCCGTTTGCCCCGGGACCTCGAGCTCTCTCCTCCATTCGGCCCCGAGACCTATGCGTGGGAACAGGACTACTTCATCGATAACTTCGTCGAAAGGCACCTTGGCCTCGATGGCACCGCTTTGCGAGAGCACGAAGAACTGTCGCGGCTCAGCAAAAATCTGGGAGCTTCCCACCGCAACCTCGTTCACCGGGACTTTCAGTCTCAGAATCTTATTCTCCATGAGGGGAAAGCATGGATCATTGACTTCCAAGGCCTCCGGCTGGGACGTCAGGAATACGATCTTGCGTCTCTTATCTACGATCCATACCTCGATCACACAGCAGAGGACCAGAATAAGCTTCTCGATCTCTGGGAGGAAATTTCCGAAGAGCGCCCGGTCCCTGAATTGTTGCGCGATTGCGCTATTCAAAGGCTCATGCAAGCCCTCGGTGCATACGCGTTTATTCTCCACGAACAGAGAATTGATTGGTATGCACAGCACATCTCAGCGGGAGCCAAACTCCTTCTGGCTCAAGTAGAGAACACTCCTTTGGAAGACGTCCTCCGCCCGATTCTCGAGGGCGCAGTCGAGAAATAACATTTTGTTCTTCATAATTCGGCTTAATCCTCGTCTGCGGCCTCTCCACGGGATGCTATACGCTCAAATTCCTCATCATGACCCCTTGGATCATTCGGCTGATTCTTGCTCTCATAGCACTTGAGGTCGGAATCTGTGTGACCCTCCTCTCTGAAGGCTGGCCCCCTCTCCGGGATCGGGAGGATGCGCTCTTCCAAAAGCTCCTCGCCGAGTCGCGCAAAGACGAAAACTTCGTCATCGAGAAGACCCAGCCCGATCCTCGCACACGGGTTGTTCGCCCTCTTGTGTCCGGGGATCCCCAGCCTTATCTGCAGATCGCCGTCGACGAACAGGCTGCCGCAGATCTTCACTATCCGCTCGAACCCGAGGACTGGTGGGGCCTTTTCAATCACGCCCACACTATTGGCTGCCGCGTGGCCGCAATTGAGGAGCCCCTTTCCTGGGAGGGAGAGGGACTGGCACATCTCGGGCGCCTGGCCAGCCTCAACACAGCGCTCACCCAGTTCGAAAAGGTCGTCGTCACGGTTGATCTTGAGCGCCTGCCTCGATCCCAGCCAATCCCGTCTTACCTGAGGGCCAGCGCGATCCCTATCTCAAACGTCATCGGTGGAGCTGACGGCCTTCGCCATTTCAATAGTGTCGTTTTCCCGACCTCCATCGACTTTGCACCCAACACCCAGTTCTCCTTCCGTCCTGATGAAAACACTGGCACCGACAACCTCGCCATTGTCCGCTGGGGGAAACACCTTATTCCCTCTTTTCCTCTGGCAGTCGCCATGGCTCAGGCGAACATCCCGCCGGATGAGGTCCAGATCTCTCTGGGTGACCATCTCCGCTTGGGAGATGGCCCCATTGTTCCCATTGACGAATATGGAGCTTTCAGGATCAACCGGGCAAACCGCCCACTCTATCTGGAGCGCCTTGCGGTCGAGGCTTATTCACCCAGCCAGATAGGAGAAACCCGCCAAGCTATCACCGAGTCTCTCGGCACGGTTCCCCGCTCCGTCGTTTTTGCTGACAAACAAGGGGAATTTGCCTCCAGTGCGAGAAACTCGATCCTACAGACGATTGCAGATATCGACACCCTTCCTCGCCCCGAGAAAATAGAGCGCCATCGCCGTATGAGCGCTCAAAAGGAGATTCTCCTGCTCGGCGCAATAGCCGTCACGGCAGCACTGATCGTTGGCTTTCCCGCATTCCTCCGGCATTTTTTGTATCTCGTCATGCTGGTTGCGTTACCCGCGCTGCTGGTGCTGATGCACACGGGATCCGAACAGTGGACACTCTTCGCTCCAGTGATAGCCACAGCTTTGACCGGGTGGATCCTGGCCATACGCATGGCTCGCTACCTCCCTTCCCGTAGGCGGTCCAAAACGCCATCTGGAGGACGGACTCCTGCAACAGCGAAAGCCAATTAGCACCTCTTGGAATCATTTTCCACTTTTCGCCCGGTCAGACCACCCCTAGGTCTATTCGCAGGAGGGATTCTCTCCCCCTCCGGAGACAGGCCTCTCCAAGATAGGCCTCATGCCCGTGAACACCGAAGAAAAAGCAGCAACTCTGGTTGAAGCCCTGCCCTACCTGCAGCGCTTCCGCGGAAAAACATTTCTTATCAAGATCGGTGGATCCGCAATGGATAGCCCGGAATTGGTAAGTTCCCTTATGCGGGACATTGTGTTTCTGGAGGTAGCAGGCATCAACCCGGTAGTGGTTCATGGAGGCGGGAAGGCGATCTCTGCTTGTATGGAGGCCGCTGGCCTTGAGGCCAGATTTGTAGAGGGCTTCCGGGTCACCAGTCCTGAGGCAATTTCGATTGTAGAGGCGACTCTTGGAAACACCATCAACCCAGCACTGGTCGACCTTCTGAGGACGCACGGAGGCCACGCCGCCGGAATTCCGGGGACTAAGGTGTTTCAGTCCACACGCATCACGGAGTCCGAACTCAAGCCTGTTGATATTGGCCGGGTCGGCAAGGTTGAGTCCTGCCACATCGATGAAATTCTCAAGACCATCGCCTCGGACGCCGTTCCTGTTGTTTCACCCCTCGGCTGTGAACTCGGTTCCGGTAAGACCCTCAACATCAACGCGGATCTCGCTGCCGCAGCACTCGCGTGTAGTCTCGAGCCAGCGAAGTTACTTTTTGTTTCGGACGTCCCCGGGCTCCTCAGCAACCCAGAGGATTCATCGAGTCTGATTCCTTCGGTGGCTCCATCAGAGGCCGCCGCGCTCATCGAGTCAGGAATCATCTCCGGTGGAATGATCCCAAAAGTTCGATCCGCAATCGAAGCCCTCGACGCGGGCGTTGAGAAGGTTCACTTTATCGATGGACGAATTCCACATACGGTTCTCCTTGAAATCTTCACCACCGAGGGAATAGGAACCGAAATCACCTACTAATATTAACCTTTGTGCCCCGACCGGTCTCAAGTCGCCCGGGGCTCGTCTTTAGGACTTACCTCTTCAAACCCTGAACCTCCTCCGATGAATACGGCCGAAAAACTCGCCCGGTATGTCCTCCCCACCTATTCGCGCTTTTCCGTCAGCCCGATAAGAGGTGAAGGCACCATGCTCTGGGACGCGGACGGCAAACGCTATCTCGATTTCTGCTCCGGCCTCGCGACGTGCACCCTCGGACACGGAGACAACGCCCTCTCCCGCGCTATTGCGCGCCAAGCCAGCGATTTGATTCACTGCTGTAATCTCTATCAGATCGACAAGCAGGCAGAACTGGCGGAATGTCTCGTAGAAGAGTGCCTCGGACTCCAGGGGCGCGTCTTTTTCAGTAACTCAGGAGCCGAATCAAACGACGGTCTCGTTAAGCTCGCACGACGTTTTGGCAGAGAGCGAGTCGGAGATGGAAATGAGTCCTGTCATCAGATCATCACCTTCCACCAGTCCTTTCATGGCCGAACACTTGGAGGAATTGCAGCGACCGCCCAAAGCAAGGTGAAAGAGGGTTTTGATCCCCTTCTTCCCGGGTTTCAGCACTGCCCACTCAACGACTTGGACTCTCTTGCCTCAACGATAGCAGCTGACACATGTGCCATCATGCTCGAGCCAATTCAGGGCGAAGGGGGAATTCATCTTGCGACTCCCGAATTCCTCCGTGGGGTGCAGGAGCTTTGCCAGCAGAATGATCTTCTTCTTCTTCTCGATGAGGTCCAATGCGGTCTCGGGCGAACTGGGGACATGGCCGGCTGGCGCAGTATCGAGCCCGGTCTGACTCCTGATGCCGTCTCGTGGGCAAAAGGTCTTGGCGGGGGCTTTCCCGTCGGGGCTTTCTGGGTGTCCGACAGGCTTACCTCGCGAGACAAACCCCTCTTCGAGCTGTTAGGAGCCGGATCCCATGGCTCGACCTTCGGAGGAAGCCCTCTCGCCTGCACCGCGGCACTGGCCGTTCTTCGTGAGGTTATCGATAAAAATCTTCCCGAGCGAGCGATCCAGCACGGACAAACGATTCAGGCAGCCGTCGAAGGCTGGCAGCACCGGGCCATCACCGGAATACGGGGAAAGGGCCTTCTCTTGGGCGTTGGCCTTCAAAATGCAGCATTCGATACCCCCGAGAACACGCCTGCATCGATCCATCTCTCAACGGAACTGGCAAAGGCCGGACTTCTCGCCCCTCCTGCCGGGCCTGACACCATCCGCCTTATGCCACCCCTCACCGTATCAGAAGAGGAAATTCAGGAAGCTCTAGGAATTTTCAAGCATACTCTCGACAACCTCTGCATTTAAGAGGGCCCGGATTTCCTTCTGCTTTCCTTGATTCTCCGTCGATTCTCCTGCACGGTCTCCCTTCCCAATTTCCCATTGTTGGCGCTGTCTGGCTCCTCCACTCAGCGAACACAAACATTTACATCAAATGGACCACCTTCTCTCAATCGAGTCGATGCATCCCCAGAACATCGTAAAGTATGTTGACCATGCAGTGACTCTCAAGACTCGCCGGGGTAAACACGAGGAATTTCCGCTCGAGGGACAAGTCTGGGCCCTCATTTTCTCCAAGTCTTCAACCCGGACGCGCGTCTCATTCGAGGTGGGCATCCGTGAGCTCGGGGGATCACCACTCTTTCTAAGTTCTAACGATATCCAGCTCGGCCGGGGAGAGCCCATCAGGGACACCGCTCGTGTTCTGGGGCGGATGGTTCATGGAGCAATTATCCGTACCTACGCGCAGAGTGATGTTGAAGAATTCTCCACGTTCGCGGGCATTCCAACCATCAACGCGCTTACAGATGACGAGCATCCATGCCAGATCCTCGCTGACTTGCTCACCGTGAGGGAAAAACTGGGGGGATGGGATGGAAGGAAGTTCGCCTTCGTGGGTGACGGCTACAGCAATATGGCCCGCTCGTGGTGCTGGGCCGCCAAGCACCTCGGATTTCAACTAACGATAGGGTCTCCCCCGGATTATCAACCCCCCTCAGACTTTCTCGGTAAAATTGAGGCCCCTAATATTAGCGTCACCTCGAATCCAGCCGAGGCCGTGGCGGGAGCAGACGTCGTCAATACTGATGTTTGGCTCTCCATGGGGCAAGAGGGTCAATCTGAAAAAGAAACCCAGTTCAAATCCTATCAGGTCAACAGCGAGCTGCTAACCGGAGCCTCGAAAGGACATATTGTCCTCCACTGCCTCCCCGCCTACCGCGGAAAAGAAATCAGCGAGGACGTTCTTGAAAAACACTCCGAAACAATCTTCCAACAAGCCGAAAACCGCCTTCACGTGCAAAAAGGGATCATGGCTCGAATGGCCAAGCATCGTGTCTTATGAGAACAGGCCTGATTGAGCTCCCGGGTGAACCACTGCCCGGCCCGATTGCTTGAAGTCAAATCACTTCATTTTGTCGTGCTATTGGGCTAGAGTCCCTTTCTTATCCCCTTCATCCTCGGAGCCACATCAGGGCAAAGACCCGAGCGTCATTCCCTCCCGGATCGTATGTCCATCCAACTGACAAGGAACTTTTCCATCATCGCGCACATCGATCATGGAAAGACGACTCTTTCAGATCGCCTGCTCGAGCAGACTCAGACGATATCAGATAGGGAAAAACAGGACCAGCTCCTCGATTCCATGGATCTTGAGCGTGAGCGGGGAATCACGATCAAATCGCATCCGGTCACAATGTATTACGAGGCGAGAACCGGCGATCGGATGAAGCTGAACCTCCTCGATACTCCCGGCCATGTGGACTTTTCTTATGAGGTCTCAAGAAGCCTCGCAGCATGCGAGGGCGCACTACTTCTCATCGATGCTGCTCAAGGAGTAGAGGCTCAAACCGTTGCCAATGTCCACCTCGCGATGGAGCAGGACCTCGTTATCATTCCGGTTATCAATAAGATCGATCTTCCGGCAGCGGACCTAGAAAAATGCAAGAGGCAG
>Ga0163111_10001475_pt1 | contig 14539 bp, 17 predicted proteins | sample CRUFie1St18metaG_FD_109645 | JGI IMG/M metagenome (GOLD analysis project Ga0163111, IMG submission 109645) | Marine microbial communities from the Costa Rica Dome - CRUD Field 142mm St18 metaG | ecosystem: Environmental > Aquatic > Marine > Oceanic > Photic zone | place: Costa Rica: the Eastern...
CATCTTCGGTTCTTATGGTTGAAATATTATAATCTCCGTTTGAGTTTAATACTTTTTCAAATCCGCTTCGCGGATTGATATCATCTGCAAAATCTGAAGAGATTGCATCTGCATCGTATTCAACACCGTCAGAAATAGGATCGTCATCAACGCCATATACAACGGCAGGCGTTGCTCTGTCATTATCAGCATAACTCACGCCGAGATAATCGTATTCAAAGTCTCCGCTACTGCGGTCCCCATCAGTAGTATCAAAATCATATAGAATGTCCATGCCTATTACCCACATGGCTCCACCGTCTTCCAAATATTCGGCGACATTTGTTTTATCATTATCTGTAAACGTTACATCTGTATCTCCGCTTTGGTAATCAGTTCCACATATCCAAATAATCATCTGGTATTCTGATAAAACATCAATATCAGGAGCATCAGCACTACTGTTAACTCTAATGATATCATAAGCAATAGGGTTTGTTAGATTGTCTAATGCATTGATGTAATACGAATCGGTTTCAGTCCTGGAGCCTCCGTTATTTCCGCTATTATCATCATCTAAAAGCAATATCGGTGGATAAGAAACTGTAATATCTTCAGTTTCCTCATTGTTATCTTCGTCAGACTCGGTAATTTGTTCTTCTTCATCAACAATGACTTTAATTTTGTGAGTTCCACCCACTGCAGTCCATTCAGTTTCTGCATCTGCAGTATTTCCTCCAGGAATAGTAATTGTTTCTTTAGAAATAAAATTCCCATCATAATAAAAACTAACATTTGTAGTTACCGTAATTAGTCCACTTGTGCCGCCATCGTTAGCGATCTCAGCAATAATTGTTATATCATCGCCACCAGTTGGCGAATCATCGTCAAAACTAATCCCATTTATTGACAAATCAGGATCATTTTCATCAGCTAATGTGTTCATAGCTGAAAGAGGTAACATTAGCAGGGCTAGCAATAAAGCAGTTATTTTACGAGACATATTTCTCCGTAGTCGCCTAGGCCGTACAGATATAAAGGTGTGTTACACCCTACGGGTGTAAATTCGGTGCCATAATTTTGAGCCGTTTTCTAGTGGCTTTTTTTCACTTCCCTTCCAATCCTTTCCTATTTCTGGAAAGTAGACACAATTGTCTCCAGTTATGTTATCGGGTACGAGCGTCATATCGATACAGTCTGCCAAATTCATAGCTTCCTTATAGATTCCACTCCCGCCTATAAACCAAATATCTCCATTACAGGCCTCTACAGCTTCACTTATACTTTTGAAGCATTCCACATTTTCAATTAGATTTCTTGTTATAACTATGTTTCTTCTTTCGGGTAGAGGCTTTATCGGCAGTGATTCCCAAGTGTTCCTCCCCATAATTACTGTCTTTCCAATAGTAAGTTTTTTGAACCGTTTTAAATCTTCAGAATAGTACCAAGGAATCGTATTGTCTTTTCCAATAATTCCCTCAGGAGATGTTGCTACCAATATTCCTCTCATACCGCAACTCTAAAAGAAATGAAAGGCTCAGGGTTATAGTTCTTTAATTCGAATTTTGACATTATAGTTTCAGTATCCTTGTCTAATAAATCCATTACATCTTCTAGCGTTTTTATGGTTGGATCAATTCTAAGCTCAGGTAGAGATTTTACGTCTCTTTTAGTTTGCTCTACTAGGCCAGGAATGTGATCATATTCTTCCATACTTCCATCAGCTTTTTTTGTATAAATGTGGGCATCAACTAAAGTATGGCCGAAGGTTCCTACTTTCATCTCCGACAAATGAGCAAAAAGGTGTAACAAGAATGAATATCCGGCAATGTTGTAAGGAACACCCAGTGCAACATCACAGCTTCTTTGAGTTAAGTGTACGCACAATCTAGGATCTCCATTAGAATCGTATTGAACATTAAAAATAAATAATAAATGGCAAGGAGGTAAACCACTTTTTTGAGCATTTCCTGGAGCCCAGGCACTGATTACCATTCTCCTACTATTCGGATTCGTCTTTAGTGTTTCTAAAACATACTTAACTTGATCATTATATTCATCTTTCCCATGGACTGGGAATTTTCTCCAAAAATTACCGTAAGCACTTGGCACGTATCCATCATCATCTGCCCAGTGATCCCAAAATTTACAACCATGCTTTTTTAATAGCCCAATATGTAAATCTCCGGACAAAAACCATAAATTTTCAATTACAATATTCTTCCAAGAAATTTCTTTAGTTGTTAGCAATGGAAAGCCTTCGTTTAAGTCGATAGAATAGTTAATATTAAATGCCGAAATCGTGTCTACTCCAGTTCGATTTTCTTTCCGAGTTCCACGTTTCAAGACTTCATTAACTAAGTCAATGTATTGTTTCACATGCACCTATTAAAGTGGCCAATAAAGGCTTATTTCTTTTAGAAAATTATATATAATTTAGTGTAGTGTGTATTGAATGCCATTTCGAATTATAGACCATGAGTCAAATGAAATTTTGCTAGAATCTCCACACGTCTCAGATTTAATTGAATATATTGACAAACATTCGGATGAGTATCTTGTAAAAGAATTAACAATTTCCTAAGTTTTTACAACAAAATAATTAACTAACTAATATTTCTACGCTTTCAATAAGTCCTATATCGTTTTCTGTGACTCCACCCTCATCAGTAGTAGTTGCAGTGATTCTAACGGCGCCTTTTTTGTAAATTAAAATTTCAGGATAATGACCGACTTCGCTAGCTAACTTAGCGACGTGTTGAACGAATGTCGCTGCAGACTCAAAACTATCGAAAGCAAATTCTTTACGCAGACATCGGTAGACGTCGTCATATTCCCATCCATCCATACCGTTTATGGCGTTAACGACATCATTATCTTTCAATACTGCACTCATTTTACATCCTACAATACGATGCTATATACGGTTTCACCTAATTGATTTATAAACATATTTTTAAGTGTATATTTGTGAGTACTTCTTCGCCAAACGCATTTGGGCTTCGTCAGGACTTTCCATTTGTCAGAATATTTGGATTCTTTTTGTCTGTATTTACAATGACAGCAATGCGAAGTACTATAGATAAAATAGTTCCAAGTCCTTACTATTCTATAACAAATAGAAACACTGGAGAAGACTATATCATTTTCACAGACGATGCTATTTGGATGTTAATTTTAATGTCATTTGTTATTTTTCTTACACTTACATTCATAATTCCTATAGTACTCTATTTTCGTGGTTTGAGTAAATGGGAATGGGATCCTACTACAGTTGTATTCTGGTTAATAATTACTTGGAGTTTATCATTTTTCTTTACGGAAATAGCCGAAACAAATGCCACAATTGAACCTTTATTTTTAGTTTTAACAAAAATATCCGATGGTTCTTTCGTAGTATTTACGACTGTGTTTGTTTTACGAGCTTACAGCAATTATCTAGTTCCATTGATTTCAGATTGGATAAATGTTGGTAAATCAGACACGCAGTATGGGCCATTGTTAGATATCCTAGGTTCAATTTTGATAATAGTTTTTGGTATTACAAATTTCTTGTCAACATTTAATGTTGAATTTGGAGTTTTAGTTGCTGGAGTTGGCGTTGTTGGTTTAGTTATAGCACTAGCAGCTCAAGATACCCTTAGTAATTTCTTCTCAGGTATTCTTCTTTTGCTTGATCAGGGTTTCAAGACTGGAGATATGATTTATTTTAACGAAACCTATTGTCTAATTAGGGAGATAGGCCTTCGTTCGACAAAAATTTACGACATTGTAAACCACGTAATCATTATCATTCCAAATAATGCTTTAGCAAATCAGAACATATTGAATCTTACAAAACCAGACAGATACTACAGATTAAGAATTGAAGTTGGAGTTTCTTATGATTCTAATCCAGATGAAGTAGAAGCTGCATTGTTAGAAGTTGCCAAAGAAAATTCAAATATTGAGCACGACGACCCTACTAGAAAACCTCTAGTTAGGTTCCAAAACTTTGGCGATTCAACATTGAATTTTGCATTAGTTGCATGGATTAAAAATGTTATTAAAATGAGGCAAATAAATTCGGATCTCCATCACGAAGTATTTGCAAAGCTTAGGGCTAAAAATATAGTAATTGCCTTTCCACAGAGAGATGTTCATTTATTTCACGAAGGAGATTCTCAGCCCAATTCTGAAGAAAAAAAAATAAACACAAATGTTGAAGCGCGTCATGAAGAAGCCGATAAAGATTCAACACTAGGCGAACCTAATGAAGTGTCTGAACTAGTAGAAGATTTACCGGATATTTTAGATGAAGATGTTGATCTAGACATTAACAAGGATGAAGAAAATACGGCTATGACAGCACTTATGGATGAGCTTAAGCTACTTAGACAAGAAATGAATACCATCAATGAAAGTAACGAAGTATCAGAAAATGAAGAAATAAATTCTCTTAAAAATCAGATTTCAGAAATGGCAGAACATTTCAAAGACAATGAAAATAAACAATTAGAATCTTTAAAAGAAGAAATTAATATATTAAAGAATAATCAAAATTTAGAAGAAGAGCGTATGGCCAAAGAAGAAGAAGAGCGTATAGCCAAAGAAGAAGAGGAGCGTATAGCCAAAGAAGAAGAAGAGCGCATAGCCAAAAAAGAAAATGCAGAATTAGACGAAGCTCAGAGACTGATCAAAGAAATTGAATCACGTAAGTTGGATTAATTTATTCGTTATTTTCATACCAGATAGGAGGCGTAAACAAATCATCAACTCCTCTATCAATAATAGGTAATGATAAAACACTATTTTGATTAGTTCCTACGGTAACATAGCCACTACTTACAGGTGAAGGAATGTAATCATCATTTGTTTGTGTTATGACTAGCTCTAGTGCGTTTCCTGCGGGGACTACTACGTCTAGTGCGAACATTTCCATTTTTGCATTCACAGTACCAGTAACTGTACAAGGCTGTCCACATTCTCTCCCACCTTCGTGATATCTAAGGTCCATTACTCCGTGTCCCAAATGAATTCCTCCAGCAATTGCTAGTTCAATGTATAAATGTCCTGATGTTTGTCCTGGAGGTATTGTTACATCTACATGGAAAGTAGGCATTCCGGAAATCCGAGTTTCATTTTCAAAAATTTCAGTTTCAAGTGTTAAAGTGTTTGTGGGTCCAACTAGTCCACTTCCAGAAACAACATTCAATCCTTCACCTATCGGCAATTGTAAGAATTTTCTGTCATTTGCCGGCCAAGTTTGTTCAATTCTCCATCCTCCCATATTATCTTGCATTTCAACATGTAGTGCAGGTTTCATATTGCCTTCATACAAATAATAATTAAACCATTCTAACAAGTCTTGAGCCCAATCATATCTCACAGACATAGGGTATGCTTCAGCACCTCTACCGGCAGACATTCCATTGTGATCTCCCGGCCTATCCGGGTAATGATGTCCCCATTGGCCAAATAGTCCTTTAATTTCAAATCCAGATTGCTGTAATTGTTTGTAGGCTGGAAATGCCATATGAGGATCAACATTCCAATCTTGCATTCCATGAATGAAATAAATTGAACCGTTATAATTTTGCATTGTTCGTTCGAGAAAGTGTCTGTCAGTCCAGTAAGTGTTGCCTGCATAGTTTACCTCATCGCCAGCTAAGTATGCAGCAGGACCATTTGCGTAGCCTTCTGCATACCCTCTGCACACAGTTTGCCAATCATCGCTATCTCCATCCCACCCAAATGAGCCATACACTCCATTATGCATTGCTAAACCTCTGGCTTCCATAGATCCATTTCTCCACATCAAATCATGAACTCCAATTAATCCTGATATAGGTATTATGGTTTTCAGATGCGAATTACCAAACATTGCAGCTTGCCAAGGCGTTGATCCGTCGTATGATTTTCCAATAATTCCTACGTTACCATTACTCCAGTCTTGGGTTCCTAACCAAGTTACTGCAGCATCAATACCTATCTGCTCACTTAACCCCATAAAGTCCATACAATGATTTGACATTCCAGTTCCAAATACTGAAACTTGGGCAACGGCATATCCGTGAGGAACCATATTTTCAATTAAAAATTTACCAAGACGGTTTGCAGGTGTTAACGCATCTACATCTCCGTCATCGTAGTAAGGTCCAACGTCAGCAATTACAGGAATTTTAGTTCCATTAGGAACGTCAGGCAGCCAAAGTCCAAGATGAACTAGACAGTCATCAGTTATTGTACACCCTAATTCACTACTTGGTAGATCTACATCAATGAATATGCTTTCAGGGCTTTTTACAGTATATTGACCGGGCTCCAATGTGTAACTATAGGACCCCGTCATGTTGAAGTCTTGATTTACCCTTTCCCAAACGGGAACAAGTCCCTCTCCGACTATGAATGAATTTTGTTCTTGTTTTTCATCACTATTTATGTAAAGCAAGATTGGGGACAAAATCAAAATTGCTACAGTTAAAATAGTGAAGGTTCGCTCATCCATTATTACGTGAACTAAGCCTAGGTTTTTACAGATTTCTTTTGTTTAATCAGAGGTAATCTTAATTTTGCTTGATGGAAAACAGCGAAAGAAATAATAAAAAAACCTAAAAGTGAAATAAGTGGCACTATTATTGTACCATATATTTCATAATGAATTTCTTCGAGAGCTAAGGCATTTAGAAATGAAAGAACTAAAAGTAAAATGGCAAATCGGCTTGCTATTCTAGCACCTTCTTTCCTTTTAATTCCATATGAAATCCACATTGCAGCACCTCCCAAATACAAAACGGTAGAGAAACCGAATGCAGCAATAATTATGAAATCTAGCATTGATAAATCATGAACTTCTTCTGTCACCAATAATTTCCAAAATTCAATTGCCCCTCCAAAAAAAAGGCCGAAGCCTGCTGAATAATAGGCAGCTCCATCTTCTTCCTTGAAAGTTTTCCTGTTAACTCCGATAAATAGGAAAATTAAAATGATAATCGGGGAAACTAAAACTTTTGATGCATATCCAATATTTTCGTTGTAACTGTTAATACCTCCTAGAATCATAATTATATCAGTAAATGTACCCATAACTACTCCCAGTCCACATGCAATGTACAATTTTCTCTCTACTAAATTTTCTTCAATCTCTTTGATTATCCAAGAAAAAAAAAGCATCGCAGGTACTATGTATGCGAGCATGCCAATCACATTTCCTTGGAATATTATTGAATCCATATTTATTTTCTACGTAACAGTGTTAATAATCCTATTGATAAAGTTGAAAGACCAAAGCTGATACTCGGGATTTCTTTATTTTCTTGGTCGATAACGGAGGAATTAACAAACCCTTGCAATGTTATAGAATTTACACGGACCTCGTAAAGGGGCCTGTTCAATGGATCGTTAGAAGTGGGAACTTGAGCAGTAGCTTTTACTAAGTCCATACCTTCTCTTACAACTCCAAATACAGCATATCCGGGGTCGTCTTCCTGTGAACGATTTCCGTTGTCCAATCCATGTTGGGGGCCGTCACAGATGTAAAATTGACTTGAGGCTGAATCGGGATCCACACTTCTAGCCATTCCAACGGCTCCGTTTATGTGGGTAAGATTAGCATTAGTTTCGAAGGGGATATTTTCATTCGAACCATTACTACCACAAGAAGGATCGCTCATAGGATAGGCTCCAACAGCAGTACAGGTAGGGTCTCCAGTTTGAATAACAAAATCATCGATTACTCGGTGAAAGAAAATACCATCATAGAACGATTGATTTACCAGATTTACGAAATTATTTACAGTTACAGGCGCCCAGTTATGGAATAATTCAATCATGATTTCTCCCTGAATATCACTACCACCTCCAATCCCAGCGTCATATGTTAGATTAATTACTACTATAGGATTTCCTTCAAATGATTGCTCCATAGGGCTTGGTTCAGAGCTGCTATTTGGGACAAAGAGCATCAACATCAAAAGAGTAATGACTATTCTCACAATAATACGTATTTTTGGGTAGTTTATAGCGGTTTAGTATACAGTAACTATTAAATCTCCTTGAAAAATAGATTAATATGGATATTAAAGTTACGGAGTCTGCTAAGTCAAAACTCGATGAAATGGGAGTTTCAGAAAAAACATTTTTACGCATAGGAGTAAAATCAGGTGGGTGCTCAGGAAATACCTACGATGCTACGCTAGATAGTAATATGAGCGAAGTAGATGAAGTTTATTTTTCAGAAGGTAATCTTAGAATCGTTTCAGACAAGGTAAGTTCAGTGTTTTTGGATGGATTAACAGTTGATTTCTCAAATGATCTCATTGAGCCTGGATTTAGACTTACAAATTCTAATGCTAAAGGTTCATGTGGGTGCGGTTCCAGTTTTAGCACGGGAGATCCAGCTCCTAATGTAGACGTTAGTTTCTCGGTGTAAAATGGTTCTAAGTCCAGTCTCAATTCTTGGTGGTGATTCTGTTTACTGTATAAATGAGTCTCAAATGAATCAAGCTAAGCAGCTTGCCGAAGAAGATCCCAATTCCTCAGATAAAATAAAATCGATGATTAAAACTTTAGAAATAGATTTTTCTAGAAACGAAAGGGCAGCTCTTGCTTTTACAATAATTGATAATTTAAGAGAAAATCGAGATAAATGAAATGAAAGAATCATTAAATGTATTAGGAAGTAAGTTGGAGTCGTGTTCAACTGATCCGATGACAGGTTGGTTTAGGGATGGTTGCTGCGACACCGATGAGAGTGATTACGGCAGACACGTCGTTTGCGCAGTTATGACAGATGTTTTCTTGGCGTTTTCAAAAGGTGCAGGGAATGATCTTAGTTCGCCAGGTCCTGGCTTCTCAGGATTGAAAGAAGGCGATAGATGGTGTCTTTGCTTATCCAGGTGGGTAGAAGCATATGATTCAGGAATGGCGCCCAAGGTAATACTTGAAGCAACCCATGAATCTGCTTTAGAGAAGGTATCCTTGGAAGTACTAAAGGAATATGCTTACAAAGATAAGTAGTTATTGATGTAGTTCTTTTCTTGGGTCGTTGTCAGTTCCCCAGTTTGTTACGAATTCTTTTGTCTTCTCGTACAATTCCTCAAATGAATCCCAAACATATAGGATAGGTTGGTATTTTGTAACATCATAAGCGAGAGTTTCCATTTCTTCAAAGTTAGGTTTTCTATACTCAACCTCACCAGATGCACATGCATGCTCCATTTCTCCAAATGAAGATAACAATCCGGGACCCACAGATTTCACATTTCCATCTTCACGACATGCTCCAAATTCAAGAACATACCAGTAAACAGAACCTAAACGACCGATTGCACTCTCACTTTCAGTTCTCATGTCAGCTTCTCCAAAAAGGACATTGAGTTCGGCCCATTCAGGAACTCCAAGCATTGCAGTATGTCCCACGAGCTCGTGAACAACATCAGGTTCAGGAGTGTAAAACGGCCTCGATGAATGTCTAATGTACTGTGTTGAAAGGAAAACTCTGTTTGCTAACGCAGTATGGAATGTTTTTGGATGGACTAAGCCACCAACAGGCTCCTGCCTAAATCCAGTCATTTCTTCTAATGTTTCACTAACTTCTTGTAGCTGCGGTATTCTGTCATTAGGTAATCCTAAATTTCTTGCATTTTCAAGATATTGTTTGCATGCATATTTTTCATGGACAGGGGTAATTCTTTCCATTATTGCAGCCCATACAGCATCTTCATCTTCAGAATAAGGTGCATGTGGAATTTTTTTGGATCTTCTTTCATCCATTGTCATTTCATTCCATTCAAGAGCAATTTTTGCTATTTCATTTCTTCTCGACCTATAGCCTTCATCTTTGAATCCTGGATGGTCTGGATCTAACTCTACGAAAACATTTCCACCTACTATCTTAACGGCAGAATTTGCTTCATCTGTTTCTTCACTCACTCCTTCAGATGGTCCATGCATAATACATCACAATAACCTAATTGAGGCCGCTAATAAATGTCTTTGTTTTAACCAAGTAACGTAAGTAGTTTTGAATTAGAAACTATTACTTTTTTATACGTATATACACAATCTCAATAAATGAGTATAGAATCTGAAGATAAAGCATTGAAATGGATTATTTTCATTTCTGTAATCGGATTAATTGATGCTATATATCTTTCATATTTACACCACTTAGTTTCGGCAGGTGGCGGGTGCCCTACGCAAGATCTTCCAGGACTTGATTGTGGAGTAGTCCTAGCTAGCGATCAAGCTAAATTATTCGGCATTCCAGTTGCTTGGCTTGGTGTTGTCGGGTTTTTGATGCTTATTTTATTATCGTTAGATAGATATCTCAACATGGATCTTGAGCGCACATATTACAACAAAATTTTATTGCCCATAACTGGAATAATTGGAGTTATATTAGGCTCATATCTCACCTATGCAGAGGCTTTCATCATCCATGAATGGTGTCCTTTCTGCGTTGTTGCTTTCGTTTTGACAATCGCAGCAACTTTTTTCTGCATAACTGAATATGGTAGTGAAGTAAAGGAGTTAATCATTAACAATGGCATCAAAAAGGAAGCGTAAATTAGAAAAGAAATCATCACAAGAATTTCAAGAAAAAATGCAAGCCAGAAGAGATTCTGCTAATGACGCATTGTGGACTTATGGTCTACCACTAATAGTTATACTAGTTGTTGGGTTGGGAATTTACTTTGCGTTCTTTTATGATCTAGGAGATCCAAAGGCTGAAAAATGGGAACTTGAAGATCCACAAACAGGAGAGACCTTTGCATCAGAAGATTATTATGATGACGGGCTAACAATAGTCGAATTTTTTAATACAAAATGCGGACATTGTCAAGATCAAGCACCAGCTTTAAACAAAGTATACTCGAATTATTCTTCTCAGGTCAATATGTTTGCAATTGGAGGCTATAAATTAGGAAGTGGTCAAGACTCGGCAAGCAATGTTGCTAATTTCAAATTGGACTATAGTATGCAATTTCCCCACCTCTATGACCCTTCAGGAGAACTAATGAGAGATTATGGATTTAGTTCTTATCCTTCATTAGCTTTTATTAAGGACGGAGAAATAGTCTACAGCCATTCAGGTAAAATGACAGAGAGTCAATTAACTGCACAAATTGACAAATATATTTAATGTAAATTTTATATAAGTTTGAATATAAAGTGATATAATGAATTCGAGGGTGCCAGTAATATTTGTCATTTGTATGTTTCTACTTACAACAGGCTGCCTTGATGCGCTAACTAATTCTGGAAGCTCAGGTAAATTTTGGGGCGAAGACTGCGAAGATGTTTCTGAAGGAATTTGCCCTTCAGGCAAGGCCCCAGATTTTTCATTGGTTGATCAAAACGGGGATGTCGTTAATTTGACATTATATGAAGATAAAATATTGGTAGTTTCATTCGTTTACACACATTGCCCAGATATATGTCCTGCTTTAACTTATCAATTAAGAAAATTATCAGAAGAATTAGGTGAGGATTATGGCGAATCAGTTGAATTCATTACAATAACTGTCGATCCTGAACGAGATACTCCTGAAAGGTTAGCATCTTTTGCAGATAACAACAACGCTGACTGGAGATTTTTAACGTCAATTTCTAACGATTCATTTGGAGATATGGTTTCCATCTGGGCCGATTACAGAGTTTATGTAGATATTGACGAAGAGGCATGTTCAGGAAATGGGCATTATATGGAAGGATATGACGGATGTCACTGTAATCCGGGATTCATGCAAGATTCCAATGATACTTACTTCGGCAAAGACGTATGTATTGCAGATCCTAATTATAGTAATTTAAACATTTCTTTTGAGCAAGGAAGTATAGAGTACGATATCATTTTAGCGTTGGAAGAATTCAATGAAGCCGGAGGAATTATTAACGAAGAATTTACCCTTCAAGCAATAGATACCTACATTTCTCAAACATTTCCTTCAAGTTGGACGCTGCCTGGTGTAAATAACATAACATATAGTTCTAGAGATTATTATAATAACAATTTGACATTAATTGAGTTTTTCCACACAGACTGCTCGGTCTGTAATGCACAAATTCCAGACTTGAAAGAATTCCATACAAATTTTTCCGATATAGTTGACATCATTTCAATCGGCGGATACTCACTAGGAGGTAATGTTGATGATATATCAACAATAGAAGACTTTGCTGTTGAGCACAATGCTTCTTGGCCTTATGTTCTCGACGAACAAGGAACTATGATGGCTAATTTTGGTCTCGAGAGTAGATATCCTAGTTGGGTTTTGATTGAGAATAATTTATCATCAGGCCTTCCGCAAGTAGTTGATACTTTTGTAGGGAGAGAATCTTATGAGGATCTGGTTCTTAGAATAGATAATCGTTCATCCCCCTCTAATGTTTCAGCTCAACTTGCTGAGATTATTGATTACTTTGGACACTGGAGCAAGGAACATATTACTGATACAGAGATGTTATCCATAATCTCAGACTTATTGGGATATGAGTTAGCAAATAGTATAGTGGACGAGGTGGAAAATTATGGAGTTAGCCATTCAAATAAGTTGTATCTTATCGACAGGGAAGGAAATGTTCGAGTAGTTTGGAGAGGAATAGAATGGACTTATGCTTCTGTTTATCATGATATCCAACTCCTTATGTTGTAGTATAAGTTAAGCCCATATACCCTTTCTCAGATTATATTTTATGACACTACTAGGATTTGGCGATAATAATTTAATATTTTTTGACTTTGAATTTAGTTATGTTAGTATAATTGGCGCCAGTATCTCGGTTTTTCTTGGTATAGTCATGACTCAATCAGGTTTTGATAAGATATTTAATTGGGAAGGAGAATTAGATTTCATAACAGGTAAGTTTGCTAAAACACCTTTAGCGAATTTCTCTACTTTTGGTTTAATACAAGTAACAATTTTTGAAATATTGTCCGGCCTATTATCTCTACTAGGTTCATTAATGGCCTTATTTTACAACGATTATTCATATTCAATAATGGGGTTGATATTAACTGCATCGTCTTTAGCAATTCTAATGTTAGGTCAAAGAATATCAAAAGATTATGAAGGAGCTGCAGTTTTAGTTCCTTACTATATTCTAACTATGTTTGGGTTGTTTATCTATACTCAGTTTTAGAAACCACAAATAGTAGCCAAATCATCTACAGCACCCGGAGTAGTTAATCCCACAGCTAAAAATAACACCGCTAAGAAAAATAGAGGCACTGATGCAGTTTGGTAAACCAAAGGCGGATCCCATGTCATGTGCATAAAAAATGAACAGATGTACCAGCATTTGATAATAGCTATTCCGAATAAAATGGCCATGTTTAATATGAAAGCGTCAAATTCTTGAACTATTGCTAGAACTTCTAGAATAGTCCAGAAGACTAACCATGCGAATATTTTGATGAACCCGTCTACAGGATCGTCAGTGTGCCCAAAAGTCACCCAACTCGGGAATGAATGGTCTTCGTGTTCGTCATGTTTATGTTTGGTTTCTGCTTTTTTCGTGGGTGCTTTAGCAGGTTCAGGGGCTTTGTCTACAGTTTCTTCAGTTGTTTCAGCATGCACCTTCTCTTTTGAGGTTACTTCAGCATCAGATTTATCATTGTCTACAGTTTCCACTTCATCGACCTCAGCCACATTGTCTATAGTAGATGATTCATTTTGCACCTCATTCAAAAGTTTCATTTCTTCGAAAATTCTCCTACTTAGGACGTACTGAGTCCATCCCCCACGCCCATCTTTGTATTCTCCTTTGAATAGAACGTTTTTATCTCTCAGTCTAAGTATACTTTTTTTGACAGATGGTGCACTAGTATCTGCAACATCACTCAATTCTTTAATCGTTATTTTTTCACTGATACCGTTAGAGTCTTTACTGCATGAGCCAAATATATAGTCGGTGAGCTTACTTTGGATTCCAGTCAATTCAGAAAATTTAACCAAAGGTTCATTGCCATTGGACAATTCAAGAGCTTCTTTATTTTTATCATATTTTTCTTTACTCATTTTTTACCTCAATATAAATAGAAGAATGGGAATACAAATACCCATACTAAATCTACGTAATGCCAATATAGACCAAATAGTTCGATAGTCTCATGGTAGTCTTCGTTATATGCATCTTTATTTGATTTTGCAATAATATATCCAAGGGCAATTAATCCTATGAAAACGTGAGCTCCATGCATCCCTGTAGTTATGTAAAAAGTACTGCCTTCAATACTTGTGTCTAACCAAAATCCATTCGCATATTTAGGAGCTATGCAATGATCCGCTATGCTTTGCCCAGCCAGGACATCACATCCGTTATGCGATTCGTCCCAGAAGTTGTAGTTTTTCATTTCTCCCCATTCCCACAATTTAAGGACCAAAAACATCGCACCTAATACAAAAGTAACCATTAGATATCTTGTAGCTGCCTTAGGATTATTATTTTTTGCCGCATAGAGAGCTAGCACTACAGTTAAGCTACTTAGAAGAAGAGCAAATGTATTGATAACTCCCCAAATCAAGTGACTTCTGATAACATCTGCAGCAGGCACCCAACAGTCTTCAAACTGTAG
>Ga0163111_10001477_pt1 | contig 14536 bp, 7 predicted proteins | sample CRUFie1St18metaG_FD_109645 | JGI IMG/M metagenome (GOLD analysis project Ga0163111, IMG submission 109645) | Marine microbial communities from the Costa Rica Dome - CRUD Field 142mm St18 metaG | ecosystem: Environmental > Aquatic > Marine > Oceanic > Photic zone | place: Costa Rica: the Eastern...
CCGAAGATGTGGATCAAATTAAAACCCAATACCAAACAACGGCACCAGACAATATTATAACAGAGGATTTACCAACGTTTGACGATGATGAAGGGAGCGTGTTTTTATATGCCGCCTATGATTCTAATTATGTTGATAACTTAGGAAATCCACAAGTCGCTTATTTGGCAAAAGTATTGGATCGTTTTGATTATAATGAAGATTTCCATTCCCCCTTAGTAGACGATAAAAATGGCGTCTCTTTGGAGCGTATCGACTTTGATGCTCCGACCAACGACCAAAACAACTGGCATTCTGCCGCAACGGATGTAGGTTATGCAACACCCGCCTATCAAAATTCCAGTTTCTTGATGAATGACATCTTAGGAGATGATCTAATTGAATTGCCCAACGAAACGCTTTCTCCTGATGGCGATGGCTACGAAGATTTCTTATTGATTAATTATAATGTTGATGGTTTAGGTTATGTTGCCACAATCAATATTTATGATGCCAATGGTCGATTGGTTAGAAACCTAATCAATGGCGAATTGTTAATGACCGAAGGCTCGTTGCAATGGGATGGTACGGACAATCAAGGTCGAAAGGCGCGTGTTGGTATTCATATTCTATTCATTGAAGTATTCAATCCAGATGGTGTTGTACGCCGTTTTAAGAAAAGTTGTGTCGTGGCAGGAAGAATGGAATAATCGCTACGATTAGATATATCCACGCTTTTTGAGCCCAAAATTTGCCTAACGCAACATTTTTTTGCAACTTTCGTTTCTTTCAATGCCCTTATGTTGCTTTTTGAAGGGAGATTCTTAGAACTGTTGCAATCAATAATTGTATGAACTTAAAAATAATATCTGCAGGAGCAGGTAGTGGGAAAACCTATAGTTTGACCAATGAAATGACCAAGCTGTTGTCGCCACAAGGCGATCAACCTGCACAGGTACGTGCTTCTGGAATTATTGCAACAACCTTTACCAATAAAGCAGCCGCAGAATTAAAAGAGCGTGTACGCATCAAATTGCTAGAAGAAGGCTTGACAAAAGAAGCCGATGAACTGGGCAATGCTATGATCGGAACAGTGCATGCTATTGGTGTGCAATTGCTTAAGCGTTTTGCTTTCGAAGCGGGCGTGTCTCCTGAAGTAGACATTATTGCAGACAGCGATCAACAAACCATTTTCAATCAATCTCTGACAACCGTAATTTCAACAGAACTTATACAGGAAATGGAATTACTAAGCGAGCAATTGGGCTTCAATAAGAGCATTTTTGCAAGCAAAGATTGGCGGGCAGATTTGAAATTGTTGACGGATGTTGCCCGTGCCAATGACTTTGGTGCAGCAGTCTTAGAAGAGAGTAAAGCATACTCGTTGAAAAGCTTTTTTGAACTACTGCCGCCGCCAAGCGAGAAAAAAAATGGTGCGACATTCAATGCAGAACTAGCCGAATTGTTGCAAGATACATTAGCCGCTTTGGCGTCGAATGAAGATGGCACCAAGAGCAAGCAGACATTAATGGGAAGCCTTAAAAGTATGCAAACAACGCTTCGAAATAGAGGCTTTCTCAATTGGCACGATTGGGCGAAACTGAGCAAGTTAAAAGCTCCTAAAAAGAGCCGCGACGATGTTTTTGATTTAATGGAATTTGCAAAAGGGCACAATCGTCATCCTGATTTCCATGAGCAATTGGAACGTTATATCAGTCATATTTTTGATACGGCAATCGCAGCGCTCCAAGAGTACGAAGCGTATAAAAAAGCGCGTGGTTTGATTGATTATATTGACATGGAAGTGTTGATTTTGAAATTGCTAGAGAATGAAATGGTGCAGGAGGTTTTGGAAGAGGAAATTGACTTGTTGTTGGTCGATGAGTTTCAAGATACAAATCCCATTCAATTAAAAATATTCTTAAAACTAACTCAAATAGCGAATCAATCTATTTGGGTAGGTGATCCCAAACAGTCTATTTATGGTTTTAGAGGGGCTGCACCTGACTTGATGAAAGCAGTGATGGAAAGCACCGATGATATAGATAATTTGCCCAACTCTTGGCGATCAAGAGCCGATTTGGTGCATCTTTGTAATGGGCTTTTTGTGAAAGCATTTGGAGATGAAATGCCTGTCGAGCGCATTGCCTTGAATCCTGCGCCGCCATTTGTAAAGGAAAAAGAAGCTGCGGATTTAAAGGTTGCAGCACATCATTGGCATTTTAAATTTGATGGAAATCGAGCTCCTGCCAAGCCTTGGTTTGAACGTTGCATTGCCAAAACGATTGTGGAAGTTTTGGAAGAAGGTTGGATGGTTCGCGTCAAAGGCTCAAATGATTTGCGCCCTATGGTTGCAGGTGATATTGCAGTGCTTTGCCGTTCTAATAACGCTTGCCAAACAGTAGCAACTGCCTTGAATCAAGAAGGCTTAAAGGCATCAATTGCTAGGGATGGTTTGCTCGAAACGGCAGAAGCGAGTTTGGTCTTGGCTTGTTTGCGTTATATTTTAAATAAGCACGATGCGTTGGCTGTAGCCGAAATATTATTGTTGGCGGAAAGACAAGATATAGAGTCGATTGTAGCCAATCGTTTGGAACATCTACAAGAGGTAAAAAATCAGCTTGACAAGCGATCCGAACGTTGGGGGCATGATAATGCTTATATTGAACGCTTGCGTTCTATTCGTCACAAAAGCAAAGAACTGTCGGCAACAGAAATCCTGAATACAGTTTTGGAGAAGTTGGATGTTCGTAGAACAGTGGCGGCTTGGTCAAATGAACAACAACGTTTGGACAACATTGATGCGCTTCGAAAACTAGCCTTGGATTATGAAGAAACCTGTAATCGACTGCACTCGGCAGCGACGCTTGGGGGCTTCTTGCTTTGGTTGGATGATTTGGCGAATGATGGGCGTGACGAACAAGGAAAAGGGGCGGGCAGCAATGCTGTCAATGTGATGACTTATCACAAAAGTAAAGGCTTGGAATGGCCATTTATCGTTTGTCACAGTTTGCCAAATGAACTGCGTGAAAGTTTGTGGGGCGTTCGCATTGTTCGAACAGTTCCAACAATTGATATTAATCAGCCGTTGGCGAATCGCTTGTTGTGTTATTGGGTGAATCCATATTCTGATCAAATCAAAGGCAGTTTATTGGCAGAGCAAGTCGAAAATCATGAGGCAAAGGTCTTGTCTAAAAAAGAAGCCTTGGCGGAAGAAGCGCGCTTGATGTATGTTGGGCTGACGCGTGCGCGAGATTACTTAGTGTTTCCAACCATGCCGAAGAAACCGACCAAATGGCTGAATCGCGTTTTTCATAATGGCGATGAATCAGCACCAAGTTTGGATGTCAGCAGTACCGCTATGTTGTGGTTGTGGGAAGGAAAAGAAATTCCATTAAAAACACAAGTTTTTCATTACGAAAAAAATCCTGCTTCTGTAGAGCCAACTACCGAATCGGTGACGTATTTGGCTCCTTATGCAGGAGAGCAGGAACATCGTTCCGTCTTTTTGGAAACGGCTCAGTCTTTTTTACCAAATTTGGAATATACGATTGGCAAGACCAATCATTTTTCCAAAGCAATACGAGTGCCCGAATTGTTATCGGAATCAACCGATTTGAATACAATTTTTAATACCTTTTTGCAAGCGGATCAACCTAATGCGTTATCCAATGAGATTCGTCAACGGATGGCTGTTGAATTATTGGAACAGCACGACTTATTGGAATTGATAAAACCCAAAAAATTATTGACGCTTTCATCGACATTTTATACTTATCTAGAAACAACCTTTGCCGTTGATAGTATGGAACAAGATTGTCGTTTTCAATATATGGACGAGCATCAACAGCAATATCGAGGGCTAGTAGATTTTGTTATCAAAACAAAAGAAAAGCATTTGGTCTTAATTCAATTGTTGCCACAAGAAATTGGAAAATTAAAACCCAACAAGCATAAAGTTAGAGAAGAAGTTGCTTTGTTAGAATTGGCAGCACGCACACTAGGCAGCGATTATGCTACGACAGATATTCAATTGCATTTGGTACAAGTCTTGGACGGAAATATAACAACAATTGCGCTGAAAAAAGCTCCAATTCAGTCTGCATTATTTTAAAAAAGCATCAAAATAATAGTTTTTGACATCTTTTTGCGAATAAAATCCGTTTTAGAAAACAAAGTATGCTTTGTGGATAACTAAGCCCTTTTATCCACCTTTTTATGTTTAGTTCACAATTTTTATGTGGATAACTTCAATTTTATACACAAAATGTGCATAAAAAAGTGACTTAAATATTGCTAATCCTTTATTTGCGTGAAAAAAACATTCAGTTTGGAATAATATTTTAAAAATTTTATCGCAAAATAGTGATATTTCCTTTTTTGAGCATTAATGCTCCTGTGTTTGGACACCTAAATGTTAGGAAATAACCGTAAACATCAGGCGATAGTTCAGCGCCATTATACCTGCCATCCCATCCTATAGACCAATCGTTGCTTTCAAAGACCAAGCTTCCCCAACGGTCATAAATTTGGAATTGCTCAATTTCTTGGATAATCCCACTTTGAGCATACAAGACATCATTATGACCATCGCTATTCGGGCTAAAGGCATTGGGAACAAAAACTAAATCAGGCGTACAATCATCATAAGGAATGATAACAACAGAATCCAATACTGGGCAACCAAAACTATTGGTAACCGTAACATAGAAGATGCCCTTGCCCGTAATCATCCATGTAGGATCAGGGCAATTATTGCAAGACAAATCATTGTTGGGTGACCAATCATAGGTATAGCTTAGCGTATTAGATGGAGCAAGCGCAACTTCTGTTCCTACAATAGCTCGAAGCGTATCGCCTATTTGAACACTAGGATAAGAATGCACGATAACATCTACATAGGCGGTGTCCCAACCACAAGCATTGCTACCAATTAATTGATATTGTTGAGCATGGGGAGCATTGACCCAAGGGGATAATATTGTATCGTTGCTCAAGCCTGTAGAGGGTAGCCATTGATACGTAAGGGCATTTCCTGTACCAAACAGTTGGGCACTATCGCCAATGCAATATTCCGTACCGAGTGCAGAAACGATGGGTTCTTCTAGTATATTGATAAAAATACTATCATTTCTACTACAATCCCCTTGTTGGACTTGAACGATATAATGTGTATCAACGCTAGGAAAAGCAAATGGGCTAATACTCGTCGTTGATGTCAAGGCATAATTGGGACTCCAATTGACTGCGATATTTTGGTTGCCAATAACCATTAATTGCGTACTATCTCCTAGACAAAGTTTGTCTGAAGCAAGGATTTGTAATTGTGTTAAATCCAAGACTTCAACCCACAGCGAGTCATTAATTAGACAATTACTTGTGTTCAAATATTGAAGCGTATAGGTGTTTGATACAATTGGTGTTGCAATGGGGTGAAGGCAATTGTTACAAGAAAGTGCATTTCCTGTCCATACTGCTTGGTTTCCAGTGGTGGTTAGTTGAACCGAGTCTCCCAAGCAAATAATTCGATCGTTGAGGGGAACAAAGGAATTATCATTCAAAATCACCATCCATGACGTACTGTCGCTACATCCATTGCTATCGGTTACCATTACGGAATAGGTCGTGTTATTGGTTGGCGTTGCAATTGGGTTTGGAATAGAATTATTGGATAGGTTAGTCCCTGCAAACCAATCGTACTGTTGCCCACCAGTAGCAATAAGTTGTATGCTATCACCAGGGCACAAGGCACTGTCTCCTTGGATTTGAGCAATTGGATTGGGATGAACAATAACCCGAATGGAATCCATTGTGCTACAGATAGGATTGTTAGCAGGGTGTACTTCGTAAACGGTTGTTTGTATTGGAGTAGCAATTGGATTGGGACAGAATTGACAACTCAAGGTTGTATCGGTGCCCCAGTCAAAGTTAGCGCTTGTTCCTGTAGCTTGTAGGGCAATAGAATTTCCAAAACAAATGGCTGTATCTTGCCCTAGTAATACTGTAATCCATGGTTCAGGAGTAATGGTAAGGGTATCGCTATTTCGACAACCAACGTTGCTGCTAATTTCTACAATATAAGTCGTTGTGCTATCAACAACAGTGATGGGGCTGCTTATTGTACTATCGCTTAGCCATGCAGTGCTCGTCCAAGATAAATTCCCATTGCCTGTTGCTTGTAATTGTAGACTGTCTCCCAAACAAAGAGTTGGAGGAGTGGCAATTGTAACATTGGGTGTTGGATAAGTTTGTAGCATTTGCTGTATACTATCTTTACAACCAAAGTTATTCGCAACAATTAACTGCACCGAAAATATAGCGGCTTGGGTATACCACAGGCTAGAGTCTTGTTGTTGGCTAGTTTGGCTGTTGCCGAAATCCCAATCCCATGTTTGGAGGATTCCATCCATCGTGCTTGAAGCGTCTATAAATTGCACTAACGCAGGCGCACAAGAGTCGGTTTGTATAATGCCAAAATTTGCATTAGGGGCAGCTTTTACCTTGATGAAATGATTACGCGTTAACGTATCTGAGCAACCGTCTTCCCAAACGATGAGTTGCACCTCAAAACTCCCTGTATCAGGATAAAAAACAGTTGGGTTTAAATCCGTAGAAGTGTTGGGGAAGCCACCTTGGAAATGCCATTCAATGGTAGTGGTGGTATGGATTGATGTGAGGAGCTGATAATTGACCGAATCAAATTGGCAAAGCAAACTATCTACTAAAAATGCAGGTGTTGGTGGTGCTGTAATAACAATAGTATCTTGCTCAATGGGAATTTGACAACCCATACCATCGTCAATAACCAAGATTGGAACATAGCTTCCAGGCTGTGTATAAGTGTAATAAGTGGTATCGGTAGTACTGTTGGTGCTATTGGTTTGAATGTCGCCATTGCCGAATAGCCAAGTGTAGTTTGCAATGTTGGTACCATAGCCAATCAACGCTGCGGTATAAGGTGCGCAATGATTGACAGGAGGCATCGTAAAGTTCCCAGTAGGACCTGTAATTTGAATCATTTGCAAAATGGTATCTTGCCCACTGCAACCGGGAAAGGCGTCAACTTGCAAGGCAACATCATAAAAACCAGGCGTTGAATAAACATGAGTAGGATTTTCTAAACTAGAAACAGAACCATCTCCAAAGGACCAAAGCCATTGCGTGCCGCTTTGTGATAGGTTGGTAAAGTTGACTTCCAGTGGAGGGCAGGAAGAAAAGAAGGTGTCGGCAGTAAAAAGCGCTGTAGGATCGTGCACTTCAACCCAGTTGGGTCTGCAAAATACCGTTTCACAGCCAATGCTATCTAGAACCGTTAAGCAGAGATCATAAACGCCTGCGGTATGGTATTGGTAAGTCGTAACAGTACTCGTTGTTGTGTCAATCGTTCCGTCTCCATAGTCCCATATGTAGGTAAATGGTCTGAAGCTATTGTTGTTGGCAGGTGAACTAGTGATGGCGGTAGCCGTTAAGAAATTGCCAAGACAGATGTCTTGGTTGCTGCTAAAATTAATAAAAGCACCACCAACGGGAATGCTATCTTCAAGAACAAAATCACAACCCCAATCGTTGGTGACGGTCACCGATGGCGTTTGATAACCAGGAAACACATAGGTTGCCGTAGTGTGTTGTTGAGTGCTGCCATTATCCCATTGCCATGCAATGATTGGAGAAAAAATACCTGTCGATGAATCTGTTATAGTTACCGTTGCAGGTCTACAAGCAGGGATAGGGCTATAGAGGATATTTTCATCAACGCCAGCTATGTGTATCGTTTTTATAATAGAATCTTGGCAGCCATTAATATCAAAGGTCGTCAGCATGACATTATAAATACCAGGCTCATAATAGGCGAGTGGTGGTTCAAAAGATGAATTGGTAAAAGGTGTAGAGCCTTGAGCTGTCCACAAATAACCTTCGCTGCCTGTCGAAAGGTTGGTAGGCGTTACAAACGCTGGCAAGCACAAGGAATCATCAATGATGAAATCGGCATGGGTGGATTGTAACGAAAGTGGTAGTGGAAAGGTATCGGTACAGCCTGTTGTGAAATTGGTGACAATTAAAATGGCTAGGTACGATCCTGTATCTGGATAAGTGTAACTGGGATGTGTAAGTGTTGACGTATCACTTGTAGTAGTGGTGTCTCCAAAATCCCAGTACCAAGAATCTGCGGCGATTGAGGTGTCGCTGAATTGTACGGTGAGTGATTGGCAGGTAATATCATAGGTTGCTAGAGCAATGGGCGGATGAATATAATAACTATCAAGCCGCATGGTGTCTACACAGCCCCTGAAAGAGGCTAAAACCATACCTGATGTCCATCCTGTATCTTGAAAGGTATGAAGTGGATTTATGCCTGAAGAAGAACTTCCATCCCAAAATATCCAATCCCATTCATCCACAAAGGAATTGCTGTAGCCCTGAAAAGCAATACCGTCTTTTCGACAAATGATTTGACGGTTGGCAAAAAAGGAATCGATCTCAGGTGTCATACCTACTTCCATGGTGCGGTAAGCCGTATCTTGGCAACCTATACTGTTGGTTATAATAACTTGATTTTGATAAATGCCAGAATCTGGATAGAAGGCTAGAGCAGTATTACCACTAGCGGCTAATTGATTGGCTAAAGTAAAATCCCATTGTGTGATGGAAAAGGCTGCTGATACATCTGTGGAAAAGGCAATGAAAGCAGCTGTATCGGGTGCACAGGGAATTTTATTGGGAATGAGCGAAACAAATGGATCCGCGATATACACTAACTGAGTATCGGTACTCGTACAGCCTGCCGCATTGGTGGCTGTCAGCGAAACTGGAAAGACCCCATTGAGGTAGCGGGCAGTATCTAATGGTATATGGGTATTGTATTGGTGAATGGGTTGAAAAAGGGGGCTAGTATTGTCATCTCCAAAATCCCATTGGAGTGAAGTATATCCTGTACTTTGGTTATTAATCATGAGAGAAAAAGGCAATGAACAGCCTGTTGTATCTAGAATCGTGAAATCTACCACAGGCGTATCGGAAATATTGATGCAAGCGGGGATGGTTGCTGTTGCATAACAAAAGCCACTGTTAACGGTGACGGTAGGACTGTAACAGCCTGTTGATGTATAGGTATGGGCAATGCTTTGTCCTGTTGCCACGCTGTTGTCACCCAAACTCCAAACGTAGTTGGCGTTGGGGGCATTACTGATGCCTGTAAAGGTAATTGTAGATGGAATTCCACATTGTATTTGGTTGGCATTATAGGCTATGGATGCAGTAATCGCAGGGGTTGCGGTGATGAGATTGCTTTGTAACAAATCGTCTGAGCATCCATTGGTGTCGGTCACAATCAAGGTCACATCAAATGTCCCTGCTGTGGAGTACACAGCCGTAGGATTCCATCCCGAGGTCGTATCACCATTTCCAAAGTCCCAATACCAATCGTTAATCGGCGCATCTCCAAGTGTACTTAAATCGGTAAAATCAACAGTCAAATCTACACAGCCCAAGGTGTTATTAACGGAGAAATTAGCTGTAGGAGATTGGTAGGCAATAATATAGTTGGTGAGACAGAGCGAATCTATATTTCCAAGATTGTCTGTTACCTTTAAGCAAATATCATAGGTGCCAGGAGCGCCAAAAAACAAAGCGGGATTTTGTAAGGTGGAAAATAGCGAACCATCTCTTGTCCATTCCCATTGCACGATAGGATTGTTGGAAGCACTATTATCTGTAAAATTAACAATCCCAGGTGCACAAATTTCTACCGTATTAGCACTAAAATCTACACTAATTTGGGCTAGAAGGTTAGTAAAAAAAGAAAAATATAGGAGTATTGATAACAGGATTGTAGTGCGCATAGGGTCTTCATTTTACTCGTTCTATCAATAGAACGAGTAAAAATGCTAATATGTTAGCAGCCTACAAAAAAATTAAACAACTTCCTCTGTTAAAAGTTCTTATAATATTCATAAGCTTCATCGCCTAGGCGTGCCATCTGCGTGATAAAGAAACGCAAGTCCTGAATTTGTTGATCGCTCATGCGTTGTGAGGTATAATGCGGTAGCCCTGTTCGGTTGGCTTTAGAACCAGGGCTATAACGGATCGCATCATAGATAGAATAGCGAGAAGTATCATCAAAATGTTTCTTGAGAAACTGAAAGGTTTTTTGTTTACTATCCAGTTTTAAATGTGCATATTTTTTATTGCTATGACAATGCAAGCAACTTTGACGATAAACGCGTTTCCCATTGGTAAAGCTATTTAGTACTGGGGATATTTTTTTGCGTTCTCCTAAAGCAATGGGACCTGCTAAGGTAGCTGGATAAACTTCTGGATAATAGCGGCGCATGATGTTCACCGAACGAGCGTTATTGGTATTTGTTTGGATAGATTCTTCAATAGAGGCAATAATAGAATCAGGCATATTTAAGTCGCCAACTTTTAATTCCATTGTCCACAAAAAGGCTAAAATAGATTCTATTTCCCAATTGTCAAGTACACGACCTTTGCCATAAACGATATTACAAGCTTGAATGGCTTTGCGAATATCTCTATGCCCGACTTGTAAACTCAAACGATCTTTATGTGCAAAAATACTTTGATAATCATCGGTGAAAAAAGCAACTCTATTGACGATACCATACAAGGGCGCGCCAGGGAGAAAGGGGATTCCTGAGCTGTCAGCATGCTCTAGGCGACTCTGAGGATTGATGGTACTGGGCTGAGGATGTTCCAATTCTAGTGTGTGGCAGGCAATACAGGTTAGTTTGGGGCTTGTCGGTGGCGTTTTTTTTCCTTTAAAGTTTGTTGTATAACCACTCATAATTAATTGTTGCCCTTTAATAACATCAGAACGTTGATCCTCGTAAAGAGCATTGGTATTGACTTTTCCCAAGCTGGTCATTACTTTCCATAGCTTAGTTTGATCGGTAATATCCAATGGTGGTGGGGGAGCCTTTTGAAGTGCTATATTGGTAGCAGCAAAGACAAATAAAACCAGTAAAGAAAATAGTTTCGTAGTACGCGGCATATTGGTGTAGTTAGTAATTTGTAAATAGAAATTGGAAAAATTTCTACTCGTTTATCAATAGGGGGCTTAATTGTGAGTTCATGCGAATTTCGAATCCAGAAAACTAATGGTGAAGTTGTTTAAGAATGATCTGAATACCTGTGCTTCAACGATAACTGCACATTAGCTTGCTTCGTTTTTAGTTCGAACTAAGCGAAGCGAACTCACGAACAAAGTGCGCTATTATTAACAATATTTTTAAACAACTGCAATAATTAAAGTGAAAATAAGTATTCCTTAGCATTAAAAAAAGAAAGTTGTTTGAGAACTCTTGATTGTTATTAATCATTGTCTCAAACAACTTTAGATATAAAATGATGCCAATATTGTTAATTGTATTGACAGATAAGCGTTTATTCCTATTTTGTTAGGTCGTTGCCCGCTGCCATATTTTCAATATAGACTTGTAAGTCTACCAATTGACTTTTGGACATTTTTTCCAATGGATACAGCGGCATATAAGCGCGTTTCCCTGCCAATGGATAGGTTCCATGGCGAGCAACATGATGCAACGATCCATTGCCACTTTTGTGCGATCGACTCAACAAGTTTTTGAAAGAAAAACGGCTGTTGTCTAGATCAAAGAAAGAATAGCGACGCCCTTCGTGGCAATGCAAACAGCTACGTTCGTAGATGGCTTTACCATTTTTGAAACGCTTTACGTCTTTTTTCTCCGCTTCAGTAACTGTATGTTTTTTGTCCTCTTCATCAAAGGTTGCCGGACTTTTATCTAAGAAATGATCTTCGATTGTATGAATAGCTTTTGCATAGCTTTTATCCGTTGTCAAAGCATCTTCTATCGCTTTTTTGCCATCAGCATCCAAGTTCAAATCTTTGACCTTTAATTCCAATGTCCAGTAGAAAGCCAAGACAGATTCTATTTCCCAGTCTTCTAATTCACGTCCTTGTGCGCATTGTGTAGCACAAAGTTGTATTGCTTGACGAATGTCTGTATTAGAGGCTTTGATAATTGGTACGTGACCATATTTTTTTTGATAACCGTCGTTATAGAAGGTTTTGCGGTTGACAATGCCATGGAAGGTTGTTCCTTGTAAAAAAGGCAAGTCGTTTTCAACAGCATATTCTAATCGTTTTTCCGAAGAAATATCTGCCAAATCGTTCAATTCGCGACCAACATTATGACAAGCAGTACACTTGAAATAAGGACTTTGGTTACTGGTTCTACCATTACCATCTTGTTTGGCAGAAGAACCGTTATAAATAATATCACGTCCCTTTTCAGCAGAAACACCTTCTATTGAGGTGTTAACGGTATTCATTTTAATTTTACCCAATTTCTCATAAATGCCCCATACTGTATCATCATCAGAAAGGTAAAACTGTTCCTTGGAACTATTATCTTGACGAAGCGTAAAACTAGCAAATACAACAGCTAATCCTAGACTTCCGAGCAGGGTCGTTTTTTTGAATCCTCCAAACATATAAGTTGTTTTTATCGGAGTTAAAAAATAGATGATTTACATTCTGAAACTTCTAGAAATAGTGAAGCCAATTCTGAATTGCCCTTTGGTTATATCCAAAATAGTATTAGGAATATAATCAGTAGGTTCAATTCCTGCTGAGTTGGTTAAGTTGATTTGGAAGATGTGTCCTCCTGTGTCAATTTCAAAACCAATTCCAATTGGAATACGGTATTGTGCATCACCACCAAAGGCTGCATCGGTAGGCTTTCCGCTAGACGTAAGACGCATACTATTAAATGGAATATTGGCATCAAAGATGATTCCCAATACTTTGGTAACTTGAACTTTTGCAGCAATACTTGTCGTCATCAAAAAGTTTGTATCGTAATAATCGACTAGATTTCTCCAAATGAATGTTGGTGATATTTGTAAAGAAAATATGTCGCCAAATTTACGAGCAATGTGCAATTGCGCTGAATAAACCATTCTATTGCCAAATCCTCCTGGGAAAGAATTGTAAACACGCGAATTGTTGTTTTGGTCAGCCCACATGGTAGAAACAGACATAGATGCTGCTGCCGCCATAGAAATAGGCATACTGTTGTCTTTGGTTTGTGCTAAGAATTTATACTTTGCCAATAGAGTAATCAACGAGCGTAATGGACCAGCACCTTTGGTTCTATGAACGCCAACCATCAAATTGTTGGTGATTCCATATTCTACCCCTAGGGCAACATCGGCAGCACTTTCAAATCCAAAGAAACTTGTCCAAGCATTTTCGAAATTCCACTGATTGAAAAAATCGCCAAAGCGGTGTCCAATGCGTACGTCTAGGACATTTTTTTGTAGCGTTTCAACAGAATAGGCATTAATAACACGGGTATCTTTAAACGTTTGGTAAACGTATTCTTTTTGTGGTTTGTCTTGTGAAAAGACAGGCGCAATTGTTGCGATGTTGCAACAGAAGGTTAGTGCGACAAATAAATAAAATTGTCTCATGAAAAATATTTTAATAGTAAGGATTGATAAAAAGGAAGTATACTCAATTAATTTTCAGGGTAGCCAAGCGACTGCCAACAGCTAATTGTATCAATAACTTCTGATGATGTGCCTGATGGAGGCATATTTTTTACGACAGCAACACGTTGATAAATTTGCTCCTTTCTTGCTTGACTCAAATTAGAATAAGCGCCAAACGCTTGTAGACCACTACCATCGTGACAACCTGCTGTTTCGCATTTGTTGGCTAAAATAGATTGTACATGACCAGTATAAGAAATAGCTGTCGTGCTACAGTCTAAGCCAGTATTGTTATTGGGTTCAGGAAGTTTGTCGGCACAGGAAGTAATTAGGTACATAGAAAATAGTACTAGTCCTGTAATGAATAGAGTAGTTTGTTTCATAATGAATGATTGTATTATAAAGGTTATAATAAACTCAACAAAAATTTGTATTTTTGTGTTTCCATAAGCGGACGTTGGTCCAGAAGGAAGTAGGTGTAAACCATTGAGTTGAATAAAAACCGATGAATTGCGCTTAAATCAAGATAAAAAAAATTTATAGTCTTACAAAAAAATACAGATATGTATCCAGAACATGTGACAATACCAATGGAAAAAGATTTGACAGATCATGGTTTTGTCGGTCTTAAATCTGCAAATGATGTTACAGGGGTGTTAAGTCAAAAAGAAGGAACTACACTGGTTGTTGTAAATTCTGTTTGTGGTTGCGCAGCAGGTAACTGTCGCCCAGGTGTAAAAATGGCTGCTCAAAATGAAAAATTGCCAACAAATATGGTAACCGTATTTGCAGGAGTAGATAAAGAGGCAGTAAATAAAGCACGCGAATACATGATGCCTTATCCTCCATCTTCTCCTTCTATTGCTTTGTTCAAAGAAGGTCGTTTGGTACACTTTTTAGAGCGTCATCATATTGAAGGGAACACAGCACAAGCTATCGCTGCCAATTTGAAAATGGCTTTCGATAAGTTTTGTTAAAAGTAAAATACTATGAGAACGAGGTTGTCATAGTCCAATAGATCAAGGCTTAATTCACTTCTTGTGGGTTAGGCTTTGTTCTTTTA
>Ga0163111_10001478_pt1 | contig 14531 bp, 12 predicted proteins | sample CRUFie1St18metaG_FD_109645 | JGI IMG/M metagenome (GOLD analysis project Ga0163111, IMG submission 109645) | Marine microbial communities from the Costa Rica Dome - CRUD Field 142mm St18 metaG | ecosystem: Environmental > Aquatic > Marine > Oceanic > Photic zone | place: Costa Rica: the Eastern...
AACGGAGATTCCATGCTGCGCGAACAAAGGCTCAGGTGCGATACCGTGCTGGCGCAGCAGTGTCGCCAGGGGGCGCAGGAACATCGCCACAGCACGGGCTTCATGAGTCATTGGCATCTCCGGTCAACAGGTTGGCAGCGACAGCAAGGCACCTTCCAACTGTTTTATGTACTTTATTATTGTCTGGTCGCGCCTGTGTTCCGGTGCTGACCACGTTAACTGGAGTATATTGTATGACAGCGACAACCGATAAAAACAATGAGCGCTTTCAGGCGCTGCGCGCAAAAGACCGTGAAATTCAGCGCGACCTGATGGCGGTGAGTGATCAGGTGCGTGCCCGACATCCATGGCTGATGAAACATCAGGATGGCATCGGTATGGCCATCTTCCTCATCAGCCTTGCCGGTATGGCTCTTAACGGCTGGCTCTGGCTGGAAGGCCTGATGCCGGCATGGGTAGTGATCGTACTGAGTGCCTTCTGGACGTCTCTGCTGCATGAACTTGAGCATGACCTGATTCACTACATGTATTTCCGCAAGCAGCCGTTCTGGCACCACCTGATGATGGCGGGCGTTTACCTGGCCCGACCTCTGACGCAGAATCCATGGGTGCGACGCCATGTTCACCTGCACCACCACAAAGTGTCCGGCACCGAAACAGATCTGGAAGAGCGTGGAATCACGAATGGCGAAAAATGGGACTGGAAACGGTTTCTGATGGTCGGCGATAACATGCTTGCGTTTTACCTGCGCGCAGGAAAGTACTTCGTCGTTCCTAAAAAGCTGATGAAACAGGGAAAAATTAACCGCAACGATCTGAAAAATCTGCGCATTATCGGTGCCCTCAGCTTTAATCCCATCGGCTATATTGCCTACACCCTGTGGCACGGTTTTGTGTTGTTCCAACTGGCAAATGCCGTCGCATGGATGTTGGGTACTCACATTGCGTGGCCTGAGTGGCTTCTGGCTCAGGAAGCCTGGGTAACAGCGACCGTTGTGATTCTGATTGCGCCCAATGTGTTACGCACCTTCTGCCTGCATTTTATTTCGTCAAATATGCACTACTATGGCGATAACACTCCCGGCATTATTCACGAGCAATGCCAGGTCATGGATAAATGGTATCTGCTGCCGTTACACCTGTTCTGCTTCAAGTTCGGCAGCACGCATGCCATTCATCACTTTGTCGTCCGCGATCCATTCTATATCCGTCATCTCGGTGAAAAAGAGAGCCATGAAGTACTGCGTCGCCACGGTATCCGCTTTAACGATATGGGCACCTTCCGCCGTGCAAACCGTATGAATGAGCGGGCAGAAAAAGCCGCTGCCTGATAAACAGGCAATAAAAAAACCCGGCATCGCCGGGTTTTTTATTGCTCAGATGCCAGCCTTCCAGCCGTTGGTTATCGGGTAGCGTCGGTCACGCCCAAAGCCACGGCGGGTAACTCTCACGCCCACCGGTGCCTGACGACGTTTGTATTCGTTGATGTCAACGAGGCGCACAACACGCATCACATCTTCCCGCACATGCCCCGCGGCAATAATCTGTTCGGCGCTTTCATCATGCTCAATGTAGCGCTCGAGAATATCGTCAAGCACAGGATAAGGTGGCAGGCTGTCTTCATCGACCTGATCCGGTGCCAGTTCGGCAGAGGGCGGACGGTCGATAACGCGCTGTGGGATCACCGGCGATAACGTGTTGCGATACTCTGCCAGTGCAAATACCCGGGTTTTATACACGTCCTTCAACGCGCCATAACCACCAGCCATATCGCCATACAGGGTGGCGTATCCCACCGCCATTTCACTTTTATTCCCGGTGGTCAGCACCATGTATCCGGTTTTGTTAGAGAGCGCCATAAGTAAAACGCCACGACAACGCGACTGCAGGTTTTCTTCTGTGGTATCGACTCTGAGCCCATCAAAATCTGCAGCGAGGGCTGACATAAACTCAGAGTACATTGGTTCAATCGATATCGACTGATAACGAACACCCATGGCATCTGCCTGCAGGGCGGCATCCTCTTTACTCATACCTGAGGTATATGTGAAAGGCATCATCACAGCCCTGACCCGCTCCGGGCCAAGAGCATCGACGGCAATGGCCAGGGTCAGCGCTGAATCAATCCCCCCGGACAGCCCCAACACGACACCTGGAAACCGGTTTTTATTAACGTAATCCCGGACTCCCAGAACTAACGCCTGATAGAGAGCCGCAAGATCGTCTTCCCGCGCAGGCACTGACGCTGAGACTGTGCTCAGACGCCCTGCGTGATACTCCACCATCGCCACGGCTTCGTTCCACGACGGCAGCTGCAAAACGCAGTCACCTTTGCGGTCTGTGGCAAACGAGCTGCCATCAAATACCAGCTCATCCTGCCCCCCCACCTGATTCACATAGAGGAATGACATCTCATGCTGACGGGCATGACGACTTATGAGCTGCAGACGCTCCTCCTGTTTGCCCATATGAAACGGCGAGGCATTCAGATTAAGCATCAGCTCAGCCCCGGCGTCCGCGGCCTGAGTAACCGGGGCATCAAACCATACGTCCTCGCAGACAGTCAGGCCGATCTGAACGCCCGCCAGTTCAAAGACGCAGGCCTGGTCACCCGCACTGAAATACCGCTTTTCATCAAAGACCTGATAATTCGGTAATTCCTGCTTGCAGTACTGGGCAATGCATTCTCCCCTGTTCCAGACACCGGCGCAGTTGTACAGACGGTCGTCGATCCACATCGGATAGCCAACAGCGACGGCAATCGTCTCACTGATACGCGCAACCTGTTCCAGAGCTTCCTGCACGCGTAACGCCAGACTTGGACGCAGCAACAGATCTTCGGGTGGGTAACCGGTGATAGCCAGCTCACTGAAGACAATCAGCCCAGCGCCGGACTCCGCCGCCCGCTGTGCTGCCGTGGCGATCCGTTCGGTATTTCCGGGAATATCTCCAACATGAAAGTTACATTGTGCAAGAGCAATCTTGAGTGGCTGAATCAGTGACTTGGACATGGACTGCGGGTACTCTTTAAAAATCACGCGTATTGTCTGGAAATACGCTCCTGGACGCAAACCGGAAACACAGGATGCAACTCTCTCCAACTTCCAAAGCCGGCAGTGGCAACCGCCTTCTGCGTCTCTACGGATACTACTCTCTGTTTCTCGCCCTGCTGATCATCGTCGTCGACAGCATTGATAAGCAGGACAGACTACTCGGTGAACGCGCACCTCAGCTCTTCCTGATACTGTCGTCTGTGTACGTTATCAGCGCTGCGACCTTCGTCGCAATCGCTAACCGGCGGCCGGATTCTCAGGCCACCACCAGCTATATGTTCATCGAAACTGCGCTTCTGACCGGCATGATGTACGCATCGGGAGGGCTGGCAGCAGGCTTCTCCAGCCTGCTGCTGATCCCGGTGATTATGGCGAATCTGCTCGCGCCCGGAGTATTGGGCTACGGCGTAGCCGCCTGGCTCAGTCTGGCGGTGTTTTATACGCAGCATATTCTGCATGGTGAATTCGGGTTGTCTGATACCGCAAATACCGGGGTGTATGGAGCGATCACCTTCGCTATCGCGACCATTACCCAGCTTTTGTCACGTCGTATCCGCACCGCAATCGACCTGGCGCAGGATCAGGCGTATAACGCGCGTCGCCTGCAACGACTCAGTCAACAGGCGCTGATGACGCTGCCCGACGGTATCATTGCCTGTACCCGCTACCAGCAGATCCTGTTTTTCAACCAGCAGGCGGCAGACTGGTTTCCTCTGCGAGCGGGAGAAAAACTTCCCCCTGCGCTTGAACATATCTTCCGTTCAGAAAAGTTATCAGGCGCACAGCCGCTAACGGTGTCCCGTATCTCCATTCCTGATACCGACGGCGATTTTCTTCTGGTGATTGAAGACGACACCCGGGTAGCGGCTGAGGCCCAACAGATCAAGCTGGCGTCACTCGGACGCCTGACCGCCAGTATTGCTCACGAGATCCGTAACCCGCTGTCAGCACTGCAACAGGCTTCGCAACTTCTGAGCGAAACACCCGGCCTGAGCCCGGAAAACCAACGTCTCACACGAATGATTGAAGACAACAGTCAGCGAATTAACCGTACCATTGCCGATATTCTGCAACTGTCCCGGGGGCGCCAGGCGAGATGTGAACCGCTTGAGCTGGCGGCGTTTCTTGATCGTTTTAAGCGTCAGTTTCTGGAGTTGCATCCGCAGAACGATTTCGATCTTGTCATCCACAGTGAGGATTCGCCCCAGGTCAGGTTTGATGCTGACCATCTTGTCCAGGTACTTAACAACCTTTGCAACAACGGCCTGCGATACGCACGCAGACTTCACACAGATAAACCCCAACTGACCCTGACGGTGATGCGTGGCGATCATTCCCACACTATCCTTGATGTCAGCGACAATGGCGGGGGTGTTTGCCCTGAACAGCAGGAGCGTCTGTTCGAGCCATTCCACACAACGGAACCAGAAGGGACTGGTCTGGGTCTGTATCTCTGCCGGGAGCTGTGTCAGGCCAATGAAGCAGACATCAGCTACGCCGGACATCCGGGAGGCGCTCTCTTTCGTATACGGATGAAAGATGCAGAATAATTCTGTGCGACGATTCACACCCGCACGGCAAAACAGCCGACAGCAGACACATACTGACTTATAGTCAGTGATGACATTTTAAGGAACAGGAAATATGGCACCGGAATTATCAGCCCTGATCGTCGATGATGAAGCAGACATCCGCGAGCTGGTAACAATGACGCTGGAGCGCATGGGGCTTAAATGTACGGGTGCAGCCAATGTCCGGGAGGCCATGGAGGCACTTGAAGACACCACCTTCCATTTCTGCATCACCGATATGAAAATGCCCGACGGCGATGGAATACAGCTGATACATCATTGTGCACGGCAGTATCCCGATATGCCCCTGGCGATGATTACCGCCTTCGGGAATATGGAAACCGGTGTCGCGGCACTGAAAGCCGGCGCTTTCGATGTGGTCGCGAAGCCCATCGACACCAACCGCCTGCGCGACCTGGCAACGGCAGCTCTGCGGCTATCCCGGGTTCCGGGAGTATTGCCGCCACAGTGTCTGAATATCCTCAGTGGAGGTTCAGCCACAATGAGCCGGTTACGCGCTGACCTCCACAAAATTGCACGGACACAGGCACCCGTGGTCATCAGAGGACCGGCGGGTTCTGGCAAAGAAGACTTTGCACAGGCCATTCATCTTCTCGGGAGTCGCCACGACGCTCCCTTTATATTTATCAACTGCGCTTCTGTGGGCGTCGATGAAATCGAGCAGGAAATTTTTGGCAGTAACAGCCACACCGGGGCTGTGACGGAAGCCAATGGTGGCACTCTGTTTATCAACGCGATTGAGCACCTCAACCATGACCTGCAGGGGCGTATACTGCGCCTGATTCAGGAGCGACGTTTCCGCCGCCCAGGGTATCTGAGCGATGATGACTCTGATGTCAGGATCATCGCAGGCACCACCGCTGACCCTGAAACTCTGGTCGCCAACGGATCATTAAGACAGGACCTGTATTATCGCCTGAACGTGGTCAGCCTCGCGGTACCTGCTCTCGCGAATCGCCCGGAAGACCTTCCGACCATAGTACAGTCCTACCTTCATACCTATGCGCTGGCCTGGGATATGCCTGACGTCTCAATGTCCTCTGAGGCACTGGCTCTGCTGACGTCACACCCCTTCCCGGGCAACGTCCGTGAACTTGAAAACGTGCTGCAGCGCGCCTTCACCATGATGGAGGGCGAGGTGATTCAGGCATCCGATCTGCAACTGACGTCCCTGCCGCCCACCACACCTGACCTTCCTCCTGGCGGCACGGTGAGTGACCTGGAAGGCTATCTGGAACGCCTTGAACGTCAGGCCATCGAAGGAGCGCTTCAGGCCACCCGCTGGAACAAAACCGCAGCAGCCGAAAAGCTGGGGATCAGCTTCAGGGCTCTGAGATACAGATGTAAGAAATTAGGCATAGATTAACCGCCTGCAAATCAGCCTCTTCACCGAGTGACCTGACTGTCACGGCTGCTATGTTGTTTCCTCGCTTTCCAGGGAGGAAACAGTATGCAGACCGGACATGTCAGCAAAGGCTTCACCCTCACCGAACTACTCATCAGTCTCGCGATCGTTCTTCTGATCGCCTCAGCCGGGTTGCCCGCCCTGCAGCGGCTGCTCGAAAATCAGCGGGCAAGCAACGATGTGCGTGTGTTGTACGCCTTGTTTTCAGATGCACACAGTCATGCGGTTCTGCACGACCGCGCGGTATCTCTGTGCCCCCTTGATGACAGTAACGAATGTTGCCCTGAGTGGATGGATGAAATTTCCGTTTTTGAAGACAGCAACGACAATCGGATTCTCGACGACGATGAACGGGTATTACGACGAATACCAGCGGTCAGCGATGACCGGATTTCACGTCAGTACCCCGGCAGAAGAGCTGTCACATTCAGCCCTGCAGGTGACTCTTTGGGGTTCAATGGCACCCTGAGATATAAGCTGGAAGGTCTTTCCACACATAGCGCCAGCATCGTCATTCATGGCACAGGAAGAGTAAGAATGGGAGCGAGAGAGCGCTATTGATTTCCGTCTGTAGTCGCTCTTATGCCGCTGGTCGGCAATCAATCTGCGTAACTGTGAAGCCGCGCTAATATAAAGTCTGCGAGATAAGGCAAGATACAGGCTGATCAATGTACGCGGATGTAACATGAAACAAAGTTCAGGGTTTACGTTAATTGAATTAATGGTGGTACTGGCCGTGATGGGAGTGCTGGCAGTCGTCGCAGTTCCTCGTCTGACGTCAACGACCGCAAACAGCGCGGGGGACGCCGCAGCCCGGTTACTATCGCTTGATCTGGGATATGCCCGCAACCACGCCCATACCGCAGGCCTGACGGTCCGCATGATTCCTGTCAACGACGAATATGAGCTGGGCTGGACACTGCAGGAATTCGATAACGCCGGCAATGCCGGAAATGTGGTTCGTAGTCGCAACCGCCTGGACGACAGAGTGAACATTGAAAGCGCAGAGTTTACCAGTGCAGACCCCATCGGATTTACCCGTGACGGCGTTCTTGAAAGCGCTGGCACCCTGGCAATTACGACCACTGACTGCACAGGCGACCGGAACCGGAATCTGCAGTTATTTGTATCTGGTCAGATAGTGACAACGGAGGTTGCATGTCAATAAAACAACAAAAAGGTATCACCCTGTGGGAAGTACTCGTGACCATAGTGATAACCACGATCGGATTACTGGGCCTGTCTGCTCTTCAGATGCAATCTGTGCGCTCTGCCGAAGACAGCGGTAACCGCTCTCATGCTATCTGGATGGCAAACGACCTGATTAACCGCATGCGCGCAAATGAAGTCGAAGACTACAGCTTTAACGGCACGATGAACTGCGCTGCTTTTCCCGAAGACCTCACCGTTTGTGGTGCCTACCACAACGGTGGCCAGCAGGTTGCTCCTGCCGTGTGCGACAACACAGAGCAGGCGACTTTTGACCGCTGGGAAGTGCTTTGTGGTATGCCGGCCGATATCAACGGCAACACCAATGTTATGCGTGGTTCTGCGTCTTTTATTACTAACCCCGGCCTTCAGATAATCACTCTGGCCAACGGTGACGTACAGATGACCATCGACTGGGACTCAAGAACGTCAGGCGTCGATGCCGATGGCACCCAGCGCTTTATGATTGACGAGAGCACTGCTTCGACTGTTCAACGGGAAAGCTTTGTAACGGTATTCCGCCCATGAAAATGTTAAAACACCAACAGGGCATGTCCCTGATCGAACTGATGATTGCCATGGTACTCAGCCTGGTGGTTGTGTATTTCGTTATGCAGATTCTGATCGGCAGTAACCAGACAGCCTCCCTGGCGGACACCCTGACCCAGTCTCAGGAAACCGGCCGTTTCTCCATCAGCTACCTGAACCGCAGTGCCCTGCGCGCAGGCTACGACCCCGAAGGTGAAGACCTGCAACCATTTGCCAACCTTTGTACTGCGGACAACCCAACGGCAGCCAATGGTATGTGCACACAGGATACCGACAATACCGTCGATGGCGAGACTACTGGCGATCGTCTGGCGATCGTCCGCACCGCAGAAGCGGGCAATGCCACCAGCTGCTGGGGCAGTAATCTTGTGCTTGCCAATAACACTCAGGTTGCCGACGTGTTCTGGGTTGAAGTCAATGACGATGGTCTGAGCAGCCTTGTGTGCCGAACCTACAACTTTGGCACCGGCGTTGCCATGGTCGATGCACAACCTCTGGCGGCCGGCGTTATTGCCATGCATGTTCTGTATGGTCAGAGCGCAGCAGACTCGGCAACGGGCGAGAGAAATGTCACCACGTATGTGCCAGCCGACGACCTGTCTAACAATACCGGTCTGGATTACAGCCGTGACTGGGAACGGGTGTATGCCGTTCGTGTCGCTCTGCTGACTCAGGCATTCGACGATACCTCCGGATTGGTCGGAGCCCGTAACTATATTTTATTTGATGCGGCCCCCTATCAGTTCGATGACAGGTTCGCCCGCCAGGTATTCACCACAACAGTGGCTCGTGCCAACTTCTGAGCAGGAGGACATATGAATTATTCTGCCAATAAAGGGGCTGCACTGATCGTCAGCCTGATCATGCTGACCGCCGTAACCTTTCTTGCAGTCATCAGCCTGCAGAACTCATCGACTCAAGTGAAAATGGTGAGCAATACTCAGACCCGGGAGAGTGTTTTTCAGGCGGGAATGAGTTCTCTTGAAACGCTGGTTTCTGATTTTTCTGCAGACAAAGATGGTACCGCAATCCTCGCGGAAGCCATGACAAACGCAGTAGTGGACAACGGCGAAGCTGTAATGGATCAGGAAACTCTGAACCCCATGTTCGATAAAGTCAGAAACAACAATGACCGCTACAACTACAACGAAAAATCATTAAAGCCTGTGGACGTCTCGGTAACTTACCGGGGCACCGGCAGCAATATGAATTTTTCATTGTCAGGCGATAGCAGTGTACAGAAATTCAACAAACATCCTTTCCTGGCTGAAGCTGCGGCAGAGGATCGCTCTGAGCGTTTCGCATCGGACCAGGATCTTGGCTTTACCTTTATGTCCACTACAGGGCGTTAAGCTGGAGGTATATATGAAAAAGTTACTTATCACACTGACCGCCGCTTCCATCGCTCTGACTTCGCAAGCGGATGATATTGAGATCTACACAGGTTCCGCCGGGGGCGCGCAAAGCAATGTTCTTATGGTCCTGGATACCTCCGGTAGTATGGGCACTATCGCAGTTGAAGCCGATGAAGTCCGCTATGACCCAGACGTCATTTATGACAACAGCATCTACGGTTTTGATCCGAATGCGCTCTATCTGTTCCGGTTTGACCAGTCACGTCGATCACGCACAGACCTGGGTAATCTGAGTGATGATGTTGTTAGTCTGATCAAAAATTATCAAGTCTCTCCTGATGCAGTAGCCTGCCCGGGGGCACTCGATGTTGTCGCCAGCCGTGGTGAGCTGACCGCGTCTCTGATGTTCTGGGAATCTGGTCGTGGCTGGAGTGGCCCTGATCAGGCGATCGAAAACATGCGTGCCCGCGAACGCCCGGTAGTATCAATGAACAGCAATGCCATCATTGAGTGTCAGAGGGGTTGGTTCCAGACGTATTCTTATAATGGCAATAATTACTGGTATATCCGCGACAGCTCCAGCAACCCTTATACAAACTGGTTTTTCTCCAGCTACTCATGGAGCGATGCATATTCTGTTCTCTGGAGCGGTAACTACCTTAACTACCGTGCAGTAGCAGAGCAGGTCAGTGGCCCTAAAACGCGTCTGGATGTTGTAAAAGAAGCAGCGATCGATGTCGTTAACAGTATTACCGGTATTTCCGTCGGCCTGGCGCGTTTCAGTGCGGACAGTGATGGTGGCTTTATAGATATCCCGATCACACCCGTCGAGGATATGCGTGCTGATTTTGTCACCAGAATCAACAGCTATCACGATCAGGGGGGCACCCCACTTGAAGAGTCAATGTATGAGTCATACCTCTATCTTGCGGGTAAATCCGTAAAATACGGCCTGGACTCAGTATCTGGTAACAGCAGCAACGGTAACGGCACTTCGTCTACTCCCAGTGTGTCCGGCTCGCGCGTCAGTGGCAACCAGAGTCAATATCAAGCCCCCACTGCGCTCGAATGTACCCCCACGAAAATCATTCTCTTCAGTGATGGTGAGCCGACCAACGACGATAATGCCAACGGCCTGATTAAGAGCCTGGCTTCTGACACCATATTTGATAACTCGTCATACCTTTCTCACTACTGTTCCGGTAGCGGAGAATGTGCCGAAGAGCTGGCTTACCACATCAACCGGAACGATCACCGCAGCGATGTCGGTGGTACCCAGAATATTACTGTAGACACTATTGGTGGTTTTATTGATGAAGCCAGTTATGCCCGGGATAAACTGCGGAATATTGCTAACGCCGGCGGCGGTAAATTCTACGAAGTAAACGATTATCAGACGCTGTATGACAGCCTCAAAGACTCGCTTACCGAAGTGATTGTCACCCCCACAACCTTTACCTCTCCGACTGTAGCTGTTAACTCATTCAACAGCCTGGAAAACAGTGATGAACTCTATTTTTCAGTTTTCGAACCGAGTGGTAAGCCGGACTGGAAAGGCAACCTAAAGCGCTACCGTATCAGCTCTGAAGGTAAAGTCATGGACGCCAATAAACGCGAAGCCGTTGACGATACCGGATTTTTCTCTATCACTTCACAAAGCTACTGGAGCCCCGAAGTCGATGGCCCGAACGTTGGCCAGGGTGGAGCATCCAGTCGTTTTACTGTGCCACGGAAAATCTTTACCTCAACCACATCAGGCATCAAGAAACTCGATGCGCCCACCGGCACTATCGAGAATATCGTTGGTGCAATACCCGTTTCGACAAAGAGCGTTCTTACGGATGACCTGCTCGGGCTGGATGCCTTTGCGGATATTACCGACTCATATCGTGATCAGCTTATCGGCTGGATTCTGGGCTATACCGACGAAGGTGAACCCCGCCTTGAAATTGAAGACCCACTCCACAGCCAGCCGGTAGTCATCAATTATGGTGAGGATGACAGCGTAGTCTTCCTGTCGACAAACAGCGGCTATCTGCACGCGTTCGACACCGATGAAAATAACCCTCAGGAATTCTTCTCATTTATTCCCCGGGAACTGCTGCGCAACCCTTACTACTACTTCAGCTCTCAGGTATCGACGTCGGATAAAAAACGTTACGGTCTGGATGGCGCTCTGACCTACTGGCACGATGACAAAGACTATGACGGCATCGTAAACAATAATGACCGCCTGATTATCTTTGTGGGTATGCGCCGTGGCGGACACTCCTACTACGCTTTAGACGTCACTGATCGCCATAACCCTGTATTACTGTGGCAGAAACACGGCCAGTACGTAGATAGCCTGGCAAATATTCCTGCTGTATCTGCCGGATATGAAAGAATGGGTCAGAGCTGGTCAGCACTGACGCCGGTACGCATTCGTATGGGTAACACCGCCAGAGTCGTTCTGCTTGCCGGTGGCGGCTATGATCCTGACGAAGATGGTACGACCAGTGATGGCCCTGCCAGTCGCTTTGATCATGATATCGGTAACACCATATATATGATTGACCCGAATACAGGTGAGGTCCTCTGGGATGCCCACGATGACGCGGACCTGACTGGCTCAATGACCAGCAGCTTCCCATCAGACGTAGTACCTGTCGACCGGAATGCCGACGGCTTTATCGACATGTTCTACGCCACTGATGTGGGCGGTCGCGTCTGGCGTTTTGATCTGGATATCAATGCAACTGACATGGCCGACTTCGCCAAAGGGGGGGTAATTGCAGATCTGAACGACAGTACATCCAGCACCGGAAACCGTCGCTTCTATAATGCACCGGATATTTCTTATATCTCCAAAGCTCTGGATGACTATATTCTGATCAGTGTCGGTAGTGGCTACAGAGCCCATCCGTTGGCGGCTAACACAACTGACTACCACTTTCTGATCAAAGACCTGAACGCTAAAGTTACGCCTGAAGACTATATCGCGGTCACTATGTCTGATCTTGCCGAATGGGGCACCGAAGCGGCTATCAACAGTTCGACGGGCTGGTATGTGCCACTCACTCAGGCGAGTGAAAAAATACTGTCACGTTCAGTCACAGTGAAGGGCTCTGTGTTCTTCTCCACCTATGCGCCCCTGGATGCAACCACGGTTGCCGACTGTGGTGGGGACGTAGGTACGGCGCGTCTTTACATTCTGAATGTATACGACCCACTGGGGCAGAATCTTAAGAAAACTCTCAAGGATGAAAACAGCGAAAGTGATGCCGACAGCGAGTACATTGGTGGGAAATTCGTTAAAAAGCTCGATCGCGGCGGCCTTGCACCCGCCCCTGTCGTCGTGTTCACACCAGGCGATGATTGCGGCGATGACCCGGATTGCGAAGTTCCTGTTAACACCTGCGAGAGCATGGGAAGCGTGACCCTGGTTGGCCCCGAGACAATTGGTAATGGCCTCAACCGCTGTGACCAGATTGAACAGAACTATTGGAGAGAGCTCTGATGAGACCAAAGTACAAATCTACGGGCTTCACCCTCGTTGAACTGATGGTTGCAGTAGCGATTATTGCGATTATCGCTACTGCTGCAATTCCTCAGTACAATCAGTACATACGCAGAGCGGATCGCTCAGATGGTATCGCTGCGATGCAATCCCTGCTGAACGCTCAGGAAAGGTTCTTCCTGAGCAATCGTACCTACACAACCAACCTGGCAGATCTCAATGTGGTTGAAAACGATAATGATCCGTTTATAGCGGGTAGCTATTCGATTTCGGCTCGCCAATGCCGGGACGGTAATGACAATGCCATCCCACTCACCCTTTGTGTGGAATTTGCTGCAGACTCAACCGGAAGTCAGGTACAGGACGGCGATCTGTTCATGAACAGCATGGGGCGCAGCCAACGCGTCGATTCGAATGGGGTGGAACACGACATCTGACCGCCAGGTGGGACATAACAGGCCAGTATATGGATTTTCTGGCCTTATCGGGCAACCCTGCCTGATTAAAACTTAGTCAATAACCAGTATAATAGGCACCAATATAGGGATGTAATATGCCAAACAATATCCAGAGCTCCCGTGGAGCTGCACTCATCGTAAGCCTTATCCTGTTAACTGCTGTCACTATGACGGCAGTCGTCAGTCTGCAGAATTCGATGCTGCAGGTGAAGATGGTGGCTAACACCCAGCTCGCCACAAGCGCCTTCGTTGCCGCCAACAGTGAGCTTGAAGCCAATTACGATGAAATCCGTGACAACGAAAATGGTCTTCAGATGCTCTCTGAAGCCGTGTCGTCTGTGAACGTCGAAAATGATGAATTGGTGCTCAGGTCAGACGGTAATCCTGAATTCAGCGCCGTATCAGCACAGCGGACTGCAGTCAGCGACTACAGCCAGATGGGAGTCGCACCCGAGAATATCACCAGTGAAATCACATATCTGGGCTCTGGGGCCATCGTCAGTAATGGCTTTGCCGGCGATAGCACTGTTGGCACGTTCCAGACCTACCCATTTCAGATCAATGCCTCTGCCGCGGTGAACCCCAGCATCAACTCATCGCAATCAATGGGAATTGACTACACCGCCCCGTCGGGACGACGCTGAGAGAGACCACCATGAAGATAAAAATAATGATCAGCAATCGTATTACCCGCCTGGTACAGGCACTGATTCTCGGCGCATCCCTGATGGTTGCAGCAGTGCAACCCTCGTTTGCAGACGATATCGATATCTACGCGGTTAACCGCACGCAGAACCTGTTGATGCTGTTTGACACGTCGTTATCGATGTCACGCCTGGAGAACTTCGATCCGGGCGAATATAACCCTGACTTTATTTACCCGAAATCAAACAATGGGTTCGATCCGGACAGCGTTTATGTTGGCACATCAGATCTTCTGGGTCTGGTCGAGTTAAGTGACGGGTCCACCGATACTGAGATAAATGTTAACAAACTCTACCGGATCAATTCCGACAACGTACATTGTCCAGCCGTAACAGACGCACTGGCGACATCAGGAGTTTACGATGTCAGTACGGGACTGTATGGCGTAATCACGTCAGTGTTTGCCTCTCCCCAGGGCGCTCTCAGACTATGGGAAGCCGGTGGTCGTTGGTATGGTACAACACAGCTGGAAACCATTTTCAATAGGACACTCGCCAGCTTCAAAACCCTCACAGGTATCGAACTGTGGAACATGTTCGGCGACACTGATCCCGCACCGAGCGCAATTCTTAACTGCCGGGGTAGCACGGGTGGGTTTGGCTTTATGCATAGAAGCTCGACCACCAACCCTTATACCTCAAACTCCGGTGATGAAATATGTTGGCATCGCTTCCAGAGCGGCAGCTGCCTATTGGCCTACTGGCCT
>Ga0163111_10001480_pt1 | contig 14528 bp, 12 predicted proteins | sample CRUFie1St18metaG_FD_109645 | JGI IMG/M metagenome (GOLD analysis project Ga0163111, IMG submission 109645) | Marine microbial communities from the Costa Rica Dome - CRUD Field 142mm St18 metaG | ecosystem: Environmental > Aquatic > Marine > Oceanic > Photic zone | place: Costa Rica: the Eastern...
AAGGTATTGCACCCCCTTGTTCTTGAATGCTGATCCACCGGCGATGGGCACGACTTTGTTGGCTATGGTCGCGCGGCGCATGGCGTTCTTGAGGTCTGAAACCGTGATTTCTTCCTCCATAAGAAACTTCTCTCCCAACTGATCATCGACGTCAGCGAGCGTATTGAGAATTTCTGCGTAAGCTTCCTCGGCATCCCTAGCCTGCTCTTCATCCAGCTCTCGGATCTGAAGAGATGACCCAAGTGTATCATCCTCGGTGTAAACCACTGCTTTCTTGTTCAGAACATCAATCTGACCCTTAAGGTGCTCTTCCGATCCTATTGGAATCAGAATTCGCAGCGGTGTGGCCCCCAGCTTATCCCGGACCTCTTCAACCACATTCTGGAAGTTCGCACCAACTCGGTCCATCTTGTTGACAAACACGATTCGGGGTACGTTGTATTTCGATGCCTGACGCCAGACCGTTTCGGTCTGTGGCTGCACTCCTGCAACCCCGCAGAAAACGACAATCGCACCGTCCAGAACCCGGAGAGATCTCTCCACCTCCGCAGTGAAATCGACGTGACCGGGCGTATCGATGATGTTCACCCTCTGCTTTTCTTCCTCGAACAACTTGTAAACCCCCTCATCTTTTCTCTGCATCCACTCACAAGTAACCGCAGCTGAGGTGATCGTGATACCCCGTTCGCGCTCTTGCTCCATATGATCGGTCGTCGTTGCACCGTCGTGCACCTCGCCGATCCTGTGGATCATGCCCGTATAGAACAACACCCGTTCTGTCAGCGTCGTCTTTCCAGCATCGATGTGAGCCGCAATCCCAATATTCCGGGTCCGCTCAAGCGGATACGGCCTGTCGGGACTGTTGGGGCTCTCAGACATCTGGGGAGCTGAAACTGTTGCTGTGGCGAGCATTAATACTGATTGCTACCAGCGGAAGTGCGCAAAGGCGCGGTTGGCCTGCGCCATTTTATGGACGTCATCACGCTTCCGGACCGCTCCGCCCGTATTGTTGGCTGCGTCTTTGATTTCATTGGCAAGGGCAACATGCATCGGCGTTCCCTTGCGACCTCGTGCAAATCCAATAATCCACCGCATCGCCAGAGCCTCGGAACGCGACGCTGCTACCTCGAGTGGAACCTGGTAGGTTGCTCCACCAACCCGACGGCTTTTCACCTCAACCCGCGGCTTTGAATTTTCTATTGCCCGGGTCACGACCTCAAGAGGATCAACCGTGTCAGTTCCTTCGTTCGCCTTATCGATAGCGGAATACACGACCCGCTCGGCGAGCGCCCTCTTTCCATCCTTCATCACCTTCGAAATGAGATGTCCGATCAATTCACTATCGAATTTCGGATCTCGCCTGTCCGGCTTGTGGTAAACTCTTCTTCTTCTTGCCATCTTCCTGGGTTCCTTCCTGTTTCAGATCAGCTTACTTCTTTGGTCGCTTGGCTCCATACTTGGATCGGCTCTGCTTTCGGTTCTCCACACCAAGGGTGTCGAGAGAACCCCTCACAATATGATACCTTACACCCGGAAGGTCTTTCACTCTGCCGCCGCGGACGAGGACAATACTATGCTCCTGCAGGTTATGCCCCTCTCCCCCGATATAGGCGATCACCTCAAAACCGTTCGTTAAACGAACCTTTGCCACTTTTCGCAGTGCCGAGTTCGGCTTCTTGGGCGTCCGGGTATAGACCTGAAGGCAGACACCCCGTCGCTGCGGGCAATTTGAGAGCGCCGGCGACTTGGATTTCCTTACTGCCTGCTTGCGCCCCTTACGGACGAGTTGGTTGATGGTCGGCATAATTCCTGCTGTTTGAGAATATCTCTATTAATCTCTGAACGCTCACCGAGGCAGGAGGCAGGCCGGCGAAGATTACCCTCGCAGGAGCCTGTTATCCGGAGCTGCACCCGATAAGCTGGTAAACCGCTTTTTTAGCTGTTTTCTGCGATGTCACACAGGATCCAGCCACGATTTTGGGGGGCGCGACTATAGGAGTCCGCCCCCTGTTGACAAGGCCTATTTCGCCTATTTTTTTAAGAATTCTATGCCCGCCTCCTAAACATCCGGAATAATCTACAATTTCCCCTCCTTTAGCTCTTAAATCCCTGTTTTTACCCCTGTTGGCTCCCTTCCTCCGCTCCCCAAGGCCTCCTGGGGCTCCAAAATGGACGAGGCGCCCCCCGGCCCCTTCTATTTACCGAAAGCTCTCTACGAACCCTTTACGGCTCTTTCAACCTCTCCTGATTTCTTTTTGATATCGACACCTCCGGACCCAATATATACTTCCCCGTCGCCCTCGCGGCACAATGGCAGGGTAGCTCAGGGGTAGAGCAAAGGACTCATAAGCCTTGGGTCGGCGGTTCGAATCCGCCCCCTGCTACGTTTTTATCGATTAGTTTCCAGCCGAGACGCCAGGCAGATCTCGGCGCGCCCCCTTTTACAGCCCTGAAATCGTGCCCGAAGCTCGCTTCACTCTCCTTAACCGGACCACTGGGATCGGCGCCAATAGCTACCTGCTCGAGATTGGCGACACACGCGTTGTGCTCGATGCAGGAATGCATCCTAAGGAAAAAGGACAGGCCAGCATTCCCCGTTACGAGGACCTTCCACATGACAGCCTTGACGCGATCATTGTCACTCACTCCCACCTTGATCATGTCGGCACGCTTCCAGTCCTGATGCGAGACCAGCCTTCTGCCCGAGTCTTCATGACCCCGGCCACATGCGCCCTTGCTGACGCTCTCCTTCACAACTCTGTCAATGTGATGAAGTCTCAGCGAGCCGAACTGGGAATTGAGGACTACCCGCTCTTTACTCATCGCTTAATCGACAAACTGCTCCCACGCATCGAACCCCGTGATTATGAAAAGCCTTTCGATCTGGACTGGAACGGATCCGTGAAAGGAACCTTCTATGACGCGGGCCATATTCTGGGGTCAGCAGGAATCCTGCTTGAAGGAAGCAGTAAGCGAATCTTTTACAGCGGCGATATCCGTTTCGAAGACCACGCCCTGATCAAAGGCGCGCGCTTCCCAGACCTGGCAGAGGAAACACTTGATGCGCTCATCGTGGAGACTACCCGTGGTGATTCTCCCCGGCCTTCTTCCTTCTGCCCGCAGAAAGAAAGAGCCCGCTTCATAAATGATATTGAGCGATGCATGGAACGGGGCGGATCGGTGTTGATCCCCGTCTTCGCCATCGGAAAAACTCAGGAAGTACTGACGATGATCCATGAGGCCATGCTTGACCACTCCCTCAGGTCCGCTCCGGTCTACATTGGAGGACTGAGCACCAAGATGACCGTCGTCTACGACAAGTTTTCAGGCTCAACACGGCGCAGCTCTCCCAATTTCAAGATCTTGAGGGATATGAATCCCATCACTGGAAACCGACGAGGCCGCAGGCCCATACCCCTTGAACGAGGAGCAATTTATGCTCTTTCGAGTGGAATGATGACAGAAAAGACAACGTCGAATGGATTTGCCCGAGGCTTTATCGACAAGCCCGGGAACATGCTGCTTTTTGTAGGTTACGCCGATCCGGATAGCCCGGGAGGAAAGATTCGTGCCGCTCAACCGGGTGATGCAATCCGACTTGACCCAGAACTCCCGGAGATCTCCCTGAACTGTGGAGTCAAGATATACGACTTCAGCGGGCATGCTCCCCGGAATCACCTGTTGGACTTCATGAAGACGGCAGATGCTCGCAAGACCGTTCTCGTGCATGGTGATCCCTCAGCTCTCCAGTGGTTTGAGACGCAGGTCGAGAGGGCCGTCATTCCTGCACCCGGAAAGACTCTCGCCCTTTAACTCATTCATCCACTTCCTTCAAGTGGTCTACTTCTTCCCGCAAGACCTTTAAGGCGCGACGCATTTCCTCAAGATTATTGAGGTTACGCCATTGACGGACCTCTTCCTTAAATGGCTTCGCTGGAGTGCCCATATAAACTCCAGCCTCGAGAATGCTCTGCATCGCTCCAGACTTCCCGCCCAACTGGACCTCATCTCCGATCTCTATATGACCGTTGATGCCGACCTGAGCGGCGAGGGTTACCTTTTCTCCAAGCTTAGAACTCCCCGCTACGCCTGAAAGTGCGACAAGAATACAATTTTTCCCGATCTCTACATTATGGCCCACTTGAACGAGATTATCAATTTTCGTTCCCTCACCGACCACTGTTCGACCAAAGCGAGCTCTATCAATACATGCGTTAGCACCGACCTCTACATCGCTTTCCAGAACAACGATTCCCAGCTGAGGAACCTTGTGGTGCCTGCCGTCGACAAACTCATACCCGAAACCGTCAGATCCTATAACTGCCCCAGGTTGCAGAATCACTCGATCTCCCAGGATACACCCTTCCCGCACACTGACATTCTGGTAAATGGTGCAGTCATCTCCAATCACGACGTTTCGACTGATCACGGCTCCAGAGCGAATGTCTGAGCCCCGCCCAATCGATGCTCCATCCTCGACCACCGCGCCCGCGTGTACCGCAGCTTCAGGACTTACCATCGCATACTCCGAGACGTGAGCTCCCTTTCGAACTCCTGGGGAAAATGCCCTAGTTCGTGACTCAACTTTTTCTGCAAGTGCCGAAAGGGCATGAGAAGGGTTGTCAACCTGAATCAGGGCGACTCCATCCGGGCCTGACTTAATGTCTGGAGGTACCAGAACCGCTCCCGCACGGGTCGCGTCAAACTGGGACCGATACTTCGGATTGGAAAAAAAACTCAGGTCACCCTCCTCCGCCTCGTTGAGGGTCCGCACTCCTTTCAGGACCAGATCCTGTCGCCCCGAAACGAGCACCCCTCCAACCAACTCGACCACTTCCGCGATCTGAAATTCCACGATCAGAAGGTGTTATGACCAGAAGCCCTACCCGGGCCCTTATTCACCGCTCGCGGGAGTCTCCGCTGGCGCATCCTTATTCAAAAGCACAAGCAGACCAGCAGTGATATCCGTGGCGTCCTTGGTGTAAAGCAGGAAGGGGACTTGCGAAGTACTCATGCCCGATTTATCGAACACATAATCGTAGTCGTCGGACTTGGCGCGATCCTCCACGAGCTTCTGTATTTCCTCGAGGATTCCGCGCATCTTTTGCACCATCTTTTCGTTCAGAGCGGTATTTCGACGCTGCAGAAATTCACGACGCTCCCGATCAAGCGCAACCCCTTCCTGCGTTTTCATTTGAAAACCCTTGAAGAGCTCCTGCTTTCTTTTGTCGCTCAGAGAGGGATCGTCCAGCTGCTTACGTAATCCTTGCAACTCATCTTCGAGCGCACGGATGGTTTCGAGACGCTCATTGTTATTCTGCTGAATCTTCGCTCGTTCAACATTGACCTCCTTCTGGGCCGCATTAGTCCGGTGGTATTGCTTAAAAAGCGTCTGCATGTCTACCGTGGCTATCTTCAACTTGTCCTGCGCGGCAGCGGACATGGAGAAGAGCAGAAGAGTAATTGCGGCAGGAACGAGTAGGCTGAAATTCATGTGCTTGGCGTTTCGAAGTGAAAGGAGTCTGGAGAAAAAACCTCAGGCCGTCAAACCCCAAGCCCTCACCTCTGCACACCCTGCGGAGCCGATTCTGCAAGTATGCTTATGATTCGTGGAGTGATGTCGTGAGCGTCCTTGGCGAAAAGCAGAAATGGCACTTGCGAACTACCAGTTCCCTCAATGTCAAAGACGAGATCATAGCCCATACGCTCAGCCTCTACCCTCACAACCGTGCGAATCTCCTCCAGAAGAACCTCCATACGCGCCACCATGAGGCGATTCAGGTCCGCATGGCTAGCCTTCAAATCCAACGCTCTTTGCCCCTTCCACCGCTCTCGCTCACGAAATCGAACCCCTTTTTCTCTCTCCAGATCCCCACGCCGGACATCGGAATCACTCAATGCCTGGAGGGAGCCCTCCAGTTCCCGAAGAACCTGATCCATCGCTCGCAACTTAAGCTCTTCCTGATTCTTCTTCTTCTGAATCCTCGATCGCTCAACATTTATTTCCGTCTCAGCGCGCGCAACCTTGTGGTAGGAGCGAAAAACCTTCTGAATATTGACGGTAGCCGTGCGCAACTTTTGTTCTGTCTCTCCCGCCACTGCATCCCGGCCAAGTGCTGATCCATCCGAGTGATCCACATCTTCAGAAGGAACTTCTGCGCAATGACTCGCAGGGCCAAAAGCCCACGTTATCCCGCAAAAAAATGCCGCTGCAATTTTTGAGTTCAAAGCCTTATAAGGTTACCGAGAATCGCCTTCACTTCAAGTTCATTCCCTAATCAAGATCCTCTCACAGGACATCACGTATGATTCAATTTTCTTCATCGGACGAGCTCCCCTTGGATCAGCGCCCCCCGTCGGTTCTCGTGCCGACAATGGGTGCGCTGCACGACGGACACGCCGCCCTGATCAGAAGGGCAAGAGAGATTGCCGGACGGGAAGGAAACGTCACGGTCTCGATTTTTCTAAATCCTCTGCAATTCAATTCTTCATCCGATCTGGAAACCTATCCCCGAACCCTTGAAGCAGATCTTCTGCTCTGTCGCAGTCTTGGTGTCGACGCAGTTTACACTCCTTCTCCCGAAGAATTTTACGCGGCCGACCACTCAATCTCAATCGTCGAAAACTCTCTCTCCCGTGCCTTGTGCGGGGCCACTCGCCCCGGTCATTTCGAAGGGGTCTGCACGGTCGTCCTGAAACTTTTCAACACCCTGCAACCATCACATGCGATCTTTGGAAAGAAAGACTACCAGCAACTTGCGATCATCAGGCGCCTTGTTCGTGATCTTGGTGTATCCGTGCAGATCCATGGCGTTGAGACTGTGAGGGAGCCTGACGGCCTTGCCTTCTCATCGAGGAATCTAATGCTTACGCCTGAACATCGAAAGGATGCTTCTCGAATCCGAAGAGCCCTTCTTTGCATTCAGCACTTCAGGGAAACAGGGGAACAGCGTAGAGAGGCATACCTCCAGACCGTGCGTAAGCATCTTGTTGAAAACGCGCCACCCGAAATGGGAATTGAATATCTTGAGATTATTGATCGCGAAACTCTTATTCCCCTGGAGAAAGTTGCCGGGCCTGCCTTGCTTGCCACGGCTGTCACCTACGACACGGTCCGCCTCATTGACAATATCGAGATCTAGCCGTTAGACCCTTGGCGCTCGAGCTAAAACCATGCCCTCACTGTCCGGGCTGAGAGCAGCACCGCCAAGAGGATGCCTGCGATAGCCAGAAGCTTTAAGGTCCATGGCACCCTCCGCTGACCAGTCAGCTCAGGCCTCGTTGCTAAATAGAGCATTGCGAGACCGACTGCTGGAATTCCCAGAACCGTCAGTGCCTGAGCTACGAGCATGAGCGAATCGCGGCTTTCCTTCCAGATGGCCCCTAATATCGCAACCACCATTCCAACCATGAGTGCCAATGCCGTAAAATGGCGAGCCCACCGCCCCTGCATGCTGGCACCTTTTCCTAGGCTATCGGAGAGAACGGTTCCTCCTATGGCTGCATTTACCATAAAAGAACTCAGCGCTCCTGCCATGAACCCCCCACAGAAGACATACTTCGAAGCGGAACCAAACAAGGGCTCCAACTGGGTGGCGAGAGCTCCGATCTGGATATTCCCGGGAACACCCGGAATACGGTAAAAAATCAGCAGGGAGGTTATCATGATGACCGCTGAAACTCCACCGAGGACCGCGACTCCAACGACAGAATCGAAAGTCCCCTGACGCAGGTTTGTCATATTCCAACCTTTTTCTCTAACCAGGTAGCTCTGAAAAAAGGCACCCCCTATCGAAAAGGTCGTTCCGACAAGAGCGATTACCGGAAGCCAATCGCGATTGGTCGGAATGGAAGCACTCCGCTCCGGGGCCTCGCTGGATACCGCGGCAAGAAGATTTACAACGAAGGCTCCAATCATCAAAAGAACCAGAATCTTCATCGCTCTCTCTACTGCGGAATAGAGTGAACGCATGAGATACAGACAGGATATGATTATCGCATTGGCGATCAGTAAGATGAGGATCTGCAGCACCACCCATCCCCTTGGGGGACTTCCCTCCCCATCTTCAAAGAGGGGCTCCAAGCCAACACCCAGAGCGAGATTATTACTCGATTGATAGAGAGCAACTATTCCAAAGAGGACGATTCCAACTCCTGCTGCTGTTTTGCGCCCCAAACGATATGATATTTCCTCACAAACACTCCCCTTGTAAATCACCCCAAGGCGGGCCGAGAGAGCCACCATGCCAACCATCAGGACAACAGCGAGGGCCAGAAATGGCAATCCCATCCACCCCCACTGAGCCCCCACTCGCGAGCTCGCAAGAATACTGCCGGGTCCAAGCACAACTGCTGCCACGATAATGGCAGGGCCGATAGATTTTACCCTTTCGCCAATTTTCATTAAAATCTCTTCAACTAAGTCCTACCGTCCAACCTGACTGACCTGAATCAAATAACCAATCATTAGCTGCAAGGACAGCACTGATGCGTCAGAGCCCTATCGCCCTGCGAGGCCTGTCATGGCACAGTCTCACAATCTCGTCGTCGCTGAAGCCGAGGTCTCGCAGAACCGCCGCCACTCTTGGCATAGTCGCAGTCGATCCCACAAAATGACTTCCATCAGGTGATCTGGCAACGCCATCTGCCCCAACTTGAATTTTCTGGGCTCCGAGGGTGAAGCCGCCCGGCCCGCAGTGCGCTGCAGAAATCGCATCAGTCACCATCATGCACCGTTCGGGCCCAGCGGCTCTGAGATAGTTTTTCAGAGCGAAACCGGGAACATGGACTCCATCACCGATAAAGCAAACCCACAGACTCTCCGAGAGGCTCAACACCCGTTCCACTATATTTTGATGCCTTGGCAGATCCTGCGGACAACCATTGCCAAGATGTGTGAACATCGTCAGGCCGGCGTCAATCGCGGCCCGGAGCTGATCCATCGAGGGGTTGCAATGTCCCGCTGAAACGACCACTCCGTGCTGAGACAGATACCGAGTGGTGATCAACCCCGTGTCACACTCTGGAGCAAGTGTCACAATCTTTGCAAGACCATCTGCGGCCTCGAGCAGATCCTCCATCACACCTACGGAAGCTGCCTGCGCATGATCTCGCGGGTGAGCTCCAATAAAGCCATCAGCAGGGTTCAGAAAAGGACCTTCAATATGAATTCCAACGACCATTCTCCGAACGGTCTTATCTTCTTCCCGCGCTCGAACAATTCTCCGGATTTTCTCCTTCATTGCCTTCACTGAGTCCGTGATTACCGTGGCGAGAACTCCCTCGTTCCCATCTTCCTCGAGAGCAGAGCAGGCCCGCTTCGCCTCCTCCGTCGTCAAAGTGTTGGAATTAAAATCAACTCCTGCGTACCCATTCACCTGGAGGTCAAAATATTTCATCGTGTGAGCAGGCTTGCTGACGATTGATCCAGGAAGAGCCGGCAATCGGGATGCTTCTGCAGGATAGTGGCGGGAATATCAGGATGCACCTCCTCCTCGATTGCACCCCTGACGGCGGACGCTTTTCGAACATCCGGAACCGCACAGATAATCCGCTCCGCTTTCAGAATCTGACCTACTGACATTGAAATCGCATGTTTGGGAACCGATTTCAGGTCTGGAAACCACCCCTCTCCTACCTGCTGCTGTCGGCACTTTTCATCCAGCTTCACAACAATATAAGGCTCTTTGGCATCAAAGTCAGCAGGAGGATCATTGAAGGCTATATGGCCGTTTTCACCAATCCCGATAAATGCAACCACGGGGTCTCTGTCAGCAATCATCCCTCCCATTCTCGCGCATTCCATCATGGGTTCCGCAGAGCCATTAATTGCATGAAAGCGTTTCACCTCGCACGGCAATTTGGCGAGAAATCTATCTCGAAGAAATTTGCTGAAGGAAGCCGGGTGATCCCCCTCGAGACCGATATACTCATCGAGGTGGAACAGCACAACCCTGTCCCATTCAATATCAGCTTCTCCCAGAAGGGCTTCAATAACCTCAAACTGAGAAGCCGCAGAGGCCATCACGATCGCAACCTCGTCTCTGTCCGCCAAAGCTTCACGTATTCTCTCAGCTCCTGCCACTGCCGCGGCTGACCCGAGCTCCTTCCTGGTTCCGCAAATACTTAGATCCATTTCTCACTCCAGTATGAGAAGGTTTACAAAGTCTCCACAACCAATAACTCAATAACCGGCTTGTCCTTCGCTCATTTAGGGTCAAAGGATACTTCCGGCAATGAAAGCAGATTTTCTGGTTATAGGCGGCGGAATCGCTGGCCTCTCTTTTGCGATCAAGGCAGCCGAACATGGGTCTGTCACCTTGATTACCAAGAATGAAGTCTTGAATTCAAACACCGCCTGGGCACAGGGAGGAATTTCTGCCGTCCTCTCGGAGTCTCTTCGTGATCCCGGGGATACTGTGGAGAAACATATTGCCGACACTATCGATGCCGGAGCCGGGCTGTGCAACGAAGAGGCGGTCAGATCCATCATCAGAGAGGGCGAACAGACGGTCGATGAGCTGGTCTCGTGGGGAACCGACTTTGACCAGAACGGGGATCGCTACTCTCTTGGACGTGAAGGCGGACACTCCAACCGCCGAGTTCTTCATTCCAAGGACACAACCGGTCATGAAATTGCTTCCTCTCTGCTGGAGACTGCACGCAAGACTTCAGGCCTTACAATTCTGGCCGATCATATGGCCATCGATCTTATCACCACGGACAAGTTAGGCAGCGTCACAGACGACCGGGTTGTCGGAGCCTATGTCCTCGAAAAGGCTACCGGAGAAGTCCATATCCTGCATGCAGACAGAGTCGTTCTGGCGACAGGTGGCTGCGGGAAAATCTACCTCTACACAACGAACCCGGACTCTGCGACCGGTGACGGTATCGCGATGGCATGGCGGGCCGGGGCCCGGATCGCGAATATGGAGTTTATCCAGTTTCACCCCACATGCTTTTACAATCCTGCCGCCACCGGACCAGAAGCGCGCTCTTTCCTGATTTCGGAAGCCCTGAGGGGAGAAGGAGCCGTATTGCTTAATGACAAGGGTGAAGACTTTACACTCGGATACGATGAGCGGGGGTCGCTTGCCCCTCGGGATATCGTAGCCCGATCGATTGACACGGAAATCAAGAAAACCGGGGCAAGCTGCGTTTACCTTGACGTCACCCATAAACCAGCAGGATTCATCGCCGAAAGGTTTCCCTTTATCTACAAAACGCTTCTTGAATTCGGGCATGATGCCGAAAAGACCCCGATTCCGGTCGTCCCCGCGGCGCACTACCAATGCGGTGGAGTCGTGGCCGAACCCGATGGCTCCACCAACCTACGCGGTCTCTTTGTCATCGGAGAAGTCGCCTGCACTGGACTCCATGGAGCAAATCGGCTGGCTTCTAACAGCCTGCTTGAGGGTAACGTGATGGCTCGAAAGGCTCTCTCTACAATGCTGCCACAGCTTGCCTCAGGGAAACACTCACCCGCGCCACGCATCCCTGAGTGGGAGCACGGAGACACTGCTCCGCCTGATGAGCTTGTGAATATCTACCATAATTGGGATGAGATTCGTCGTACGATGTGGGATTATGTTTCAATCGTCCGGACTGACAAACGACTCCTGAGAGCGAGCTTTCGCCTCCGGAACCTTGCCCGGGAAGTTCGTGACTTCTATTGGGGGTACCGAGTCAATTCTGACATCCTTGAGCTCCGAAATCTTGTCACTGCAGCCTCTCTTGTGGTGGACTGTGCCATGCAGCGCAAGGAATCTCGTGGGATACACTATACCCTTGATTACCCTGAGGCGGACACTCGTTTCAGACGGGACACCATCATCTGCAGGCCCTGAGCACGGAAGGACGAGGGTAGACAAAGGCCCTTTTGCCAGAATCTACCCTTTCCGAGGATCTCCCAAGGCTGCAATTGCCTCTACAGTTATGTCTGCTTTATTCATGGGCATGGGCATTTTCCCCCACACTCTCCTCCGTCTGCCATCATTACTTCTGGCGGGCTTTCTCCTCCCAACCGTCTCCTTGGCTGAAGAAGAAATCGAAAGCCGAGTTACTGCCCTGCTGCGCACAATGACTTTGGAGGAGAAGGCAGGCCAGATGACTCAATTGACCCTGGGGGCTGTTTCGAGTGACGAGGCTAACTCCGAAAATCCGGGGGCACATAAATTCGACACGGACAAACTTCGGCATGCGCTCATCAAAAAGCACATTGGATCTATTCTGAATGTCCATAACGTGGCATTCAGTGCCGAACAATGGGTCTCACTTATCACCGAGATCCAAACAATCGCCACCGAGGAAACCAGACTCAAGATTCCCATCCTCTATGGAATCGATAGTGTCCACGGAGCAAATTACCTTCGGGAAGGGACCCTGTTTCCTCACAATCTGGGACTGGCAGCGACCCGCAACCGCCACCTTGTTGAACGCTGCCACAAAGTAACGGCCTTGGAGACAAGGTCTGCTGGAATTCCCTGGAATTTCGGACCTTCTCTCGATGTTGGCCGGCAACCGCTCTGGTCGCGCTATGTTGAGACCTTCGGGGAAGACGTTCATATCACCAAAGTGATGGCGGAGGCTGCTATCCGGGGTTTACAGGGATCTTCTCTGTCCTCTTCCGAAACAGTAGCTGCTACCGCAAAACATTTTCTAGCCTACAGCCTTCCCGCCAGCGGACACGATCGCACCCAGACTCTGCTGCCGGGACACGATCTTAGGGAATATTTCCTGCCACCATTTATAACCGCGGTCGACGAGGGAGTGCAGGCAATCATGGTGAACTCCGGTGCAGTTAATGGGGTTCCGGTTCATGCCAGCCATGAGTTACTAAGCGGCCTTTTACGCGAGGAATTGAAATTTAACGGAGTAGTCGTCAGCGACTGGGAAGATGTGAAAAAACTTCACAACCTCCACCGGGTCGCACCTGACCTCAAGGAAGCGGTTCGTATCGCAGTAGATGCTGGCATCGACATGTGCATGGCCCCCTACGATTTTCATTTTTCCAACAACCTGATCAAACTGGTGAAGGAAGGGATCATCTCGGAGGACCGGCTGGATGAATCCGTAAGCAGAATCCTCCGGATGAAGTTTTCGCTCGGGCTCTTTGAAAACCCAGTCCTTCCTCCCTCCACTGCAGGGAAAATCGGCAATGACGAAGCTCGCGAGACTTCTCTCCAAGCTGCTCGGGAGTCTCTGGTAGTGCTCAAGAATGAAGGGGTTTTACCGCTTGAGAGGAAAGGTCAGATTCTCCTCACCGGCCCGGGATGCCACTCTCTCGCTGCCCTCCACGGGTCATGGTCCTATACGTGGCAGGGAACAGATGAAGCTGCATACCCTGAAGGCCTCGAGACCATCCTCCAATCCTTCAACAGCGGTCACGGTCGCGAGAATATACTCTGGGCTCGAGGCGCGCAATGGGATGGCTCCACTGACTTTGACTACGCACTTAACAAGGCTCGGAATGCAGACATCGTGGTTTGTGTCCTGGCTGAGAAACCAAGCACTGAAACACCCGGAAATATTCCGGACCTTTCGATGCCTGAAAACCAGCTTCGCCTCGTTAGGCGTCTCGCAACGGGAAAGCCGCTGATCCTTGTGCTCCTCGGGAATCGGCCCCGCCTCATCACCGAGATAGCAGGACACTGCCACGCAATTATTTATGCAGGTCAGCCAGGCCCCCATGGAGGAAAAGCGCTCTATGAATTACTGACAGGCCAGTTTAACCCCTCAGGGCGCCTGCCGTTCACGTATCCTCGCCATCCAAACAGCCTTCTGACGTATGATCATAAGCACAGCGACAGCGTAGGACCTGACGAGCAAACCCCCGGGTTCAACCCTCTTTACGAATTTGGACACGGCCTTAGCTACACTTCCTTTACCATCAGTGATCTCAAGTTGAATTCTTCTACCCTGACAAAGGAGGACGATATTATTCTCACCGTCAACGTGGCCAACACGGGCTCGCGCAAGGGCAAGGAAACCGTGGATGTTTTCACTCGCGATCTCTTTGCCACGATTACACCCTCAGTGAGGCGTCTTCGCGCTTTCCGCCAAGTTGAACTCAAGCCTGGGGAAGTCAAAGCTGTCACTTTGAAAATACCAGTCAAGGAACTCGCTTATCACGGCTCGGATAATTCTCCCGTTGTTGAGCCTGGAGAATTTGACGTGATGGTGGGGGACCTTACGGAGAGAATCCTGATAAAGTAACCCGCGGGAACCCTAGAAATTACAATTTTTTCATCCGCTATGCCTGAGAATCCCAGATGGCGAATTTCAGTCCACCTCGTCTCTGTGATAATTATCACCCAGTTGATTGGGGTGTTGCCGATATGGTCCCAGCAAGGACCAAGGGTCACCTCCCCTACTGCAGCACCACCGAATCCATACCAATATCGCAAAACGGTTTATCCATGGCGACTGCACGTTACCGCCACAATTTTTTGGATCGGTGAAAAACCCGGTGGCCGCAACACTACTTCCAACCACCAGTCATCGTGGGACGGGCAGTGGGAAAAAAACTA
>Ga0163111_10001482_pt1 | contig 14523 bp, 8 predicted proteins | sample CRUFie1St18metaG_FD_109645 | JGI IMG/M metagenome (GOLD analysis project Ga0163111, IMG submission 109645) | Marine microbial communities from the Costa Rica Dome - CRUD Field 142mm St18 metaG | ecosystem: Environmental > Aquatic > Marine > Oceanic > Photic zone | place: Costa Rica: the Eastern...
CGCGCGCGCGCGCGCGGCGTCGGCGTCGCGGACGAACGCGACGGAGACGACGACGCATCGCAAGGTGCGCGTGCTCGTGATCGGCGACTCGGGGGCTGGGAAGACGACGCTGACGCGCGCGCTGGTCGGCGGCGGACGAAGCGGGAGGGAAGAGCACGGACGAACGAGCGGGTGCAGCGCGGAGGTGATGCGAGCGAGCGAAGAGGGCGCGGAGGGGACGACGGGGACGCGCGACGCGGCGACGTACTTCGTCGAACTGTGGGACGTGGGGGGACATCGACAGTATAAACGAGAGCGAGGGATATTCTACGATCAGATAAACGGGGTGATAATCGTGCACGATGCGTCGATGCGAGCGAGCGGGGCGCGGTGCGAGGCGTGGGCGCGAGAGGTGGCGACGAGAGGGACGTTTTCGGCGCCGACGCCGACGGCGGAGAGTTTCGCGAGCGGCGAACAGCCGTGCGTGATGTACGGTTTCGGCGGTTTACCGGTGCCGTGCTTGATCGTGGCGAATAAGGTAGATTTAGAAAGCGCCGCAAACGATGGGTTCGGTCGAGGAGATGGACTTTTACGGCGTGCGCTAGACTTTTTTGGCGATAAAAGCCGGCGCCGGCGGTCGATTCTTCCGGAAACCATCGGCGAAGCCGCGCGCGCGAGCGCGTCGGCGGCGCACAGACGCCAACCCTCGTTCGGGGCGACCGCGCTCGCGAAACTTCCACCGGGTGGCGGTTTGCGCACGTCCGCGACGCTCGGTCGTATAGACGTGGACGTCATGCATGGGTTCTTTCGCGAGCTCGTCCGCCGTCGATACGACGCCGCCGTGATCGACGCCGGCGCTTCGCGCACGTCCGAGCGGCTTTTACACGCCAAGCCCGCCGCGCTCGTGGATGATGATCTCGACGACTTAACCTAGCCCTCGCCGCCCGGCGTACCTTAGCAAATTAGCCGTGCCATAAGCACTAAGCACTCTTTGACGCGCGCGCGCTCGCCCTCGCGACGCGGATAAAGATGACTTGGACGCCATTCATCGACGCGTCGGACCATGTCATCGCGCGCCGCCACGCAGTTGACGGCAACGTCACGCGCATCGTCAGCGTCCTCGCGCAGCGGCAGACACTCGCTCGCGCGCGCGTCGGCGTCGCGTCGCGTCGCCGCATCGTCGTCGACGTCGACCGCGACCGACGGCGTCGGTTTCAGCGCCGCTGGTTTCTTCTTTCCGTACCACGTCGGCGTGTGGGAGGAGCTCGTGGCTCTAAAAGTCATGCGCAGCGACGAGACGCCGTGCGCGGGCGCATCCGCGGGATCGCTCGTCGCCGCGATGCACTGCTGCGGCTTAACGCCGGCGGATGGGAAAAGAATTTTAATGGACGTCCTGGCGGATTGTCGAGCGAACGGGGTCGTCGGACGCGTCGGTGCGGTGCTAGAAAACGCGCTGAGGAAAGAACTTCCGAGCGATGCGCACGAGCGGTGCTCGCGTGGGAATTTATTCATCAGCGTATCGTCGCCGATGATGCGCGATGGGAAATTTGCGTTGGACGGCGAACTCGTGTCAGCCTTCGAGAGTTTCGACGATTTGGTCGGGGCGCTCCTGGCGTCGTGTCATATTCCGTTGTATTGTGGGTGGCCGGCGCGAAGGTACCGAGGTAAGTGGTGCGTGGATGGGGGATGGCATAATTTAACGCCGACGCCTCCGGGCTCCGAGCGAAGCGTTCGCGTGTGTGCTTTTCCGCTTCTCGACGCGTGGCGCAAAGCTGAACCTGGAGATGGCAAAGAGTCTGGTGATGTCTTCGCGCAGCAGGCTTCATTCTGGGCGGGATGGGGCGATGATGACGCGCGAAACTTGCTCGTGGCCCCGGACGCCGCAGGCGGGAAGCCAGAGTGGGATTACTCGGAGGCGATTCGCTTTGCTCTACTGCCGGGTTCGAATGACGTCTTGGAGGAGATGATCGTCATGGGTCGCATGGACGCCAGGCGTTGGGCGAAGAGCGTCGGGTTCGATGTCAAACTAGCGATGAGAGGTGCGGTAGGCGAGTCTAAAATCACTATGTAATACTAAGTAGTGCTAGTGCGTTGAATCGACGATTTGCGACCAAAGCGCAAGCGTCACGTCGTCGCGTAATTCTAATAATGTATCCGTCGCTACTTTCGAATACTTACCGTTCAAATTTCTGAGCAGACACGACACCAGTGTTTCCATCATGCCGGATAACTCGCCTCGCAGGAGATGCGACAAAGTATATGGAAGTGCGAGAATGCACTGCTCTATGGATGTCATCGACAGGAGCGCCGACGTCGGTCCCCACGCTGCGGCAAGTATAGCGATGCATGGGATCGCATCGACATCGGTGAGATTGGCGGCTTCGTGTATCATTTGTGCTCGAAGTGAGTTTGATGATGTGGTGAGATGACCTACCGTCGCTCTCAAAGTGACCGTCCTCGTCGCCTTTGGCCAAGTCGCCAGTGATGTGAGCGTTTCAGACGCAACTTGTCCAGCATTGTATAAGCGAGCGCAGACGATGGGTTTGACGTCGAGCGCGAGCTTCTTCACGACTTGTTCTCGTAATACCGATGAAGTAAATTGACTAACGCACGTGGAGACTGCATCAAGCGTTCGTGTATCCGTCAAACTTAAACGAGACACGAGTTCGCAAACTGCCGCTGTAGCTGTTTCGCTTTCAGAGACATCAATCAAACCATTCCAAAGCGACTCCACGCAACCGTCGGACGCGTGCGGTGAAAACGCCATTTGAGTGAATCGTTTTATCGCACTAGCACCGGTCTCAGACCGTAAAGCGCACGCGTATGGAGCGCTCAACATCGCCAAGCGCTGTGTCTCCGGCGCCAGATTGAAGAAGTCTGCATCAGAGAGTGCTACGAGCAATTCCAAGACGTCTCGACCTATTGAAGCTTCCGGGTGCGCACGACACATTCGAAGGCAAGCACACTGAAGCGCATTCTTTTCAACTTTATCCACATCGCCACTGGAAGTCGCGACTCGCCACCAACGATGCAAGGCATTTGACCAGCCAGCATTCGGTAAGCGAGCGAGCTCTCGCAGTACATCCAACGCCAACGTCGCGCCGTTCAGTTGCTCTCGGGACGGACAACTCACGACATTATCCAAAAGTGCATGCATAATAAATCCAATGATGGTGTCTTTTGGAACAGACGACTTCGAATCAGTTGATCTCGGGCCAATCGTAACGGCAATTTGTGCCGCTCTGTCTGACACCCCAGCGAGCGTCCAAATGGTTAAATCTCGCAACGCTTTCGAAACAATATCGCCTGGCGCGTACGCGATACTTTCTAGCGTCTTCAGAACACGTTTTGCCTCGATCTTTGATTTATCACCGCCCCAGAGCAACGGCGCTGAAAATACCGCACCTTCATCGAATGTTCCGGCGACGCTCACATCGTGGCCGTCCCAAGCGCTGCCCAACACCCCAGACAGGGACAGGACACCAATCGAACGGTCGAACGATGTCGCCATGTCGTCTCGGACCGTTGACGTGACTCTCGCAATAATTTCCTGAACGGTTTGTATCGGAATCGCGCAGCCATGGTCGAGCGTTACACCAAGAATGATGCCGGCGACGGCGCGAATAGCGGGCTGTTCCGAATCATGCGTCGTCCTTAGCGCCTTCAACGCGAGGACCTCACTCTCGGTATTGTGCCTATGATTGAGTAATGACTTCACGGCAACTGGTAGAGCAATACTTCCAGGAAATCTTCCGCACGACGTTGCGCCGATGAGCCAGTTTATGATCGCTAAGGTGTTTGTCATGGCTTTGTCATCTTCGAAGACATCCAAAGCGCACGCTGCCCTCGACAATCCAGTGTAAACTCCACAGACTGCATCGGACAAGTCCCCTTTCGGAGGTGAAATAATGTCATTCGCTGGCTGAACTTTCAAGACATCTATAAACGGTTCACCGAGCGCGACCAAGGTAGCGCCCAGGAAGCTGTAAATTCTCCTGACGAGATCCAATCGCCATGACGAAGACGAGCCGCCGGGCAAAACGTTCGACGACAACTCGCGGCACATTAAACCAAGAGCTTCCGCGGTAACACCCATCGTCAATGCGCCATCGATACGGCAATCGCTGATTTGCTTCATCATAATTTCAGCAACCTTGTTCGGGCGCTGTGCGTCACCTCTATCCTCGAGAGTACCCGCAGCGAGACCGAGGGCGACGTACAACCCACGCTCGGCGCCCACGATGGATGACTTTTCCTCCAACAGTGAGAGCAATAAATCCACCAATGCTGCACCGAGTCCACCGTTTCCAACCAAAACTGGTGTCGCGAGAAGTAAAGCTATATTTTGTAATTCATCAGGCATGGAAACATCTTGGAGTGCTTCCATGGCCGTGGCGTTAATGCTCGCTCGAACTTCGGCGTACAGCTCATCCAATCCGTTCTCGGCGGTTCTCGCCGAAACTTCGGCGTCGAACCAGCGACGAGCAAAACGAGTCCACGCGCGCGTGACGAGATTGACGTGCCATGAACCACTCCAAAACACTTGCCTTATCGCGCGCTTAAACTCAGTTCGATACGCCTCCGCACGACTTCGCCTCTGGGAATTCTCATCGACTGAACGCGTCGCTTCCGATTTCCCCTTGTGCGGGCGGAACAAAAGTAAGCGAGCGCACGAACACGGCTGACTGTCAAGCAACTTTTTCGGAAGTGTTTGCGTTACTCGATATATGAGCGGATCCGACGGAGGTGGATGCGAGACTTGTTGAGACTCTCGAGCCACTAAGGCAGTGCGAGATAACAAGCTCGCCTCGTGTTTCGTCATCGTCCGAAGCATTCGCGTGGCGCCGACGAACGATTCTTCTCCAAAACTTTCAGACAGCGCGCTCGCCGCAATTTCTGCCGGAGTCGGCGAATCATTTTCAATTATGAACTCTGGATCGTATTCACTCAACGAATTCCAGGCTTCGTGACGAACACGAGCGTCCTTGGACGTTTTGATTGCATTCCATACTGTGTCAATGAGCGTCGCCGTCGCTTCGGGGAACGAAGCGCCGTCGCGACCACCGTGTCGAATCAGTCTGATCCATTTTCGTGCCACAAGTGGGTGCTGCGGAAGGCTAGGTATATGTCTGGTAACTACCTTGAACGCGGGTAAAAAGTCAAGCGCGTCGTGCGCGCACATGCTGTCAATCGCTTCGAGGGCGAGCGCTTGCGCCTCGGGCCAATCTGATTTCAAACAGCCTTGCATGGGTATCACCAACTCCGCCGCTCGAAAGGGATGGGCTTTTGCTGCAGCTGCGACTGCGGCGGCGCACCCAACCGTCACTTCGCGTTCGTGAGAATGCGATGCTTCTTCTAAAGCTCCTCGTAAACGAGGTCCAAGCTCACGATTGTGGATCCACATTTCAGCCAATAGTCGCAGCGCCAATGCGTGTAGACGAGCCTCGGGTGACTTTTCCCCAGGATTTGTGCTCATGAGCGGAGAAATCGCGCGCAACACGGCCGGCGCAGCCATAAAATTAGAAGCACCAGCGGCTAATGCGTTCAAAGACGCGAGCGTGGACTTCGCGTGACGTGCGCTGGACGATTTCTCGCAAGCCGCTCGCAGGTGCAAGAGCGTCGCCGTGATGTTCGACAAGCCTTGCGGCCGTTTGCCTCCGAGCTTTCTTCCGAGTGTTTCTGCTGCGCACTCACGAATCGAGGGAACCGGGTGAGACAAGCATGCGAGTTCAAGCGATGGAGACCTGACGTCGACGTCGTTTCGAATGCATGCGGCGAGCGTCTCCGTGGCGTCTCCGTCGTCCCAATTCGCCGCAAGTGCGGCGCTCACGAACCCATCTCGAGTGGCGTATCCCATTAGTCTGCTATTTTCGACATTGCGTGCCGAATCATCGTTTCGCAGCGTGGCGAGCGAGAGCGCCAAGCGCGCACCCGATTCTCCTGGAAGCATGAACGCTGCCGACGCGTGCATCGCGCCGAGCGCGCGCGCGGGGCCGCTCGTTGGAAAGTACGGCGCCAGAAGTGCCAGTAAAGCAGACGTCTCCTCAGCGCTATGTACAAGCGATAAACATGGTAACAACTCACCACATACACTTACGTCTCCAAGCTCGCTCAATCGCGTCAGCGCGCCGACAAAGGGGACGACGCTGTCGCCGGAGCGCGCCGCCGCGCGCGTCTGTCGCACCAATCCCTCCGCCAGCAACGGTACAACTTCGCGCGCAGACGCGTCTTCGACGTCGAAGAGTCTACACTCGATGGCATCTATGATTTCCGCCGCCGCACACGCGATCCACGACCTTGACTCACTCGTGGGCGCTCGATACGCCCCGAGCGCCTCGACGCACACCCCTAAAACCGCGCGCGCGTTTTCCCCGCGCCAGCTCGCGATGCCCATCAATCGCGCGTGCAATAACATCGCGAACGAACTTCGCGGCGCCGGTGCGGGATGTTCCAACAGCGCGCGAAACACAAACTGCCGCAGGGCGTTGAAATCCGAAATCGACCCCCTCGCCAGCTTACTCGCCGTCGCCTCCAACAACCCGGCGCCCGCGTCCGAGTGCGCCTTCAGCGCGCGCACGAGCGGATGCCCACTCCCCCGCGCGCACTCCCCAGCTAACTCCCCATCCCCGAACGCGCAACACAACTCCACCAGCGCTCGCGTCAACGCTCGAACGTTCGCCCTCGTCCTCGCGCTCGCCGCGCCGCTCGCGAGCTCCGTCGCCAACGCGCTCGCGCTCGCGTTCCCCGACCGCGCGATCGCCACGATCCCTCGCGCCAGCTCATCTTGCGCTCGCGCGTGCGTCGTCGCCTCGCATAGCGTCCGCACCGCGCGCGCGACGTCCTCCCGTCCCGTCGTCGTCGCCTCGGCGAGCTCCCGCGCGAGTCCTCTCGCCGCCACGCGCGCCGTCGCGCCGTCGTCGTCGTCGCCGTCGCCGTCCGCGCGCGCGACGTGCGCCAGCAGCGGCGACGGCGCCATGCGCTCGATCGTCCCGCGGCGACCGCGTCGCGTCGCGTCGCGTCGCGAAATCGCGTCCCGTCGCGCGACAGCTCGCGCGGAGGATTTGAATCGACGGCGTCGAATCGACTCGCGCGCGCGTCGCGCACTCGCGCGCGCGGCGATGACGACGGCGAGCGATGCGCCGGGAACGCCGATGCGCGCCGTCGCGGCGTCGACGCCCGTCGACGCCGACGCGACGTCGCCGGGCGTCGTGCGAGAGACGCCGACGAAGACGACGCGGGCGCGCGTCGCGTCGGCGCACGACGCGGAGGCGCGAGACGCGCTGGTGTTCGCGACGGAGACGGAGTGCGAGCGATACGCGGAAGCGACGAACGGGACGGCGCGCGCGGCGAGCGTGACGTGCGATCCGTTCGTGTCGGGGAAGCTGCGCGAGCATCAACGCGCGGGGGCGAGGTGGATGTATCGAGCGCTGCACGGGATCGGAGAAGACGCGGCGAGCGAGGGCGGGACGCGAGGGGTGCTGTTGGCGGATGAGATGGGATTGGGGAAGTCGTTGCAAGTGCTGGCGGTGCTGTGGACGATGCTGAGGCAAGGACCGTGCGGGAAGCCGACGGCGCGAAGAGCGGTTTTCGTGTGCCCGGCGTCGCTCATCGGAAACTGGGGCGCCGAGTTCACGAAGTGGTTGGGAGGCGTGCGCGTGCAGGCGTCGTTGGCGGAAGGGAACGCCGAAGCCGTGGATGCGGCGTGCGATCGATGGTGCGCAGAACCGGCGAAGGGATCGAAGAGTTCGTTCGATCGGTGGCCGGTGCTCGTGATGTCGTACGAGACGGCGAGGCGCCTGGCGCCGCGCGTGCGGGCGATGAAGCCCGAGCTCATGGTGTGCGACGAGGCGCACAGATTGCGCAACGCCATGGGCTCGCAAACCATGACCGCTCTGCGAGAAATCAACGCGCCCATGCGAGTGCTGCTCACGGGGACGCCGATTCAGAACAATTTGAACGAGTACGCGGCGGTTTTAGACTTTGCGCAACCGGGTATCCTCGGGCCGCTGGAGGATTTTCAGCGCGATTTCACGCAACCTATTCAGAGGCAATACGAGCGAGGCGCGAGCAAGGAACAAATCGCACAAGGTCGCAAGGTTGCGGACGAACTCAATCGACGAACGAAAGGGAAGATTTTGAGTCGGAAATCTTCGACGAATGCGGCGTACTTGCCAAAAAAGACTGAGCTCGTGGTGCTCTGTCGCTTGACGTCCGCGCAGAGGCAAGCTTATGAGGCTGGGGCAAAATTAGTGGAGTCGTGGACGAGTAGCGATACGAGTGCGTCCTCTGGCGCGGCGGCGCTTTGTGCGATTGGAATCTTGCGACAGACAGCGAATGAGGTTGATCAAATCCTCGCGAGTGCCGATTCGCATTCGCAGACTATGACGGATGCGGAAAAGGAGCTCGATGATGAGATGGAGATGGACGCCATCGCGCGCGCAGGGACGTCCGGAAAGTCAGTGGATGATTTAAAAGCTGCTATGGCCAAAGCTTTGCCTCGAGATTACGCGGGAGGAATCGATGGCTCGGGGAAATTTACCATTTTGCGGCGCATGCTCGAGGCGCTCAAAGAGCGCGGTGACCCAACAGAGCGCGTCGTTGTCGTCTCCGGTTACTCTGCATCACTCGCGACTGCGGAAGATATCTGCAAAAAATTAAACGTAACCACTTCGCGTCTCGATGGCACAGTGGCAGTCGATTTGCGTACATCCATCGTCAAGAATTTCAACTCTGGTCAAGGCGGTCAAGTCATGCTGCTCTCCGTCGTCGCTGGCGGCGCCGGGTTGAATCTTGTCGGTGCCAATCGGTTGATTCTCATGGACGTATCTTGGAATCCTGCGCACGATCGACAAGCGATGGGCCGAATTTGGCGCGATGGTCAGACGAAACCGGTCACAATTTATCGCCTTGTCTCTGCTGGCACTGTAGAGCAAAAAGTTTTCGAGCGACAGCTCGGCAAAGAAGTGCTAAAGAATACGGTCGAGAGCGGGTACACGGGTTATGAAGGCGATGGATTCACCACGAAAGACTCGCTCGTGGGTATCGTAAAATTCACAGGTGATGAATTGAGCGAAATCGTCGATTGGGGCCGCCCTTTGGACGTCCACGATGCGTGTCCATTGCTCGGCGCGGCACGTTCACACGGTGCGGCGTTTCAAGTCATCGACGTCGACGATGGTACCGCCGCCGACGAAGCGCGAGCGAACATTCCGAAAAAGGAACCAATCGAAGTTCGCGCTAAAAAGTTGGCCCCAAAGCGCACTGCTTTCGAAGATTTATTTTCCGCAAAACGCGCGAGGTAGTTGGAATAGATAAACTTAGACTTTTCACCCGTACTCACGTTCACCGCACTTGCTGACGCGTCGCGTCGCGCGGCGACGCGACGCGACGTGACGTCACGCGCAATGTCCGAAGCCACCGACGCGACTCGTTCTTCGAGCGGTCTCGCCGCCACGTGCTCGAGAGAACGATCGAGAGCTGCACGAACGGTGCTGAATGAATTCTTTTATCCCGTCGCCGACGGCGCGCGATACGCGCTTGATTTGGGCTGCCCGTTTAGCCACGCGCGTGATTTGTTCTACGAGCACGAGACCCACAAGGAACCGGTGCGACATTCCAAGCTTTACTGGCGCTCGCTGTACAGTGGGAAGGTGTTTAAGAGCGAGTATTACGTCGATAAACACATGGAGCGACGACACGGCGATAAGATTCCATCGACCGCGGACGTGTGTCTGGCTGATTATTGTGACGTGCTGCAGTGCGATAAGCACGCGGAGTACGTGAAGAATGGGCGTGGGAGCAAACCGACGCGGTGCGATGAAGAACAAATGTCCCTCGTGCGAGACAAATGTCATGAAATGTTGACGCAATGCTTTCCAAACGAGAACGGGAGTACGCGGGATAACGCGGGAAAGTTGAATGTATATTTCACCAAGTACTACTGCGATCAAATGACGTGCGCAGACGTCGATGGGGTTTTCGAACTGATGAGCGCTCATCACGATTCGCCGGGAGTCGGCTATTACATCGCTCTGGCTTTTCTCTTCTTCATCGTCGCCATGTATTACTTAACGGTGTACTCCTGGACCAATGGTCGACGCGTGAGCTCGGATATCAAACGCGCGCGCGTTCGAGCACGAGCTTCGTGGTCGGATTATCTCCCGCGACCCGTTGCACGGCGCTTCAACCTTGAGCGCCGAAAACGCAAGACGTATTAGTTAATAGTAAATCGTCGTGAAGGACGAGGAGTAGTGGCGCACACAGTCAACGGACGCATGTGTACCAATCGCAGCTTTTGAACGTGTGAACGCGTGTGTCATCACATTCTCATCAACCCGTCCACGTCTCTCCAGGCTCCTGGTTCACGGCGTGTGCGATAGACGACGCGCTGCGCGAGCTCGAGGACGAGTCGCTGGGGGGAGGCTCGAGGACGAGTCGCTGGGGGGAGTCGCTGGGGCGAGTCGCTGGGGGGAGGCTGGGGGGTCGCTGGGCGTGCGTGACGGCGTGCGCGGCGTTTCTGGGAGACTTGGAACTCGTGCGGTTGGCGCGCGATTGCGGGCACGAGTGGGACGCGTACACGTGCGCGTTTGCCGCCTATAGTGGAAACTTGGAGTGTTTGAAGTATGCGCACGAGCACGGGTGTCCTTGGAACAAGTCGACGTGCCGGTATGCCGCCTGGAATGGAGATTTGGAGAGTTTGAAGTACGCGCACGAGCACGGGTGTCCTTGGGACGAGGAGACGTGCGCATGTGCCGCCTATAGTGGACATTTGGAGTGTTTGAAGTACGCGCACGAGCGCGGGTGTCCTTGGGACGAAGAGACGTGCAAGATTGCCGCCGAGAATGGACATTTGGAGTGTTTGAAGTACGCGCACGAGCACGGGTGTCCTTGGAACGAGGAGACGTGCGCATGTGCCGCCTATACTGGACATTTGGGGTGTTTGAAGTACGGGAGGATGGTCCACGGCGTCGACGTCGAGTCCCACGCCTCGACGTCGGGTCCCACTCGCTCCGCGAGCGCTCGAACGCACGCCCTCCGATCGCGCACTGGACTGCCCTTTTCGCAGTGCAGCGCCACGCACGCGCATCCTCTGTCGTCAACGTACGCCTCGAGGTGTACGCCATCCATCGATTCGTCTCCCCACGCGGGTTTGCTCACGTGGATATACGCCCCCGGTGGGGTCAAGAAACGAGTCTCCCACCCTCGCGCGCGGTCCGCGAACGCGTCGCCGAGACGTTGAAACTCACGATCGAGCGCGGCGCGGTCGGACATGCCAGCGGCGCGCGGGGCAGGCGTCGAGTGAGGTGATTAAATGTCAAACAAATCGTAATAAAATAAAGAAGCGCCGCCGCCTCACGGCGCGCGCGGGGGAAGCGACCCGAATGGACGCGCGGGCACGGCGCGCAGCGGTCGGTGGTGCGCGAAGCGCGCGGGCGCGCGCGGGGCGCACGCGAAGCGCACACATCGTCCCAGGGCGACGCACACGGCACACATGACGTCGGCGGGGGGCTCACGACGCGACGCGGTGTGACCCGACGACACGGGGGGGGCACGCGCAGGTTGAGAATCGTGACGACATGATGACGACATTGTGCCGGTTCATGTCGTCGTTTGGTTGTACCGAGTGAAGGGATTGGTCCGTCCAGAACGCGACGCGGCGCGCGACGGGGATCGCGTCGACGGACGACGATGGCTCTCGTCGGGACGCGATGCCCCGAATTCCACGTGATCCAGCTCGCGGCGGACGGCACGCGGATGGAACGGGTCAGTCTCACCGAAGCCGTCCGAGGGGCGCCCGCTGTGATTCACTTTTACAACTCTGGGTGAGGAGGATGCCGCCCGGTCGCGCAGCAGATGCAAAAATGGCGCGATGCTTTCCGCGTGGAGGACGTACATTTCGTGTGCGTCTGCGTTGATGACCGGGCGGAGGCAACGGCTCGAGAGTTCCAGCATCTGTACTTTGGCGCCAACATGTTCAACGCGCTCATCGAAGACCGCAACGATTTTCCAAAATTCCCCTCTCAGCTCGGCTGTCAAGGCTTTGTCGTACTAGACGCAAGTAACAGGTTTTTGACGCCTCGATCACCAGCCTACAATGAGTATGGTGCGTCAGCGTTCGAATATGTCGAGCAAGTTCTGAGTGTAGCGCGAAATGCGCCGTCCGAACACAGCGCTGAGACGTCAAACTCTAGAGTCAAGGCACGATCCAATGCCGTTTTTGTCACCAATTCGTGCTCGGAATCAGCACAAACACTGTATGACGAAGACGATGAGGAGTTACAATTTCGCTTGCCATCCGTAAAGCACGAAAAGATGGACGCAGAACACGTCGAATTAGAAGAGGCAATGCGTGCGGTGATGCAGAGTTGTAAAGTTGTAGATCTGCACACTCTGCGAAAGCTGTTCCTTGAACATTGCACGAACGAGGAAAATCTCATGCAAAGCTGTGGGTTCGGTGGAGAAGGAACATTCTCAGCGCGTGCGTCTCACGCGGAAGACCACGCCGCTATCGGGCGAATGTTGACATCAACATGCGAGGCTACGAATGCCGACGGCGTCATACCGCAGTCCCGAATACGAGGAATCTGCAGCAGAATCATTGAACACGCGGTTCGATTTGACGCGCAATATGCAGGTAGGTTGGGGAAGGAAGATCGAGAGTGAAATTTCGAAATTTCGAACAAGGAGCCGATTCGCTACATGACGACGCCTCGGTAAAAGAAATGGATGTCGCACATCCAGGCTGTTGCGTCTGATTTTTCCCACAGAGTCCGGCATCTGTGTCCCACGCCTACTTTGGAAACTAGCTAGAAGACGACTCTCACGTCGACGTAGTCCCCTAAACGTTTCAACACGTTGTAATTCATTCGAGGTTTTGGTATTCTTCTATGGCGATAAGTAATACAATCAAATCAATGCGTAACTGCTAACTGCCGCGGCGGCGTCTATTCCGTCCAGCGGACGTGTTGACGGTGTGGTCTCGAGCCATCCTGAATCAGTTCAATCTTCCGAATGAAGACTTGCTCTGTGTAGCAGCACGAGCACGAGTGCGTGAGCAAGTGCGTGCATCCGTGTCTCGCGACGAGATCCGCGATGTCCGCGAGCGTGGAGCGCTCGATGCTACTGCACGCCCAGTTCACACGCGCGGGACACGTGGACTCTGGGTCGTCCAACGTGTCGACGACTTGGAGAATCTTATTTTGGAATTGTCGCACGGCGTAATCGGTTCTATTCCACGTCACTCGGTGTTCGTCAAAGTAAATTTTAACGACTTTCGCGTCGGACACGTCGAGCGGATCCGATTTCCCACTCAACGCTTCGACGACATCCTTGTAATCCTTGTCCGTGAAGCGATGCTTCTCGTGCAGATCATCGACGAGGGTGAGCACGCGGTGCCGATCAACGTTCGGGCACACCATGTCCGCGGCTTCGCGGCGGCACGCAATGGCGCGCGCGTCGCGCACGGTGACCGCGTGGGTCCCGTCGCGTCGACCGGTCGCGTCTTGTATGGGAAAATGGCGGGTCCGCTTTAAGTAGTTTGGGTCCGCTTTAGTGGTATTTGGATCCGTTATAGTGCTATCTTGGGTCCGCCCTCAGTGGTCGTCCGGAAAAAAAGGAGACTATGTCGACACATCTGGACGCGACGGCACGACGACGATGACGATGACGCGAGCGGCGACGGAAGCGACGACGGAAGCGACGACGACGCCGGACGACTGCGAGGCGAAGAAAGTCGTCGCGGATGCTGCGGAGGTGGATACGAAAATGGACGCCGAGGCGAACGCGTACGACGACGATGCGCGCGGTGCGGGTGGGAAGATGAGAAAGGACGGTGCCGCGCGCGCCCGAACGGGCGCTCGGATGACGCCGTACGCGCGACAGCGGCCGGTGATGACGTCTCGGGTGGGAAATCCCGCGGTAAACGCGGACACAAAAGTGTACGTCGGCAATCTTCCGTACGGGTGCTCGTGGCAGGACTTGAAGGATCACTTCTCGAACGCCATGGGCGGCGAGTGCGTGCGATTCGCCGATATTCTGACTTCGCGCGATGGACGATCGAAAGGATGCGGCATCGTGACGTTCAATTCGAGCGAAGACGCGAAGAAAGCTATAGAAACGATGCATGACACGGAGATTGGTGAACGAAAAATCTTCGTTCGGGAGGATCGTGAAGGAGAAAGAGGAAACGACCTTCGAAATCGGATCGGCCCCTCGGCGACGTCCCCGGACGCGTCAGTCTACGTCGGGAACCTTCCTTGGAGCACTCGATGGCAGGAGTTGAAAGATATTTTCCGCAAAGTCGGCAATGTCGCGCACGCTGACGTGACGATGGGCTTTGACGGACGATCCAGAGGTTGGGGCGTGGTGACGTTTATGGACCCCCAGTGCGCCCAAGTCGCCATCGAAAGGTTGAATGGTACAATGTTGAACGATCGTGCTCTCATCGTCCGCAGGGATGAACGAGCTCGAAGCTAAAAATGTAAGAATCAAAAGACTTCTCAGCGCGTCGTCGACATCGGAAGGCGGGACCGCGCGTCCGGAAGA
>Ga0163111_10001483_pt1 | contig 14522 bp, 14 predicted proteins | sample CRUFie1St18metaG_FD_109645 | JGI IMG/M metagenome (GOLD analysis project Ga0163111, IMG submission 109645) | Marine microbial communities from the Costa Rica Dome - CRUD Field 142mm St18 metaG | ecosystem: Environmental > Aquatic > Marine > Oceanic > Photic zone | place: Costa Rica: the Eastern...
CCTCCAGATCCTAATGCAATTTTTGATTGAGCTAGATGGTAGCCTGATCCAAGCACATCTTGGTCTGGACTAAAAAAAGATAAGACTCTGGATTTCTGGTAATCATACATATTTGACCATAGTAGTGGGATAGCTCCTATTACCACACCTGTACCCAAAAAAATATGAGCTAATTTTACTCCCGCTAATAAAATTGCAATTACACCAGAACTAGTAATTAATATTGCTGTACCTAGATCAGGTTGTTTTGCTATTAGAATTGCAGGAATAATTATTATAAGAGATGCGATGATAAGGTTTTTCAATTTTGGAGGTAATCCTTTGTCTGAGTAGAATGACGCAATCATCAAAGGCACGAATATTTTCATTAATTCTGATGGTTGAAATCTTATGAAATATAAATCAAGCCACCTGTCTGCTGATTTTCCAACACCGAAAAAAATTGTCAATATTAATAGTATAATTCCAAAAGTATAAAGAAGGGGTGAAAACAATCTAAAATTATCCGGGTGTATTTGCGCTAAAATAATCATAGCTACTAGTCCTATAAAAATTCTAACTAATTGTTTTATGATTAAGTTAATATCTCCCCCCGAGACACTGAAAAGTGTAGCTAAACCTAAAATAACTATTATCATTACCAAAACGAATAACTTAACATCAATTTTAAAAAGAGATGATAACCCGTCAAATTCACTTCGTGCATAACTCATTTTTGTGCTACCTGTTTCTTAATGTTTTTAAAATAAAAGTTTATAATATTTCTTGCTATAGGAGCTGCTACTGCAGACCCACTCCCACCATTATCAATGATAACTGCTACAACAATTTCTGGACTCTCAAATGGCGCAAAACTTATAAATAGAGCATGATCTTGTAAAGATTTTGTTCCAGTTTTTCCTTTATCTAAATTGTAAACTTGAGCCGTGCCAGTTTTTCCGGCATATTCTATACCCTCTATTTTCTTTATGTGTGATGCTGTGCCTACTTTTCTGTCGTAGATTACTCTCCACATCGATTCATTAATAATGTGTAAACTATCCATATCAATTTCAATTGAATTCTTATTATTCTCATAATTATATTCTGTGATTTTTTTATTTTTTTCATTCGAACTTCTTAAAAACAAATGAGGAGTAATACTTTCACCGCCACTTGCTAGTAATGATGTAGCGTTAGCTAATTGTAATGGTGTTGTTAAAAAATAACCTTGTCCAATACCAATATTTAATGTCTCACCTGGATACCAGGGGGCCTGTCTAGATTTATTTTTCCATTCGCGAGAAGGAAGCAAGCCCTCTTGTTCTCCATATAAGTCAATAAATGTTTTCTGCCCAAATCCAAATTTAGCAAGCTTATCATGCATATAATCAATACCGGAAATTTTTGCTAGATGGTAGAAAAATACATCGCATGAACTGGCAATAGCTGATGACATATTTACATCTTTATGCCCATCTCTTTTCCAGCATCTGAAAGGTCTATTGTAGTTTTTTAATTTATAAGCACCTGAACAACCTATAAAATTATTTTTATCAATAATGTTATCTTCCAAGGCAACTATTCCAAAAAATGGCTTTATTGTAGATCCAGGTGGATATTGGCCAATTAAGGCTCTATTAAATAAAGGTTTAGCTTTATCATTAATAAGTTTTTTATAATCTTTAGAAGAGATGCCTCTTGCAAACAAATTGATATCATAACCAGGATGGCTCACAAAGCTCAAAATATCGCCATTGTAAGGATTCATAACAATAACTGAACCTTTTTTACCTTTAAGTAGCTCATACGAATAATTTTGAAGTTCCATATCTATTGTTAAATAAACATCGTTACCTCTGAAAGCTGGCTTTTTTTCTAAGACTCTTATGATTTCATTATTTGCATTCGTCTCTAATTTTTCATAACCTGGAGAGCCGGACAATAGATTTTGATAGAATCGTTCAATACCTATCTTGCCTACATGCGTCATACCATCTTTGATTTCTATGACAGATTCAAAATCAGATTCTGATAATTTCCCTGTGTACCCCAATAAGTGTGAGGTTGCCTCAGGATAGATATATCTACGATTGGAATTGATTATCAGTTCCATTTCGGGAAGAAGATACTGATCAACTGCTAATTTTGTAAATTCTTCGATAGTCGTACCTTTCTTTAATGTGATTTCTTTGAGTTTTTTATTTTTAAATTGACCAATAAGGTTATTTTTATCATCTTGGTTAAAATTAAATACTTTTGTAGCATTTGATATAAAAGATTCTTTGGATAATATGTTCTCTTTTTTGGCAATAATATCAAAAGTGTCAAAACTCTCTGCAAGTACTTTTCCATTTCTATCGAGGATTTTTCCTCTAATAGGCTCTATTGGCCTCACTCGTATGCGATTATCGTCTGCTTTAGTTACATAAAGATTATGATTTGTAATCTGAATAGAATATATGTGATCTAAGTAGAACAACGATATCAAAAATACAACTACGGTTGCGATTAATGCTCTAATCTTATGGGAAGCTCTATCTTTTGCAGGATCATTTATTTCCTCCCAACTAGTTTTCTCTTCAAACCTCTGCTTTTTTCTGGTAATCTCGTTTCGGTGCATGCTTGCCATATTCGTATTATAGGTAAGATTATAAAAAGAGAAAATAAAAATAAATAAAGGATGAAAAATATGGACATAATACCGATAATATTTGGTTTCTTAGGCTTATTCGCAGCGTTTCTTCTCTATTTAGCAGTAAAGAAATACCCTGCCGGCGAAAAAAAACTCACTGATATATCAGATGAAATACACTTGGGAGCTATGGCTTTCATGAAAAAAGAATATTCTATATTGTTTATATTCTCATTAATTTTAGTCTTTGGCATATATTATGGCCTAGGTCCAAGTAGCACGGTCGCATTTATAGTTGGAGCTCTGAGCTCATCGATTACTGGATTTATTGGAATGTATACTGCTACAAAAGCTAACGTTCGAACAGCTACAGCAGCACAAAATTCTGGTGTGAAAGATAGTTTGTCTGTTGCATTCTTTGGTGGGTCTATCATGGGGCTGACAGTGGCTGCCATGGGTTTACTAGGTCTCGGTATATTATATATTCTCTATGGCTCTGACCCAGATACTGCCTCAACTATACATGGTTTTGGAATGGGAGCATCCGTTGTTGCTTTGTTCTCAAGAGTAGGTGGGGGAATCTTTACTAAATCTGCTGATGTAGGAGCAGACCTTGTGGGTAAAGTTGAACAAAACATACCGGAAGATGATCCTAGAAATCCAGGTGTAATCGCAGATAATGTTGGAGATAATGTAGGCGATGTAGCTGGAATGGGGTCAGATATTTTTGAATCTTATTGTGGAGCAATAATTGCAACAATAGCTATCGCTTCTACAATGATAAAAGATGACTTAATCGAATTAGGAACAAGGGAAAATCTTATGTTCTTACCATTATCACTTGCTTCATTAGGATTATTTTGTTCAATAGTAGGGATATTGATTATTAGAATTTTAGCTGGCAGAAAAGGAAGTGATGAAACTAATATCGCAAACTCACTCAGAGGAGGGACTTTCGCAGCAGCAATATCATTTATTGTTCTAGCATACTTTGTAATTCATCTTATAGGCGTGAGTCCGAATGCTTGGTATGCCGTGCTTTCTGGAACAGTGGGAGGCATAATTATTGGTCTTATAACAGAATACTATACAGGTGGTGCACCTGTGAGAAAAATTGCCGAGCAAGGACAAACAGGTTCAGCGACACTCATAACAACGGGATTATCAATTGGATTACAATCAGTTGTAGTACCTATCCTTACATTGGTAGTTATAATATTTTTATCTAATTATTTTGCTGGTCTTTATGGGGTTGGTATTGCAGCTGTCGGAATGTTAGCTACAGTTGGAATTACAATGGCCATAGATGCTTACGGCCCAATAGCTGATAACGCAGGGGGTATTGCAGAAATGGGTGCTCTTGGAGAGGAAACCAGAAAAATTACAGACAGCCTCGATGAAGTTGGAAACACAACTGCAGCCATAGGCAAGGGGTTTGCAATTGGAGCAGCAGCGTTAGCCGCTTTGGCAATAATAACTGCATTTGTTCAAGAGGTTAATCATAATCGCGAAGTTGCAGTGCAGTTACTACTTACAGATACAAACGTATTGATTGGCTTATTTATAGGTGGGATGATTCCATTTCTTGTAAGCTCACTCACAATAACTGCTGTTGGTGATGCTGCTTACTCAATGATAAATGAAATTAGAAGGCAGTTTAGAGAAATTCCAGGTCTTATGGAAGGAACAGCTAAACCAGATAATCAAAAGTGTGTGGAAATTGCTACGGGGGCAGCACTCAAAAAAATGGTGGTACCTGGAGCCATAGCAGTATTTTCACCAGTTACTGTTGGTCTTGTTTTTGGACCTGAAATGCTAGGTGGCCTTCTTGGAGGAGGTCTGGTTAGCTGCATTTTGCTTGCTTTGACGATGTCAAATGCTGGTGGCGCCTGGGATAATGCTAAAAAATATGTCGAAAAGGGTAACCATGGGGGGAAAGGATCCGATACGCATAAAGCAGCAGTTGTTGGAGATACTGTGGGTGATCCACTAAAAGATACTTCTGGTCCTTCAATGAATATATTAATCAATGTTATGGCAATAGTTAGTCTTGTGATAGCTCCATTGCTTTAAAATAAAATAGGGGGAAGAAATGAATATATTGTTTTTAGGAGCACCGGGCTCTGGTAAAGGTACTCAGTCAAAAAAGGTTGAAACTGAATTTAATATACCTCAAATATCAACTGGGGATTTATTGAGAGCAGAAACTTCATCTGGATCTAAAATGGGTGAAGAACTAAAAAAAATAATGTCGTCTGGTAAATTTGTAAGTGATGATGTTGTACTAGAGCTAGTCTCTAAAAAGATAAAATCAGATGAATGTAAAAAGGGGTTTATACTAGATGGATTCCCTAGAAACCTTTCTCAAGCTTCCAGTCTTGATAGTTTATTAAATAATATAAATGTATCTCTTGAATATGTTTTTTTGATAGATGTCCCAACAGATCTTATTATAAAAAGATGTGTAGGCAGAATCACATGTGACACATGCGGACAAATTGAAAACGAATACTTCTCAGAATTCCGTGAAGGGGATAAATGCGGAGATGGTATATTTATAAAAAGAGCCGACGATAATGAGGAGACAGTCACTAATAGATTGAAAGTATATGCCGAGCAAACACAGCCTATAATTGATTTCTATAAAGAAAAAGGGATATTACATAGAATAGTCGGTGGAGAAGACGGCCCAGACAGGTTAACAAAAGAAATTTTCTCAACTATAAATAGTTGATTATTTTTATGATGTTATTAGAAGGTGTTATAATTTCCATCAATGACAGTACTTAGCCACTTTAAAAAATTATTTATAATTATCTTTGCACTAATATCACTCGATGTTAACTCTGGAGTATTCGATTTTGTAGATGATGTATCTAATAGTGTCAAGGATGCTCTAAGTGATAGAGGTATTAGGCCATATATTATTCCTTTAGATCAGGGAAGGTTGATAGACAAACAAAGCTTTGACAAATTAGATATTGGATTGTCAAAACAGCAGGTAGAATATTTGCTGGGTCGACCATCAGTAGCTAGTCCTTTTAAAAATAATCAATGGGATTATGTATATTTTAATAATGATGATTATAAGCAGTTAAAGAATATTACAGTAATTTATAAAAATGAAAAAGTTTTTGAAATTCTAATTAATAGAGAAACTTATAAAAGACTAGGTTCAAAAGAAGCAAACCAACAAGTTAAAGAAGATGCTCCTGTAATAAATATTTTAAGTGATGATACAAAAACTGTGAAGCTAAAACCTATAGTCTTAGCTCTCGATAATTACAAAACTTTAGATAATAGTGTAGATGTATGTCAAATAAATAACTTTGAAATATATGATGATGTAAAAACATTGGTAAATGCTGATGATTCAAGCCTAGAGATAAGAGCTGATAGTCAAAATCAAACTGATAATATATTCACGGCCAAAGGAAATGCAGAGGCTGAAAGAGCAAACGATCTACTTAAAGCAGATACAATAATTTATAATACAGAAACAAAAAATGTTGCTGCTTTGAATGGAGTCAAATATTTCAACAAGGATATAACAATTCATTCAAATAACGCTGAATATAAAAATGATATAGATGAAGTAAATTTCTCTAAAGCAAAATATTATTTTTCTAATAAAGATGGTTCTGGAAAATCAGAAGAAATTTCAATAAAAAATAACAAAGATGTTGTTTTAAAAGATGGTACCTATACAGCTTGTAGGCTTGATGATCCTGATTGGGAGCTCACTTCAACTACAACTAATCTATTTAATGAATCAGATAGGGGCCATGCATATAACATGATTCTCAAATATAAGAATGTACCAGTATTTTATACTCCATTTATAAGTTTTCCGCTATCTGATAAAAGACAATCAGGCATTTTAACTCCATCTTTTGGGACAAGTGGCGATAGCGGTTCTACATATTCAGTTCCGTATTACTTCAATCTTGCTCAAAATTATGATGCTACAGTTAAGATAACTTCGCTAAGCGAGAGAGGTATATTATTCGATAATGAATTCAGATACCTTGGCTCGGAATCTTCTTCTTTATTTAACTTTTCGCACCTTGGTAGTGACGATAAATATGGAGAAGATAGATATTCATATTCATTTATGGATAGTCGTAATATCATTAATAGCATTAATTCTATAAAATCAGACTCATCTGGGTTATCTATGAATAGTGAAATATCTTATGGTAGAGTTTCAGACTTAAAATATTTTGATGATTTTGGTAACTCTTTAAGTACAGTTAGTCAGTCAAGTGTTAAAAGAGAGCTGAGATTATATGGTGAAAAGTTTGGTAAAAATGGAATTATAGATTATGAGTTATCATCACTATCTTATCAGCCCTCACAAGCTGGTGTTGATGAGCAATACCAAACCGTACCCTCTCTAAAGCTTAACTATTCTAGTTTTGTATCAGATAATTCTTATCAATATAATGTAAAAGCTAGTATTGATAAATTTAAACATAAAGATGATTCAAAAGTAGAAGGGACTAGATACTTACTTTACCCTAGTGTTGAGGTGCCTGTTAGAACAGAAAGTTGGGAAGTGGTATCAAAACTTGGTATAAGGTATCTTGATTACAGCTTAAAAAACAACTCTCTTGAGACAGAATCGAAAACAACACCAATTATAAGTCTAAAGGGTAAGATTTTTCTTGAAAAGATAGTCGGAAATAAACTTTATACACTAGAGCCAGAAGCATACTTTTTATATGTTCCTGTTGGCAATCAAGATAATAATCCTATATTTGATAGTGGTCTAAAAGAATTCAAATACTCGTTATTTGCAGAAAATAGGTTTTATGGGGAAGATAGATTAAATGACTCAAAACAAATGACCTTAGCTTTAACTCATAGAATCATAGATGATCAAACTGGCGATGAACTTCTTAGTGGGACTCTTGGTCAAATTATTTACTTTGATGATCGCGATGTTCATCTTACATCAAACACCAAGCATCATTCCGATGCATCAAATATTATTGGTTTACTAACTTCAAAGATAAGCGATTATCAACTACTGTCTATTGGTTCAGTCTTTAATCCTCATAAAGGGCATGGGATGAGAAGTGCTTTTAGGTATCGATATGATGCAAGTACTTCATTAAGAAATAAGTTGTTTAATTTTGATTATCGATTCGCTCGTGGTAATGAGGAAGAAATAGATTTGTCTGGAGTATATTCATTCAATAATTCTTTTTCAGTAATAGGAAAACATAATTATTCTTTTTCAAATGATAGAAGTGACATTGAAAATGTACCAGATACGATGTTCGGTGTAGAATTTAATAGCTGTTGTTATGCATTAAAAGTTGTTTCAAGAAAGTATTGGACTGGAACAGAAAATGATAACATAATCTACTTTGAGTTTTTACCAAAGGGACTTACTACTTCCAATAATGAAGTTTCGACAATATTAAGAAATGGAGTCCCAGGATATAGAGATAAAGTAAGCTATGACTAGAATATATATTTTTCTCATATTAATAATATTTAATATTGGAAACACTTCTTATGCCTTGGAAGACAAAGTAATTGCAATAGTCAACAATCATGTAGTGTTGGAATCTGAATTAAGTAAAAAATTAGCTACCATGGAGATAAATAAACTAAATAAACTTCAAGCTGCTAAATTAAGAAACGATGTTTTAAATAGTCTTATTGAAGAATCGCTTTTAGATCAAGCAGCTGCCCGATATAATATTATTATTTCTGATATAGATTTACAGAATCAAGTACAACAAATTGCTAAACAACAAAACATCACAGTTCTTCAACTTAAAGATATAGTTGAATCACAAAATATTACTTATGCTGAATATTTAAATAAACTAAGAAAGAAAATAAGTATTCAAGAACTTTTTAGAACACAATTTACTAATAGAGCCTTTGTGTCAGAAGAAGAAATACAAAGCTATATAAAAAATAATGATTTACTCAAGAACGTTGGAAGTAAAATGGACATAAGAGAGTATTTACTCGAAGATGAGTCAGGCTCATTAGAGATAAGTAAGGTTAATATTTTTTTTGAAAGTATTAAAAAAATTGGTTTAGATGAAGCTAGAGTTAAATATCCAGATATAGATGTAAAAATGTCAAATTTAAAAAATATTACAATGAACGAACTACCTGATATCTATCGAAATAATCTTCAAATTTTAGATAATAAAAACTTTAGTAATTTATTTAAAACAGGCAGAGGTTATACTTTTCTTGAAGTATTAGAAAGTAATATACTAATAAATGAATATAAAGTTAGTCATATTCTACTTAAGACTAATCCAATGGAAGACATAAGTATGATTAAGAGTAAATTATATCAAATACAAAAAGATGCTATGGAAAATAATAATTTCGAAAAATATGCAAAAGAATTCTCTTTAGATAAAGTTTCGGCAATGAAAGGTGGTTCCCTTGGATGGATGACCAAGGATAAGGTAGTAAGCAGTTTCAGTAAAGTAATGATGGAAACTCCTATTGGAGAAATAAGCGAACCATTTAAAACTAGATTTGGGTGGCATATTCTATACCTTGAAGATAAAAGAATAAAAAATATAACCAATACCATTCTTAGAAATCAAGCAATAACTGTTCTAAAAGAAAGAAAAGTGGAAGTTGGTAAAAAGGAGTGGTTATCTAAATTAAAAGATCAAGCCTATATAGAAATAGTTAGATGAATAAAAAAATAGCCATCTCATTAGGTGACCCTGGGGGTATTGGTCCTGATATTTGTGTAATGATGGCAAAAAAATTTCTTAAAAAATACCATATCGTTGTTACTGACCCAAAACTACTTATCAATAGTTCAAAAAAATTAAAAACAAAAATTATAATCAATGAATTAGAAAATATTGATAGCAAACTATTAAGTGGTAAGTCTGTGATAAATGTGCTTCCAGTGAAACTTAATGTGAGAAATAAGCCAGGATATATGAATCCAGAAAATGCCTCATTTGTTATCAAAGTTATAGAAACTGCTGCTTATGGTTGTCTAACAAAAAAGTTTAGTGCAATGGTTACAGGACCAATTTCAAAATCTGTTTTAAATGATGGAGGATTCAACGTAACTGGACATACAGAATTATTAGCAGACCTGTGTAAATCTAAATCAATTATGATGCTGATGAATGATAAATTGAAAGTTACGCTACAGACAATTCATGTCCCTCTAGAAAAAGTACCTAGCGAGATCACTAAAAGCAAGATTGTAGATAAAATAAAATTAATAAATAAAGAAATTATTAAAAAGTTTGGTATAAAAAAACCAAAAATACTAGTTTGTGGTCTTAACCCACATGCTGGAGAGGATGGCTTCTTAGGTAAACAAGAAATAAAAATTATTAATCCAGCAATTAAATTACTAAAATCACATGGCATTAACGTAGATGGTCCTGTCCCTGCCGATACAGCTTTTATAAATAAATTTGTAGAAAAATACGATGTAATACATACGATGTATCATGACCAAGGACTTCCTGTTATCAAATATGATGATTTTAGCAAAACTACAAATGTCACACTAGGATTGCCAATTATAAGGGTATCGGTTGATCATGGAACAGCTACAGACCTTGTAGGTAAAGGCACAGTTAACATATCGAGCTTCGTCCAAGCTCTAAAAGTAGCTAGAGATATTTCAAAAAGTGCATCATAAGAAAAAATTAGGACAAAACTTTCTTGTTGATAATAATATTATTAAAAAGATAATAAAAAGAATAAGTCCTAGTAAAAATGATTGCATGATTGAAATTGGTCCTGGTGATGGTGCTTTAACAAAATATATTTTCACTGAGGTAAAGAATTTTATTATAATTGAAAAAGATTCAAGCTTGATTAATAAATTAGACACAATGCTAGAAGGCAATAAGAATATAAAAATATATAATATTGATGTTCTCAAATTCAACTTTTCCTCTATCAAATCTAAAATGAGGGTGATAGGTAATTTGCCATACAATATATCGACAGAAATTATCTTTAAGCTTTGTAATGTAAGAAATATAATGGATATGCATTTTATGTTACAAAAGGAAGTAGTTGATAGAATAGTTTCTAAACCTAATAATAAAATATATGGAAGATTAAGCGTTATGGCACAAACATATTTTGAAACAAAAAAATTATTTGATGTATCTGAAAACGTATTTATACCTAAACCCAAGGTAAAATCATCGTTTATAAGATTAGTACCCAAGGCTAAAGTTTTCGATGACAGTGAACACGAAAAGTCTTTTTCAGACATAGTAAGAAGTGCATTTGAAACAAGAAGAAAAATGATTCGTAGTTCTCTAAATAAATATTTATCTGAAAAAGACTTTATCAATATTGGAATTGACGCAAAGTCTAGAGCTGAAAATCTTAGTGTAAAAAATTACCTATCAATAAGTCGATATGTTAAAAAAGTATAGCGCTTATTTATTACTTTTTAGTATGTTTTATACTTACTATGATTTTTTTAATTGGTATTTAAGTGACGGGCAAATCCAAATCGAATATGCATTTTTAAAAGGTGCTCTAGCATTTTCTGTTGCATTAATATTCATTATCTATATACACATAATATATTTCCCAAAGCTAACTACTACTCCAATAATACCTACCTTCCCTCCATTAATAATGTTGTTTTCACTTAATATAGGTTTAGGTATTGGAATAACTAATCTTTATGTTCTTCAGCTTTATCAACTTCCTAGTTTTCTTAACCTCTTAAGATCATTAGAATTGGGTCTAGCTATTATTTTAATATCATTCACATTAATTTATCTCTCGGTAGGAAAATTTCGAGACCATAATGAAGACCCTAACCCGACCACAGTTACCGACATGCTCATAACATCAGGTATTTTTAAATATATAAGGAATCCTATGTATTTAGCTTTGACACTATTTCAATTTGGTATCGGCCTAGCTCTTAGCTTTCTACATATTAGCTTAATGTCATTTATTACAGGAATACTATTACATTATTTTGTAATTCTGAAAGAGGAAAACTATCTTAGTAGTAAGTTTGGAAAAACATATAAAACTTATTTAAAAAATACAAAAAGGTGGGTTTGAAAGATTAGTGATGATTATGCTCGTGCTTATGGCTACTAGCATTCTCTTGTCTTAAATCGACCACTGTGAACTTAAGCATAAATCTTCTTTCATTGGCATCTTGTGCAATCATTAATACTTTTTCACCAGCTTTTGTTGCTCTTCTTGGTCCAATCAACATTAAGTGTGTCCCGCCAGGCTTAAGTTCAATGCTTGAGTTTGCTGGCACAAGGATTTTGGATACCTTTTTCATTTTTGCACTACCAGATTTGTGTTCTGTAATATGCATCTCGACACTATCATATACAGGGCTTGTAAATCTATGGAATTCAACGTCTTTATCTGATGTATTTGTGAATTTTACATAGCCTGCATTCACTGAAGCGTTTGCAGGAGCTAGAGGAATTGTTGCTCCTATAATATTTATTTCACCTTGCGTGTCTCTGCTTGGATCAATACCGCTCATGAACGCTATGGATGACGAACTAAAAACCAAGGCAAAAATAAATGTGTAAAATTTCATTGTGTAAAATTATTACATATAATAACCATGATTACACTTGATATTTAATATATAAAATATATTTTGTAGACATGGACAAGAAACTTTTAGATATCTTAGTATGCCCCAAATCAGGAGGGTCTTTGTACTTTGATGAAAAAAATAATGAACTTGTATGCATTGAATCCAAATTAGCATATCCTATTGAAGATGACATACCAATTATGGTGATAGAAAAAGCAAGACGAATTGATTAGAGGTGATATTATATGGCAAATGGTAAAGTCAACACAAAAGTTAAGGATATGAAAGTTGAATGTACAAACTCAAAAATTAAGAATCTTTATGATTTACTTGATAAAAACTTAATATTGTATTTCTACCCAAAGGATATGACACCTGGTTGCACTACTGAAAGTATAGAATTTAATGATAACTTATCGAAAATAAAAAAACTTAAAGCGCAAGTTGTTGGGGTATCTAGAGATAAAATATCTTCTCATGATAAATTCATTGAGAAGTACAAATTTAAGTTCCCATTAATATCAGATCCTGAAGAAAAATTATGTAGAAGCTTTGATGTAATTAAAGAAAAAAGTTTATATGGAAGAAAGTATATGGGTGTAGATAGGTCAACATTTATAATTAACATAGACGGTAAAGTCCTTCATGCCTGGAGAGGGGTAAAGGTCAAAGGACACGTAGAAGATGTGTTAAGTAAATTAAAGGATTTATCATGAAATTAGTTGCACTATTATTATTTATAATGATTATACTGACACTTATCAACGGTCTAGTTTTTATGAAAAAACTTATAGCTTTGCAAAAGGAGAACAATAACCTTCTTAAAAAAATTTTAGATAATTCACCTAGCAAAAAAAATGATGATGCGCCTATGCCGCATACTGAGTTAGAGAAATATAAAACTCAATTTATGCAGAAACCTTATCAACCGCCTGAATGAAAGAAAAGTCAATATTCTCTAAAATTATAGATAAGGATATTCCTGCTAATATTATTTTTGAGGACGAATTTTCAATTTTGATAGAGGATATAAGTCCTCAAGCACCAATACATTATCTGGCTATCCCAAAAAAAGAAATAAAAGGAATCTCAGATATGTCGGTAGAAGATAAAGAATTAATTGGTCACTTAATGCTTATGATTAAGGAACAGATGACAATGAAAGGAATAAAAGATTATAGACTTGTCATAAATAATGGGAGTGAAGCTGGCCAAACTGTATTTCATTTGCATATCCATATTCTTGCCAACCGCACATTAGCATGGCCGCCAGGTTAGTTACTTCTTCTTGAAAAAGGATAATATCTTATCCATGGTATCTTTAAATGGATTTACTCTTAATTTTTCTGACTCTACACTTATCTCATCAATACATTTTACAGATCTTGCTGCGTAAGGGCCATGAGATGTTTCTTGATAAAGTGCTATTAAGTCAAAACCCTCTTCGAGAGTATGTCCTATTTCAAAATTTTCTTCTCTTGATTGTACTTGTCCTGACATTAATGTTGGCATCAACGCTAGGTATATAGGTTCACATTCGCCATCTTTTGATCTCTGAACTATTTTTTCATCATGTATAACTTTAGAATCAAGTTCGATCATAGAGTAATCACACACATTGAAGTAATCATCAAGATCATCCGTTGTTTCTCCATGATTAACTCTTACACAAGTTTTTATATTATTATTTAATTTTTCTTTGATTGTTTTAAAAAAGTCCAGCCCGTTAGTCTTATTGAACGTCATAATTTCAGGCAAAACACTATTTCCAAATTCAATGTAAGATTCCATTTCTGATTCATCATCTGAATCAAGATAAACTGACGTAGTGAGATTCCTCTTTTTTGATTGTTCTCTAAAAGTACTTATTCTATTTCTAGCAACATCTTCACCATCGCTAAATAGAACTCTAGCTATGTCAACACCATCTGTCCATTGTCTGGCTATCCCGGCCATAAGCATTGTAATTAACTCTTTCTCGTTGTCAGTTGAAGGGCCTAGGGTCGCTATTATTAAGCTGAGCCGATGTCGTTCCGTCGATGTCATATTATACAGTATATCAGTAATATCTCTTTAAATCATACAGTGAAGGCTCAAAGAAATGGCTGTCACAACGTATAAAAGATGTTGACAGTAAATAAAAGTAATGTTTATATACACATACGCCTATTTGAACATCAGCTTGCAGGCGTAAAATAGCTAAAGCGATCAGTAACCATCATTTGCTTTAGCGTGATGGTTTTTTTTTGGCATTTGAACTCTAGATTGTGTGCCAAGTACTGATTAGTAGAAACACTAAAGAGGAGAGTAAAATGAGAAATCATGAAACTAGTA
>Ga0163111_10001485_pt1 | contig 14518 bp, 2 predicted proteins | sample CRUFie1St18metaG_FD_109645 | JGI IMG/M metagenome (GOLD analysis project Ga0163111, IMG submission 109645) | Marine microbial communities from the Costa Rica Dome - CRUD Field 142mm St18 metaG | ecosystem: Environmental > Aquatic > Marine > Oceanic > Photic zone | place: Costa Rica: the Eastern...
CCTCCTTCTCCCCCTCCTCCCGCCGGATCCCCTCAGTTTTTCCATTCGGAAAGGTGATCATGGGTTTACCTAGGGGGGACTTCCCGAGAGGAGCGGGAATGAGGGGTTTATCTGGGGGGGACTTCCCGAGAGGAGCGGGAATGAGGGGTTTACCTTCGGGGGACTTCCCGAGAGGAGCTGGGATCAGGGGTTTATCTAGGGGGGACTTCCCGAGAGGAGCGGGAAGGAGGGGTTTACCTCCTCGCGCCCCGGCCCGCCCTTCCTCCACGACACGTGTCTGCGTGACATCCGCGCCGTCACGCAACTGCCCCCGCCGAGGGGGGGGAGTCAAAGGGCGCGATGGACGAGGGCGGGGCGGGCGCGCGCGGGGAGGGCAGCCGCCCGCCGGGCAGCCGCCCGCCGGGGGGCGGGCCGCGGGTGCGCGCGCGCGCCCTCCCCCCCCCCCCCCCCCCCCCCCGCCCCCCCCCCCCCCCCCCCCCCCCCCCTCCCCCCCGCGGCTCCTCGCGCCCCCCTCCCCCGCGCCCGCTCCCCCCCGCGCCGCACCGCCTGCGGCTGTGCATGTGTAAGGCGCTGGGGGAGGTGCCGGCGACTGACCGGCTGGCCCCCCGCCGGCAGGCGGCGACGCAGCCGCCGCGCACGCGGGTGGGGCGGAGCGGGGCGGGCGCGGGGCGCACGCCGGGGGCGGGCCGGAGCGCGGCGCAGCGGCGGCGGGGCGCGACGCCGGGGGGGGCGGGCGGGGGCCCGGACTGGGGCGACCTGGTCGCGCTGGGCCGGGGCACAGCGATGGACGGGTCGTGGCTCGAGGACGTGCAGCGGGTGGTTAGCAGCAGTGAGGACGAACGCGCCCGGCTGAGTCGTGAGGGTGGGAAGCGGGTCGGTCTGTACCCGCCGCGCCGGCCGGAGAGCCAGCCGCCCCCCCGCCGCCCCCCGTCGGTGCCCATGAGTGCCGCCGACGACCTCGCCATGCGCTACCCGGCCCGCCTGCAGCTGCAGACTCCGGGAGGCACGCTTGGGCCGCGTTTCTACCTGGACCGCGCCGAGCTCGCCCAGTTCACGCTGCCGGGGCCCAAGGCCCCGCGCCGTCTCACGCCGTCCCTCCTGGACGGGCTCGTGGACGAGCGTGAGCCCGTTTCCATCCGCACTGTGGAGACTCGGGAGGCGACCTCAGTCAGCGGCATCCGGGGGTCTCTTCGGAGCGCGGGCGCGAGCGCGCCGCACAAGGCGATGTTTCGCGTCCCGTTCGCCCCGAGTCACGGGGCGTTCATCGACGGCGTCGACTCCTGGATATCGATAGACCTGGACGCCCCTCGGGAGGGCGAGGCGGATGAGCACCGGCAGAGGAGTGTGACCACGGCCGAGGAAGCCATCCACTTCTACGCCAGCGGCGGCGGGGGGGCGGCCGACAGAAAAAGCCCAAAGGCGTTCTACTGCAACTACACACGTGGGGGCGGTGGTTACGACGGTGGCGACTGGAACCCGTACGACCTAGAGGTGGTGCCGCACCACCGGGTGGACCCAGAGCATTTCGTTGTCTCCTCCTCCTCCATCATCCACATTGTTCCAGGGGCGCCGTCGGAGATGTTCGCCTTCGACGAGTGGCTCAGGCACCGCATGGTGTTCAACATTATCCGCAACGTCGGTTTCTTCCGCAATTTCTACATCTTGCGTGCCTTCCAGAACTGGCGAGCCAATGTGCGTGCGCAGCTCTTCGTGGGCCGGCAGGAGACCATCAGCGCCTCGGCATTGCAGCTGCTGCCCATCTTCGGCCCGAGCCTTCAGCGCATCACCGCTGCCCTAGTGTCCTTCAGTGACGCGCAGCGATGGGAACGGGAGCCTGGGGAGGGAGAAGGATGGCGTCTGCGCAGCCCGCCGGCGCGCGGGGGGGCGGGGGGCGGCACCCTCATGCACAGGCTCTCCACTTTCAGGACCGAGGCCCCGTGCATGCTGCACGAGTTCAAAGAGCTCCGCCAGGAACGCGTGCGGGAGGGTCGAAGGAGCTTCAAGAGCCTTGTTGCTACGGCGCGGCAGGAGATCGCCAGGGTGGAGGGTGAGGTCCAGCGGGTCACTGAATCCCTCGAGAGCGACACAGGGGCCGAGCTGTCTGAGACCTCTCGGCGGGGCCGCTGGCGGTCTGAAAGCATGACCTTCCGGAAGGAGGCCAAGCGCAAGAGCCAGGCCCGACAGCAGCAGGCCGAAAACGTCAAGCTTCTCCTGTCGCGGTTCGTCCGCACCCTTGACGCCCTGGTGGTGCGGGGCGTCCTTGACTTTGCCGGAGATGCCTGCAACATTTTCCGGGAAGAGCTCCGGGTCGGGCGGAAAATATCCCTCTTCAACGTGGTCGGGGCGACCGACCTGGAGCTGCACGACCTCGAAAATATCCACAGGTTCTTCGAGCCGTCCGTGGCGGAGCTTTCAGGGGCGTTGGCGGGGGTACTGAGCTCCGTGTTCCAACTGGCCGCGGGCGTTGACCGCATCTCCCAGGCCGATTCAGACTTTGTCGAACGATGTTTCATTCCCCTCGGGGAGATCTTGTCGCACACTCTGCCCTTTGAGGAGCTCTACGCATCAGCGCGTGGAACTCTGGAGAAGGACTACGACGCAGCCATGCTCTCGGATACCGTCCAGCGGTTCAAGGCAGCTAACACCATGCACGCCTTCGCCAGCGTCTGGACGGAGAACGAGTACCAAAAACGCGGTCCTACTCCGGACGACTTCTGCCAGGACATAACCGGGATTCGGAAGTGGCGCCACGACTTATCCCGGGGGAAGAACGTCATCATATCGGGGATGGTGCACGTCGACACGAGCCGGCTGAAGGCCATGTGGCTCTCCCCTGCCGTGAAGGCTCTCGAAGGCCTGACCTCGCTGCTGGCCGGGAAATTTATCCAGCACTGCAAGTCCGTCACAGAGTGGCTGCAAATCCACTCGGAGGGTCTTCAGAACCGCCCGGGAGATCTCAGTCACTTTGCGGCCTACGTGATAAGCACGAAGGAACACACTGACACGGATGGGGAGATGAAGCAACACTACCTCTCTGATATCTCGACCGCCCAAAACTTGCAGGAACTGTTGAGTCAGGGGGGGGCTCAGGGCCCGTGGACGCCGGGGGGCGAATGCCAGGAATGGTGGGGGCAGACGGAGCGCATGCAGACCACCTACGTAGAGTCCCGCACCGAGGCTCTCGGGTTCATGGAAAGTTTCAAACCTGAGGCTGTTTCCATGCTTCTGAACGAGGCCTCGTCGCTGTCACAGAGGCTGCAGTCCGTCATCACCGAAGTTCGGAACGGACGGTCCGTGCACGCCGCGGAGCAAGCCGACACAGTCCTTCAGGGCCTACAGGAGTACTCCCGCATCATTGACGAGGAGTCTGAACTGGCGGCGCAGCTGACCACGTACCAGACAATCCTGGGCAGCGAGAGGCTCGAAGAGATGGAACGGACTCTGGACGGGGTCAAGGTCATCATCGCGCGGCACATTGCTCTCTGGCAGTCTTGGGACGAGTGGAACGCCTTCGACCTCCGCCTCCAGCAGACGAACGTGCTGTGGGGAAACTTTGTCCAAAACAGTGAAATAGACCAGCGCGTGGAACTTCTCTTGGCCAGCATGTCGAGGCACAAGTTGGAGGTGAGGGACGAGCAGACTGGTCACGAACACAATACCCCCTTGGAACATGCTGCCATCTGCGCCATGGAGAAGGATGCCCTGCTGTGGAGGGAACACAATTCGGCGCTTAGGTACACCTGCAGCCCCGCTATGCATTACAGGCACTGGATCTCTGTCCTCCAAAAGGCCGGGCGGCCTGCACCCACTCGCTTAACGGTGAAGGACCTCCTCCAGTGGAACATCCTGACACATCCTAGCCTCGTGCGCGTCTGGACCCAGTCCCAGCGCGAGGCCGAGCTTGAGGAGCAGTTGCACAGCCTCATGGATACTGTGAAAGGGAACGAGCTTCTTTTCTCTGATGATTTTGCTTACAAAGTGTGGGCATGCCAGCGGGCCACCAACGTGCACGAAATTCTGCTGGTGCTGCATCAGGCCCGGAAACAGCTTTCCGGGCTCAGCTGCTCGCCGTACCTCCCGGAGGTGTTTGACGCTTTCCAGGAGGTCGAGGCAAACATCCTTCACATCTGTAAGACTCTGTCTCTGGTGGCCGACTGCCAGGACATGTGGGAGCTCCTCGCGAAGATCTTTTCTCACCGGGACTATTTCGACTACGCCCCAGGAGCCGGTCTAGCCTTCAAGACGGTAACTCAGAGCTGGAATGCGCTGGTCGTTTCGATGTCAGAGGCACCAGGAGTCTATGGATGCTGCAGATACAGCACTCTAGAGGAGTGCCAGAGACTGCAAGAGGAACTCTCGAAGCTCACCGGACGGTGCAACGACATCCTGGGGGGGATGCGAGAATCGTTTCCTCGCCTGTATTTTGTCGACGATGTCAGCCTCATGCACGTGGCGGCGAGCACATCGCCGAAAGACATTGACTTTGGGCAGCTGGAGAGCGTCTTCTCAGGTTTATCTTCGATTTCCTTCAACTCTGATGTTGAGAACGGGAACCCCGATGCGGCGGAGAAGTGGGAGGTGACGGCAGCCCACTTCGAGAACGAAATTAGTCTGCAGTTGGACGGGTGCACGCTTTCTAGGGGTGATCTGCCAGAGCTCTGGCTATCCAAAATTCTGGACAGGCTGAGGGGAGGCATCAAAGCTTCTTTCGAAGCTTGCCTCACAGGATGTGCCACCATGAAGCCCCTGGAGTGGTCCACCGTGTTCCCTTCCCAGAGCGTGCTCCTCGTGGACGACGTGGTCTGGACAGACACCGTGAGCGCCGTTCTGAACAGCATGTCCTCGGGTAACAAATTCGCGATGCAAAACCTTTTCCAGCAGGCAACGCGCCGCCTGGAAGGCATACAGAAAACCATCCAAAGCCTAATGTTCGAAGTTGGCCACAACATGACTCAGAACGAAATCCAGGCGTGTTTGCGGTCCCAGCGAGCCCTCTTCGTGACGGGTATTGAACATCGGGACTTTGCGGACAGCCTGAACGGGAGTCAGATTTCTGGGATTGACGACTACGAGTGGTTGAAACAAATGCGTTACTACTGGAACATAGAAACTAAGGGGTGCTCCGTGCACGCGGGGCTCCTCTCCAGGGTCGAATACGGCTTCGAGTGCCTAGGGGATAGTGTCTCTGGCTTGGTTTCCCATTCTAGGAGCCAGCTGCTGAATGTCGCTTCGCTTACTGGGCAGAGCCCTTTCATGTGCCTGCGGAACTGCTCGGAACGACCCGCCATATCAAGATCTCTTGCAGCAGCGTATGGCCAGTACTGCCCCGAGGTCCGCTGCATGGAAGACACCGACATGAGTGCTCTCGGTCGCGTGCTCGACGGCATTGCTTCTACCGCGGCTTGGGCGTGTTTCTACAACATTGACGTCCTCACTTCCGGCGTGATTTCTCAGCTGGCTTTAGAGCTCAATGCCATCAAGATGGCGGCGCACGTCGACCGCCCCCACCTGCCCTGGGGTGACTTTAACTGCTTCGTGACAACCCGTGGAGTGTCTCAGACAAAGAACGTCGCCGATGTGGCCTCCTGGTCGTGCAGAAGTTTGATCGTCCCCCAGGCGAAGAGCGGCACGGTTCTTGAAGCCGCACTTGGCGCTTACGGCTTCCCAGAACCTTCCGCCCTCGCATCCAGATTGCTTCTTCTCTTCAAATCGGTGCACCACAGTATGCCGCGGGAGAAATGCTTCATCCGTATCTCGAGAGTCGTCCAGGGCATCGTGTCGTACGTCTCGAAGGCGGCACAAGACAGGGAGGACGTCCGGCCCCTCTTGCAGGAGGCCGTGACGACCCTGTGGGTATCGCGTCTGGAAGAAAGGTACCAGCTCGCCTTTTGGGACCTTTGGGAGAAGTTCATGACGGACCCTGATACTACACCGGGATCTGGAGGAAAGCACGAAGCTTGCACTGCCCGAATTATCATGGAGAACATGCTTAGGACGAAGCAGTGCGTCGTGATCACCGGCGCCCCAGGTTCAGGAAAATCCAAGCTCATCCGAGATGTAACGGGGATCAGGAGGATTCCTTTCCAGAAAATGATCAGAAGTTTTACCGGGCACCACAGCATCGGCGCAGAGATCGCGCCCAGGGTGTTGTACCACGGGGCGATGCCTGTGGAAGCGATTCTTGGAGGTTACGAAGGAAGCGTCTGGAAGGACGGAAAGCTCGCCGACTTCTTGAAAACCCGTGAGTCGCCAGACTCCGCCAACCAGCCCAGCGCAATCGTCTTCGATGGGGCCATGTGCTGTCCGCAAGTGGAGCTAGTCCTGTCGATGCTCCAGGACTCACGTGCCACGCTTCCCAACGGTGAAGAGATTCGTCAGGCAGACTTCAACAAAATCCTCTTCGAAACCACCAGCATCTCTGGAGCCAGCCCCTCCATGATAGGCGCTGTGGGCGTCGTCCATTGCCACATCGACATCCCTCCTGTGCAAGCAGTTGTAGACGAAGTTCGCGAGGAGGCTTGTCAGCGGTGTGCGACCTCTTGGGTGCCGCACGAGGCTCTCCTGTCGGCAATGGAATGCATGCCGCTGATGGCGGCATCAGCCAAGGAAGCCGTTCCAAGATTCACTGGGGCTGAGTTGCTTGCGGCCATTCGGCGCTGCAGCTCCATGTTCCAGGAAATGGCAGTGACTACCCCTGACGGGGTACTCGTTCTGACCCAGGAGGAGCGCACACTTTTCACGTACAAGATCTTTGTGTACGCGTCGTGCTGGGCGTTCGGGTGCACTCTGCAAGAAACGGAGCGCAGAACTATTCAAATCCAGATCCTCAAGGTGGTGCCCGACGATTGGGCGGTGCGTGTACCGGAGGGCCGATCGCTGTTCGACGATTGTCAGATAGACTTCCAGAACTTCACCATATGCGAGTTGGGGAGGACACCAGAACCTGAATGGTCAAAGGCCTGTGTGAACCACTCCGGGGAACTCCTCGTCCCTACGCGGAAAGCCCGCTCACACACCGCGGCTGTGCGTTGGATGGTAGATGCGGGGCTGATCCCTTGGGTTGCGGGTTCAGGGCTGAGCACCACATCGGCGCTCGTGCGTGCAGCCCTGACCGGGTCTTTCCGAGGTCTGAAGTCCCGCGGGGTGATATCCTGCCGCCTGAACGGGAGGAGCACGATCAAGGATATCAACAGAATCCTCGGCGCACAGATGGAACTGTGTGGCACTGACCTCCTCCGACCAAAGTACGGGGAGGAAGCTGTCATTTTCATTGAAGACCTGCACTTGCCCCACACAGAATGTGTGATCAACTCAAATAGGCCTGCCCAGGCCTGCTCGGAGGTGAGCGAGTGGCTGCGCCAGCTCATGGACTCTTCTGCATACTACGTGGAGTCCACCAAGAGGATAGTCAGCAAAGCCAAACTGGTCCTCTCTGGATCTGTGCGCCAGAATACCTCGAATTTGGGTCTTGAGCGTTTACGCCGCTTCTTCGATGTCGTTCACGTCGATGACGTTGGAGAAATGGACGACGTCACGTCCAAGTGGATCTTCTCCTACTTCTGCGACGCGCATCTTCCCAGATTCCTCAGTCTGGAAGCCCGGGTCAGCATTGCGATGGGCGCCGAGGGAGTCATGGGCAAGTTTCTCGCATTGAAGGGCCCAGAGCATTCCTTTCTGAAGACAGCAGTAGCAAGAAAAGTGCTCCTGTCAGTTTCTAGGGCGGCGAGTCTACTGAACGAGGTAGACCTGCTGCAAAGAGACAATTACGCCAGGAACTTCCTGTGTCTGTGGACTCACCAGTGTTTTTACGCCTTACAGGATGTCCGAGCCGCAGACCTTCAGGAGTCACTTCAGTCTGCCTTCATTGAAACCGCCAATAGTGTAGCACGTGCGTGCAGTCCGCACGGCCCTCAACCAAACGCTGCAGACGTCGAAAGAGACATTCGTCAAGCGTTCGATCTCGTGGGAGTCACCCCGGAAGGCTCGGTGACTTTTCCACTCATCGAGGAGTTGAGGGTGAGCATCAGCGAAGAAGTTCTGGAGGGTGCTGTGATATCAAACGGCTCTGTGGGGCGGAAGAGTCTCATTTCACTTCTAAAGAAGCCCCACTTAGTCGGCCACGTGCAGCGCATCGCTCACCAACTGAAGTCCGTCCAAGTCTGCCTAATGGTCTCGCACACATGCGACCAGAAAGCTATGGCCGCCAGTGCGGCTTACATTCTCGGCACTGAGATGGTGGATGTTTCCCTGTCATCATCTTTGTCGACAGAAGGCGTGTGGGAGACGCTGCGCAAAGCATGCCAGGGGGGCTCCAGCACAGACACCGGGACCCTCGTTTTTGTGGAAGATGAAGCCACTGCAGACAGAGATATCCTCGGTGTGATTGTCACCTTCTTCCAGAATGACTGTTTCTCCAGTGGCGTCGGTGCCAAACTTCTTTTGAACGTTGCCCCGGCGAAGTTCGCAGAGATTGAGACCCTCCACTCGGGCCTCCTTTCCTCGGCAAGCGTCCTGCATGTGCACGAAGCCAATGACAACGACATGTTCCAGGCCATCCTCGACATTTTGAAGACGAACCGGCCTCTGGTCGAAGGCGCAGTCGAGTTTGGATGGCATGTGCCGTCCGTGTCCTGGAGCCTCGTGCAAATTCACCACTGTGCCGCTGGGGTCTGGGACTCCGCCTTCCCTGCCTCGGACGTTACCCAGAGGAGCATATGGGAATGCCTGGAGACGTTTGAAGCCGAAGTGGGGCGCAGGCTCTACGCGCTCCGCAAGAAGGCCTCCATACTCCACCGTGCGTTGAGCAGGTTTGATGAAGCTGACACGCGGGCGAACGAGGCGAGAAGGTCTATCGACCAGGTCGAGCCGCAGCTCGGGAATGTTGTCAGTAACTCGATGGACTCTGTGCTGAGCATTTCGGATTTGGAACGCCTCGGAGACGACCTGAACATCGAAAATTTCAACGACGAGCTCAAGTGTAAGAAATGGGTCACTACAATGGATGAGTTGATGCAAGGTGTGGACAACACGATCAACGTGGCGTCCGAGAAGTATGTCACCTCCCTGACTCAAGTACTTGCGCTGGCTGAAAAAGATATCGTTGAACTCAGGAGCTACAACTCCCCCCCTGGCCTGGTCAGGATTGTCGTAGAGTCTGTCTGTGTTCTCTTTGACGTGGACAAAACCTGGAAGGCGGCGCGGAAATTCATCGCGGACAAGGACGTGTCCATGCTGGACCGGGTCGAAAACTTCAACCTGGACGGCGTGTCGGAGGCGACTTTCAAAGAGCTGGACACTTATGTCTCTCTTCCAAACTTCAAACCCGCCGCTGTAGAGCAAGTTTCTCAGGCGGCAAAGTCGATCTGCGAGTGGGTTCTGGCTGTTCATGGCTACACCGCGGCGACGAAGGAGGCCAGAGAAACGGGTATCCGTATGCACGAGATCCGGGCTCAGAAGGAAAGCTGCGAGGACAAGATTGTGCAGCGGAATCTTGCCCTGGAAGAAATTACGGCGCAACTTTCTATCCTGCAGCACAAGCACTCCCAGCTGCTCTCCCAGCAAGGATCGCTCGAAACTGAAAGAGAGAGCCTGAGTCACAAGGTAGAAGTCCTGCGTCGCTTCCTGCAGGATTTCCGCTCACAGGCGAAGCAATGGCAGCAGGAATACGAGGACATCTGGAGGTCAGTGAATGAAACTCTCGGTTCGTCGATTTTGATGTCTGCTTACATGGTTTACTGCAGCGCTATGCTGCCGGAGCAGAGGTCCAGGTGCGTCGCGCAGTGGTCGGCGATCCTCAACGCCCAGGGCATCAAGTCCGGCCCTGTGTTCGATGTTGTTTCTCACTCTGCAGAGCAGCAGCATTTGACCCATCTGGCCAGGTCTTCCGAGATGCACAATATTGATTGTGAGAACATGATCTTGCTTGACCTTTCGAACCGCGATCGTCACCGAGTAGCTTTACTGGTGGACCCAGATGGTATTGCCGCTACGATGGTTGACGGCTTGTACCCCGGCCTCGTTTGGCAGCAGGCAGCGGTCGACACCCACACCGGCACGGGGTCCTGCGGCCTCAGGGACGCCTTGAAAACCATCGCGAGTGGCACAAACCTCCTCTTGGAGGTCAACAATCTCACCCCGGACATGGTCGGTGACCTGAGAAGAATCTGTGCGGTAGAGAAGGGCGGGGGTATGCTGGTCCTCTTCACGAGGTCGCACGCACTGCCTCTCTTTCCTTCTGCGCATGAGGACGTGGCCATCATCAATTGCGAGAGGGACCACGTCGCAGTGGCTGAGACGCTACTGCATGCAGCGGTGCGAACGGCCAACGGATCGGCACACGCCGTTGCCAATAGGCTGACGGAATCTCTCAGAGGCCTCGAAAGTAAACACCGCGAACGGCAGAGTGAGATTTTTCCAAGCTGTGTGAGGACGACGGCTCAGGATCTTGGCTCAGCCTGGAAAGATTGCATGCGCTGATTGACATGAAGGGCAAGGAGATGACCTTGGTCGACGAGATCAACTCGACAAAAAGCGACCTCTCAGAGCACAGCCTGTACGAGAAGCGCTGGGCCTCCATAGCGGAGATGTTGAAGGACCTGTACTTCCGATTCCGGCAATCACAGCTCGTCCTTCTTTTAGAGGTCCCGGCATGTCCCCTATGGCAGTACGAGAAAATTTGCTCCCGAATCATTGAGGCTGTTTGCAATGAAGGCAGCGAGGAGCCTCTTGAGGAGTCAGGCATTCTGGCCGCGACTTGTCGCCGCATGTATCTCCAGCTGCGCTCTAGGTACGGGCAATTTGGCCGAGTCGGGCTAGGGCTCGCCATCGCCTCCCAGCTCCTGATTTCAGGGGACTTGGCCTCTTCAGCGGAGTGCTCTTTCTTGGAAGACTCCTTGATGCAGACGGCGATTACTCCGGATGCGGCGGTGCAGAGCCTGGAGCGGTATCCGGGAAGCGCATTTCGCGGCCACATAGATGAAATCCGTGAATACGTGGGCAGTGCGGGGGAGGTGGACGTCTCTGGGATCTCATCACCGCAGCTGCAAATCTCCTTCCGGGGTCGCCCAATACTGGAAAATTTTTCAGATTTTCACAAAACCGTGCTGGTAGCCACCTGCTTCAAAAGTTTCGGCTACCTCGCCGCCGAGTGGTTCGTCAAGCAAGCTGTTCGGCCAGTAATCGAGCCTGACCAATCTATGTCCCTGTGCAATGCGGCCCTTGTCTTCTCTCCTGATGTTCCCATCTTCATCTATGGGTGCGAAGGGGAGCATTGCGCTCGCCCCCTGGAGTACGCGGGGAGATTGTTCAAGAAGCTGCAAGCGCCCTATTCGCCGAACTTTGGGGTTGTATTCCACAGTGTCGGCCTCAGCGCTTTTTCAAGCCTTAAAGAATCCCTTCACGATGCTTGGAAGAAGGGCAAGTGGCTTGTGATCCTCGAGGCCGATGCAGACCCAGGCAGGTGCACTGCCTTGGTCCGCGAACTGAGCTCCCTTTCTAAGGGCACACGTGGACACGAGCATTGCAGGGTCTGGATCTGCGCGCAGGGTGCGCGCCTGGGATCCTGCCCGTTAGACCTCTTCTCCCGCAGCAGCGTTTTTGCACTTGAGCCACTTTCAAGCGCCCATGAGGGAGTCATACGGGCGTTCGATTCTCTTGAAGGTGAGAACCGGAGGATGATGAGTCTCGAGGGGGAGGAGCCGGCAGCGTGGCGGAAACACGCCTTCGGCCTAGCGCTCCTCAACGCAGTTCTGAAAATGAGGCATTCTTATGGAGACCTCGGATACCACGGGCATGTGGCATGGAGCGACCAGGACTTCATGTCTGAACTCGACGTTTGCCGTGTTCTCTTTGCGCCCAAGATGTTCCCGGAGACTACCAAGCCCCATCTATTCGACTACGCCGCCATAAACTCTCTCATCATGGACACGCTATCCCCGGTTCTGGACAACACCTGGGACCAACGCTGCTGCCGGAGCTTGATTGATAAGTTCATCACCCACGACATCCTCACTCCCAGTTACATCGTCTGCGACCCGAGTCAGGCTCTGGGGACCATGCCCTCCCTGGACGACGGTGTGGAAATACGAGACTTCATCGCGACGGTCATTGCCTCCGTGGACGATCAGGAGGCCTTTTCCAGCGTGAGCTCAGACCTGCAGACACAGGTCCGCGGAGCAAAATTCTCGAAACGCATCCTCGAGAGCCGGTATGCCAAGGAGTTTTCGTGGCCCCTGCGGCGTTCTCTGGACGTCGAACGGCTGACGTCCATCTTGGAGGATGTATTGGAGAGGGTGGACGGTACTCTGAGGGAGCTGCAGGATGAGGCCTCTCCCTGCACGGAGCAGACACCCCCCTTGGAGGCCCGTGGAAGCACCCCCCCGGACCCCTTGGGGGAACAGATTGAAGCTTCCATTTTGAGAGAAATCTCAGACTTCCGCCACCAGCTGTTCGACCTCCGCCAGACCGCGGCGTCCATCCAGGAACACATGGCGGACCACCGCCTGCCACGCCTTCTGGCCCAGGCCGCACATTACCTGCTGTCGGGCCGACTGCCAGTTGGGAGCATTCCCGGTCCAAAGGACCTCCATACGCTGGACGATTTCCTACAGCACATTGGTACGAAGTCCCGGCTTCTCACGGAGTGGCTCGGGCAAGGAAGGCCCGCTATAGATTTCGGGATGTTCACGGAGCCAGAGGTTCTCATCGCCGAGTTCAGACAGGCGTATGCTGAGGCCTCTGGGTGCACGCCCCAGGAAGTGCTTCTGAGCGCCCGCATTCTTGACAGGCGCGAGACCTCTGGGGAGTACTTCGTGAGCCAAGATGCCACAGGGGGCGGCCTCCCGGCAGACGAGAGGGAGGAATCCACGGAGGAGCGATGGTCCATGCAGATCGCCGGCGTGCATCTGTGTGGGGCCCTGTGGGACCAGACAAACAAATACTTGACTGACGTCAAGGGCAGCAGCCTCATAACAAAGCTGCCAAACATTATGCTCACCTTCTCCCGGGAGCGCCCGGAACAGGATCTCAACCACTACGCCTGCCCTGTCTACGTTGCGATGCGGCCTCAGTCGAGCGGGCCGCCGTGCGTCCTGTGGAACGTAGAGATGAAGTCGCGGAGAAATGTCGACTTCTGGCTGCGGAAGGGCGTTGCAGCCTACGCTGTCTCCTAGTCTGCCCAAGAAAACCGACCAACCATGCACAACAAATAGACTATAATTTGCATAGAGTACGTGAATAACGTTTATAATAGTAGAGACGATAGTCATCCACTACCCTGTGCACCGCTGCATGCACCTCTAGTTCTAGCAGAGCGCTCGCCGCAGAAATGAAATCAGACTTCTGAGTCAGGGAGGGGGCGGCTTTGTCAGACTTGCACGCACGGGGCAAGTGTTCGGGGGTCCTCCGCGCCGGCGCGGTGCCTCAGGATTTCAAAAGTGTCAGCTTCATTGGGGGGGGGCGATCACCTCGCCCCCGACCTGCTCAGACAACGAGCCTTGTGATCCTCATCGGCGTGCTCATGGGGGAGCTTTTGGGGATAGAAGGCTTCGGGAAGGGGTGGGGGGGGAAGGGGGATGTCGGGAGGCTCACTCTCGAGCGCAAGCTGCGGAGCGGGAAGTATTATCCCGTAGTTGAGCTCCCCTCCGAGCCTGTGCCGGTGGGGAGGGCGGGGGGAGGCCTCGCCCATTCGTTCTTGCGCTCCACTGTCTTGAAGACTTGCGCTCCTTTTTCCTGGAGCTCTTCGAAGTCGGTCACTGCCTTCACCAAGTCCTCGGAGGCTACTTCCGCCGCGTCCGCGGCGACTTGGGCTTTCGCCAGAGCCTCCTCCACGGCTTCCTCGGCCAAGCTCATGCGCGTCCGCTCCAGGGAGCCCTTGCCCTCCAAGGACATTTGTCCCGCCTCCCTCAGGGCAGCAGCCCGCTCCCACTCCACCCTCTGGACACGCTCAAACGTGGCTACGGCTGCGGCAAGGCCCTGCTGCCACTTTTCCACTTCTGCCACAACTCCGGTGGCAATTTCTTGCACGCTTCCCTGCCAAGGGCCTGCGAAGCCCACAACCTCCCGCTGCGCGGCGCCGATTCTCTCCTGCACCGCACCCTGCACCGCCTCGGGCAAATCCGTGGCCGTGCTCTGTAACCACGCGACCGAGCCGCTGAGCTCCTCGGAAAGCTGCTCCACCCCCCGCCCGGCCGCCTCCGTCGCGTCCGCGGCCCGCGGAACGTCCTCCTGCAGCACGAGCGAGGCCCGCTCGACCTCCGCGGCCGCCACTTCGGCAGCCTTCGAGGCCTTCTCTACCTCTGCGCAGGCGCGCTCGAACGCCCGCAGCGCAGGGCGCACGACCAGCCACAGCAGAGCCCCAGCCGCCGCCGCCGCCCCCAGCACCGCCGCCCCGAGAGCCAGCAACAGCACGCCCGGCGAGAACGGCCAGGCCTGGGGCCACCCCGGCGGGCCCGCCGCCCCGCCGCCCGGCCCCCCCCCCCCCCCCCCCCCCCCCCCCCCCCCCCCCCCCCCCCCCCCCCCC
>Ga0163111_10001486_pt1 | contig 14516 bp, 20 predicted proteins | sample CRUFie1St18metaG_FD_109645 | JGI IMG/M metagenome (GOLD analysis project Ga0163111, IMG submission 109645) | Marine microbial communities from the Costa Rica Dome - CRUD Field 142mm St18 metaG | ecosystem: Environmental > Aquatic > Marine > Oceanic > Photic zone | place: Costa Rica: the Eastern...
AATAACTTCTGCACACGCTTTTGCTATTTCCATATGCTCCTTTTGTGTGCCATTTGCACTACGTAGTTCAATGTAATGCACCCAACTACGTATTGTACCATTCATATACAATCTAGTTTTAGTTAAACCTTCTGGTAATACTTTTCTTGCAACTTCTTTTGCAATACCATTGTTTATAGCCCATTCATATGCACGACCAGCAGCAAAACAAACGTCTTGTTGCATCTCTTCCCATTTTACAACAAGTTCAGCATTGCCTTCTTCGCCTAAATTTAGTTCAATACTATTTTGTCTATTTTTATTGTCTTGTAGACGTGCTTCACTTGTTACAAAAACTTCGCCCATTTCTCCAGGTTCTGCATAACGCTGACTAAATTCTTGGAATGCAAAACTTCTATGTCTTACAATTTGATGTGCAATATCACGAGTAGTATCTATTTCTAAAACAGCATTTGCCATTTCTAATGGAGACCAATGTTGATGCTTGATTAGATATTTTATCAAACGTTCACTGGTTTCTTTGTTGATTTGTGCAGCAGGATTAGAAACTTTTGCACAAAATGCAATTAAGTCCTGTACGTTTTCCAGTCCTTCTTCTTTCCACTCATCAGTGGGCTGTGTGTAACTTACTAAGCGAACGGCCATTCAGCTAATTCTCCTTTTAAATTTGATAGTCTTTGACTTAGGAATCCTATTGTAGTATGAATATGTCCTGTATCGTGAGGTTGTAGTAAACTTTTGTAATATTCTATTTCTTCTTCTAGAACATTAATTCTTACTAAATCATTTATCAGACTCTTGTGTTCGCTCATTTAATATACTCCGCATAACGTTGGTTGCTGTTTTAGTAAAGTATCTAGGTGCTACACTGTGTATAATAACCACAGGTACTAGTAACTGTAATTTAAGTGCAACTAAGAGTGCTTTACCCATATGTTGTAGGCCAGTTTCGCCTACTTCTTCTAAATGTAATTTACATTTTTTACTTAGCATCTAATCTCCTTTTTGCAGTATAAAATCCTGCAACAAAACTACCGCCAACAACAGCAGTCATAAGCACTCCGTGCCAAATATAAAATTCTAACATTAAAATTGTTTCCATTACTAATCTCCTTTTCCTGGTTCTTCACTAAAATATTGTATTTTGTTTTCTACGCCGTGCCATTCCTTTGCATCTTCTGGAACATCTTCTGGACGCATTTCAGTAATAACAGGCCATATGTCTGCATACTTTTGATTAAACTCAACCCACTGTTCCATACCCGGCGCTGTATCAGGACGAATTGCATCTGCAGGACATTCAGGTTCACATACACCGCAATCGATACATTCAATTGGATTAATCACAAGCATATTTTCCCCTTCATAGAAACAATCTACGGGGCACACTTCTACACAATCCATATGTTTGCACTTGATACATTGATCATTTACTACATATGTCATAAGGCTCCTAGTCTAATTAATGTAGCCGCTAAGTTTATTTCTGGATCTACTACCAATGTATGATCTACCAAACCTTGCTTAATAATTAGCACTGCTTGATCTTGTTGTTCATCTGTTCCGAACAATTCAATATTATCATACAGCCAGCGATATATTTCCTCCATTTCTTCTGCTCTCACAGTACCACACAACAATTTACGTGCATCGTGTATTTTACCTGCTTTGAACAGTTCCACCATATCCAGTTTCCAATCACTTTCGCCAGTGTCCCCTTCTTGTGGTGAAACTAATTTCCCCTCGACTGAATTCATCTGTACCATATTTATGCATTTACGTAAATCTGGATACGTTGCTTTTACATATGTGTCTAGCACATCTAAGTCTGGAGTTACGCCTTCTGTAATTAGTATTTCTGCAACTCTAGCAGTAAACTCTGTTTGATCAATTTTTGCAATATGAAAGCCTTGACATCTACTGTGTATCGCTGGAATAATTCTGTTTGGATAGTTACAAGTCAAAATAAATCTTGCTGTGCTGTGATATTCTTCCATAACACCACGTAGTGCTGCCTGTGCGTTTGGCGACAAATAATCAGCCTCATCTAGCAATACAACTTTGAAGTCACCAAACGGAATCATCTGCACAAATGCAACAATCTTATCACGCACATCATCTACTGAATTTGTACGACTTGCATTTATTTCTAATATATCTAATGGGTTTGTATCTAATTCATTAAACAACAATTTTGCAAGTGTTGTTTTACCAATACCTGCATTGCCGCTGAATAGTAAATGTGGAATAGTTTTATCTTTAATCCAAGTTTTTACTTGATTGCGTTGTGCATCATCTCTAAATACATAACCATCCACTGTCTTTGGACGATACTTTTCTACCCATAGTTCTTTCATTTTATTAGTGTACTCCACATTTTTAATTTTTCGACTTTATAGTCTGCACGTTCTTGTAGTTCAATCCAGTCTGTAATACCGTGTTCAACCATAAGTTCCATCATACAAAATACATCACCCATTTCTTCAACTAGTTTAACACGTTGTTCATCAGTTATCAAGTCTAAAGTTTCAAACTTACGCATAATTTTACTACATCTCTGGGTAAGTTCGCCACACTCTTCCATTGTGATTGTCATCAACTGTTGAAGTGTGTTTATTGGGCTGTCTTGCATTATCTCATCACAAGAGGCTTAGAATTAGATGTATCGTGATAATCACCTGACTTGTAATAATCGCGACTTGCTTCTTCTTTTACCATTTGACCATCTTTCAAACGATATGTGATTATTTCTCTACGTACTACGCCTTCTGTATCATCATTGAAGGCTGCTTTAAATGGACCGTCTGTCATACTTTTACTCCTATGTTTTCTAGCATTTCTTTTGCTAAGGTTACGTTTTTAGTTTCTTCTTCGCCTATTTCGTGCATAAGCATTTCGTGCAATGTTAGCGCCATTTGGTATTCGGCTTCTGTAAGAGTAGAAAAGAAATCAAATAATTCTTCAACAGTTTCTGCTTCCCACATACGATCCAGTATTTTACACTGAGCATCTGTCAAGCCTTCAATCCTCATTTTCATAAACCTAATTCCTTGTATACCATTTGCACACCTTTTGCTTGAAAGTATGCATCTGCTAGTGCATTATGCAAATCACTTTGCATTGCTTTACGTGGATCTACTTTTGCCATTGCAAATAATGTGCGGCTATCACGCACTTGCCAAAATTGCCACGGAATAGGGTTAGCATAATGTCGCAACATATCCTCTATGATTGTTATATCAAAACCATATCCGTGTCCCCAAAGTACATCAACACCTACCATCCATTTAGGTAAGTGATTTAAAAAATCTTTAGGATGTGTTCTGTCATTTTCACTAAATGCTTCTTCTTGTACTTTTTTATCTTGTGTACTCCACCAAGCAATTGTACTGTCATTAACAACACGGCTACTTTGTGCATCTAAATCTAATTTGAAATAAAATTCGCTGTGTGGTTCTGCATCACTATTTGGATCGAATTTTACACCGCCTACTGTTAGTACACTTGCCTGTGGCGTCACATCAAGTGTTTCAAGGTCTATCATTGCGTGAATAGCCAAAAGAAAACTCCTATTACTTACATTGTTATAATAACTTACAAGTTGCTAGGAGTCAAGAATTATTTTTTCTAAAGCCTTCGTAAAACTTCCAGCCTTCCCACATAGCAGCTAATAAAATTGCCGATATAAAACCACCACCTATAAATATTGATAATAGGAGTGTACTCATTATATTAGCAAAAAATAGTATGACTGCAAAGTCATACCATTCAAAATTTTCAAATAAATTGTCCAAGTTCTGGCGCTTTCCAACCCTCTGGTTTTAAAACTTTGCCATCTTCACGTTTGCGAACTTTTCCTGTATCTTTATCGATCTTAGCAAAGTTTGTCGCCATAACTTCACGCCAAGCACCTTCTCCGTCAAATCCGCCTGCTCTAATAGCACCCATAGTAACAACTAAAATATCAACTAATGCATCTAATTGTTCTACCTTATCATTGGCTGCAACTGCTTCTGCCAGCTCACCAACTTCTTCGTCAATAAGTGTAAGATACATTTTATAGTTTGCTTCTGATGGCTCTTGATCACACGCTGAGCCAAAGCGTTCAATATCAAAAAAAGGATTTGTCATTAATCATCCATATCTTTCAAACGTTCCCAAACGCCTTCGCCGTATTGTTCTTCAATACCTAATGCCCAAGAACCCATTTCCATATTCATTAGTTGCATTTCCTGAAGAAATATAACACCTAGCATAGCTAGGATTAGTATTACTTCAATACCAATAATTACTTGTATATAATTTTTTAATGTTTGCATTATTCCATACCTATGCTTGCGTCTTGTGGTTTTTCCTTGCTCCAGCCCATAATGCTTTCTGCTTCAACCATTCTCAACGTGTTTTCACCATTACCTTCGTCGACATCAATACCACGTGTCCAACGTCCGTGTTCAACTAAAATCCAATCGCCTACAGCATAGTCATCTTTGTTTTCAGGACCAACTGCGTGTACACGACACCAACGTGGATAAATTCCACGTGATGTACCATCATCACCTGTAAGTATCAAGCCACCTGTAGTAACTTGTTCTCCAAAGTGCATATCACTTACGATTACTCTGTTTTTTATAGGGCTGAGTGTACCCTTTACTTTTGGTGTAATTTTAAATCCACCACCCATACCGTCTGAGCTCATTAGTCACCTTTCTTTACAAAATTTCCTTCTTCGTCTTCGATCCAATCATCTTCGACTGTAACTTCTTCAATTGCTTCTTCAAGATCTTTTGGTACTGCCTTTTTTTGGACAGGCTTTGGCGCCGGCTTTGGTGCTGGTTTAGGTGGTACAGGTTCGTCATCAAATTCAGCTATTTGTGCTGCTTCTGCTGACGATAAAGATTCTGTTGATTTAGTAGGTACTTCGTCAGCAACTGGTCTGTTACCGTCATAGTAATCTCTAACAACTTCTTCTCTTTTACGAATAATTTTTCCACCTGGGCCTAATTCATCACCTCTTGCATTTACTTTTGCATTTCCTACAGCAGGCGTTAATTCATTTCTTTTGATAAGTTTATCAATATCAACAATTTTACCTTGCATTGATCTGTAAACTTTTTTTGTCTTTGGTTTCATAGCCATAGGGTTCTCCTAATATCAATATATTTAGTCACGCAAAAATTCACGCCAGTCTAAATTGTATGCAATACTATCAATTCTATGTACGCCAATCAAGTATAAAATATAACTTGCAACACTTGATCCACGTCCTACACCCCATACAATGTCATTTCCACGCATAAAGTCTACTAGATAACACATATATCTTAACAGTGGCAGCATACCTCTTTTGTTGTATTCTGCATATTCTTCAAAATAACGTGTAAGTTCTTCTTTTGTATCACATTTATTTTGTAAGTATCCTGCAATGTCCATATTTTTATATTCATCTGGCATAAACCATTCGCCTTGACATACACCGTCAAAAGTTTTTTGATCTACATCTAATGGAATATATTTTTGTAGTTTATTCAAACCTTGTTCTTCCATTGCAACATTAAACTTATCTATATCATCTGATTCATCACATAGCACAACGTGACACTTATCAGCGTGGCCGCTATAAATCATATCGACTAAATCGCGATTAGTAAATCGAGGAATACCTAAATCATCTGTTTTCATAAGCATATATGTATATTACGATACATTGATTAAATTGTCAAGATCATTATCTGGTTTTTGACTTTTTTTCTTGTCTCTATCACGTTTTTCAAGTTCCCATTGATATGTATCTATTAACAAAGTTATTTGTGACTGCACATCAGGATTCATAGTTGAAAAATATCTTTTCTTTAGTGTTACAACTTTTTCTTGAAGCTGCGAATCTGTAAACTCATCTAAATCGTCAATAAGCGGATGCATATTATACTGTTGTTACAAATTGGCCTTGGTATTCAATGTATACATCATCACCGTTGTTGTGTGTCCACGCACGTACTTTGATACTTTGATCAGCACTTGCTGGTACATTGATACTTCTGTTAGTCCAAGCACCACCATTGTCAACGTAAATATTTGTAGAACCAGGACTTGCAAATGTTACAGCTTGTGTTCCACTACCATTACCATTAAAGTGAACAACCATTTCTGCATAGTTGCTTGTTTCCGGCCAATCATCAAAATTTATTGTAACTGGATTGTTTACATTTGTAAGTCTAAAATAATGTCCTGAATTAAAACTCAGTGTCAAGTTTGTTTCACCTACTACATTAGTTTCAATACTTTCTCTCTGGCCAGCTTTTACATTTACATTTTCAATTGTGTTATTGTTGTATGAAGTTGTAACATTGGTTTTTGCTGTATTGGCCTGTAAGTCAGTAATTTCAGTATTTGCAACTGCTAGTCCAGCTTTGATAATTGTAAAATTGTCACGAAATCCTTGTGTATCGTTGTCGATACCTGCAACTGGATACGTTCCGTCTATTGTGTCTGATACTATATTACTTGCCATATTTGTTTTCCTTCAAAAGTATTTATCTCTATTTATAAAGCATTGTTAAAAGTGTGACGTGGAAACAAAATATAAGTTTCTTGATTGTTATCTGCTGTTTTATCTACAATGTATCTATCAATTTGATAGCTTATTTGTTTAAAATCAAATCCTGCATTTTCAATATTTTCTTTAATTGTTTTTGCTCCACCTGGAACAGTGTAGCACAATGGTAATGCAGTAACATAATCAAGTTCTGACAAGCTACCATCTTGTGCTGTACGCATCCATAGAGGCAAAAATTCTCTTTCGTTTGCACCTATTTCTGCTATACGTTTACGCATAGTTCCTATGTTATTGATATATCTATATTGATCTTTAGATTGGCTTGTAATTACACTAGTTTGATCAGCTGTAATAACATCACCTTTTGGTCTGAAACGGAACGGATCACCACTTGCATCGTTTGTTAAACTTGTAGTTGGTACACTTACAGTTCCATTTCTTCCTATAATTGCAATACCACCATTAGTAGGAAGAATTAAATTACCAGCTCTTGTGACTAATGTTAGTCCATTCTGATCTGGCACTTTTACAATTACACCAGATCTAGTTGATATACTAAAAAATCCTTGTCCTTGTATTTTAGCACTTTCATCATCTCTTGCTTCTACCTTTACTTGGTTAACATTCAGTTCTGTGCCAGTACGTATTTTGGCTCGTAGTTGTGTATCGCCTTCTTTAGGCTTGCCAGGATCTATTACGTCCACATACACTACTTCATACACAATATCATTTGTACCTGGTTGTTTTGCCACAGCAGTTTTGAGTTCACCAAACGCAAAACTTTTCTTGCCGTGATTCAATCTTACAGCAGCGGCAAAATTTTCAATATTCTTTTGTTCAATGCCAGCATAAGCAAGTGTGCGTAAATCTTTTTGTACACCAAAATTACTATCATAAGGACGATATATTAAACTTGCATCAAATATAGTGTAGTCATTTATGAAATTATCGTATACTTCTCTTTGTTGTGAAACTAGGAAAGGTTGCATAAAGACATTACTATACAGTCTTGTATCAAGATCTAAAATTGTAATACTAAACGTTCTAGATAAAGCACTGTATCCAAATCTATCTCTTGCTAATACTTTGAATGAGAACTTTCTATCAAATGTAGTTGTTTTTCCATCAAAAGTAATTTCTCTATTGTCAAGAGTTGTAAGTCCTGGATCTGTTGCTGTGCCAAACTGTTTAACTGTACCAACAATTTCGCCGTTACGTTTTATTTCTAAACCAACCGGCACCTTACCACTTAATAAATCATATCTTAAGTTTGCACCTTCTAATGTAGTTTCTGCAACAACTTTTAAATAACTAATTCTGTTAGCGCCAAGAGTAGGTAATTCTGGTGGAGTAATCCACTTTATTGTACTATCTATATTGCCTAAAACTTTAAGTGTAAATGTTTTGCTTGTGCTTGTAAATTCACTTTGTGTTTCTAAAACTCTTTTGCTAATCCTTTTATTTTGTAAAGCGCCTAAAGCAAATTGTGTGTCTTTAGCAACATTCACAGCCCAACTATTGTTAAATGTAATTTTTACTGTATCATCATCTACAACACTATATACTGGCGAACTATCTTCAGTATCAAAAACACTTTCCAATAAGTTTCTGTTGTTGCTTAATGCTGTTTGTGGAATGTTTACTGCAATGCTTGTTAAATCAGTAACATCAACAATAATTAAATCTTGGTCTATATTTGTTACAGCAGCTAATGCTCTTTTAATACTTGTTTGAATTGGTTCGCCTGGAATAATAGAAATACCTGCTGATGTGAAATTCACACCCATTGCTTGGTTACTTTCTCCTACAAATCTGTAATTACGAACAAAGTCAATTTCTTTCACAAAATTATATGTGCTTGCATAATTTATATTACGTCCTACCCATTGCGATATTTCTGTTTCTGTAAGATTGTTTCTATATGCTAATGCAATTGAATCGCCTATCACAATGTTCTTACTAAGTGTAAGTGGTTTTAAAAATGGACTTGGTAGTAATGGATAACCAAACTGTAATACGTCATATTGCGGATTATCTTCATTTATGTCTACAATCAAATAATCATTGTTTTCAATAGTAACTTGTGTATCTTTTAATGCTTCTATGTCGTCAATGCCATCTTCTAAACTTCTTGATATTTTATTGACTTTTAAATTCATCATACCTGCAAGAGTATCTTCGTAAATGTTTGTGTTTACTTCGTATACTTCTTCGTCAGCTTCACTTCTTGTTGCTTCAATTGTAAATTTATAATCTACTTCAACAGCAGGTTGATATGGAATAATACCAGCTAGTTCGCCTGTGTTAGTATCAAAATCTAAGCCTTCTGGAATAATGCTTCTAGTTCCGTCATCATTGTATTCACGTATTAAATAGTTTACATTTCCTAATAAGTAGTTTGGATCGTATACATCAATAAAAATTGTTTGATAATTATCTGCTCTAATGCTACCAAGGTTACCTCTTGTAATCCATATTGGTTTACGTAAATATGTATTATCAGCTGTAAACAATCCTGTAGCAGCTCGCATAATTGTGTTGTCTGCTCTTAAAAAATCATCGCTTACAACATACAGTGAAAAACGTCTTTTGCTGTCACTTACTTCATCTGCTACTGTAATAAAGAATTCATATTCTCTATTTAATTTTCTTGGATTACGACTAGGCAATCCATAGCCATAAAACTGTACATCATATGGATCACTATCAAAACCGTCTGTGTCTGTAACACCTTGCTGTTGTCTTGTGCTATCACCATACGGATCATAATTATCTGCATCTAAAGCAAGTATAGGATCAACAATACCACTTATAACGCCATCGCTTGAAAGTGTCAAGCCTGGAGGTAATTCTCCATCACCATCAGCAATGTAATATTGTAAAGTTTCACCTGCAGATAAATCAGCGTCAATAACTTCTAACGGAAATTCAACTTTACTATTATCTATGACAAAGAAAGCGTTGCTTGCTCTTTCTGGTGGTACAGGACTTGCTGTGTATGGCAAATCTTCCCATTGCAGTTCGTCTCTGTCATAATATTTGAATAATAATTTTGTATCGTTATCAAAATACTGTATCCATACATCTTTATCTTCTGGATCAATTGGTGCAGTTTTAGATAGTTTATAAAGTTGTGGCTTCCATCTAAACAAACTGCTGTCAAATCTACTAATACGTAAATCTAATCCGTTGTTTGCAGGATTTAAATTGAACCAAAAATCAACATTCAAAGGATTAGGTCTTGTTTCACTAACTTCTAATCTTGTGTCATTGCCGTACACACCTCTTAAATTATCTTGATTAAATAATTTCCACAAGCCATCATACTTAAAGTAAAATACATTGTTTACTGTATCGTAAAGATAATCTCCGTCTGAACCAGTTGTATTACTAGGAATACCTTCATTATATGCAACTGGTTGTTTAGTGTAAGAAGTACTTCCTATTGCAGTGTAAATACCAAAGTCTGTGTTTGTTTGATCAAACCAAAAACTTTGTGTAAATGTAGAACCAATATTTAATGGCCCTGCAGGTGTTACCCACTCTGGTGCATCTTCGCCTTCAATTGTCATTTCAAACGTTCTGTCTGCAATAACATTATTCAGTGTTGCTCGCAATACAAACTTAAAAGTTTTAAGTCTTTTAACTTCAAATGCAGCACCCCTAATTTTGTAACCTTCTAGTCTAAGTCCTGCTGGTAACTCTCCAGCAATAAGTTTTATAGTAGGAGAGTTGACTGAATCAATAGGCAAATCAATATCTAATTGTTTTCTTTCTAAAAACCTACCAATGTCATAAGGACTTGGCACATTCCATACACTGTAATCTGGATCTGCTAATAACCTTATGCTAAGTTCTCTATCTACATAGCCTTCATTGTCGTGTACTCTTACAGTAAATGTACTTGTTAGTGTTTCATTTTGACTCACTGGACTACCTACTATTGTATTATCTATTAGTGAAAGTCCAGGTGGTAAACTACCTGCAACAATTTCAGACCATATATATCTAAAAGCCAAGCCGCCTGCATCTTTAAATTGTTGTACATAAGTTGGGCTATCGTCGATTAGAATAGTTGTTGGTGAAGCATAAGGTCCTTTATCTAAGTTCAATGCATAATTGATGCCCAAAGGCGGATAAAAGAAATCAGTCAAAAATTCTTTTACCCAAGCTGCTTTTTCACCATTAGCATTTAAATAATCGGTATCTGTTGTTAATATTGAATAATTAAAGAATTTCATTACCAGACTATCTGCTTGTGGTAGTTTTTCTAAATCTGCAAAAAAACCTGGCATTGCTGCTGCTATTGTGCTGATTTTCACATCTCTAGGTTGTCCTATATCTCTAGCATTTGTCAAACCAAATAAAGCAGCAAGACCTTTGTTAAAATCTGCTAACGTATTGTCCATATCAATATACACAGTACTATTAGAACTGTAATTATCAGCTATCCAATCTGTAATATTGTTTGTGCTATTTTCTGTAATAATTGGAAGAGGTATTTTAACAGGACTTGGATCGCTGCTGTCAATTGTTGAAATTAGTGCGCCATTTGCTACATTGAACATTGCTCTTCCTTAGCTAACAATTAGACCTTCGTCAAGTGTAATACCCACAGGAGAAGTAATAGTTCCAAAATCTACGTCTGTAGTAAAATTTAAGTAATCAATAATACTGGTTATGGTACTATCTATTCCGCCAAAGTCTAATGCTGCTACTGATGCTATATCGTCTATACTGATACCATTAATTGTACCACAGTTTGCAATATTATTTTGTTGCATATTCAAAGTTGCACTTACTGCTGGAGAACTTTCTCTAACTAATTGACTATCAATTGAAACGGTTTTAGTGTTATTATTTACAGTTACTTCTGTACCAGTGTTTACAGCACCTTGGAAGATAATTGGTTGGCTAACATTGCTTGTTATTGTATTCACACCGTCTGTAAAGACAAGTGTTGCTTGTGTGCTTTTTAAGAATAATGTATCACCGTCATCACTTACTCTAAATTCTACTGTACCTGGTGCAGTTGGATCGGGTTGTAATGCTCTAAAATTTAGTGTGTTACCACTCTTCTCTTTGAATATCGTAAAGCCGCCTATGCCTACATTTGCGCCTTCAACATTTGAAGCTCTTAGATCTAGTTCATCAAAGTTTTGATTTACTTTTATAAATGCTTCTCTTAGATCATCACCTGTGCCGTCATTAGCAAGGTTGCCCACATTGATAACTTGGATTGCCATTATTTCTCTCCGTTTTATATATTTATCACTAACGGAAGACTATTAAGAACCAAGTGCTACCCAACCTGTTGTAGTACGGAATTGTATTTCATTGTCAGTGACGTTAAGAATAATTTCTCCAGGTCTTGGATTAGGAATATTGTTTCTTTGTGTTGTTGTAAAGTAAGGAACTTGAAGTCCTCTTACACCATTAGTAGCAGGCATTTGCAACCATCCTGCTCCTCCTTGTCCGTCAGCATTAGACGAGTAGTATTCCATATAATCATTTGTTACGTGTATATGTCCAGTTCCTGGTGAACTAGGACGAGATGCATTAGGCAAAATTCTAAGATGATTGTTTACACTTACAGTATTACCACCTCCTGCGTCAAGAGATATATTGCCACTGTTTTTTACTTCTGGTGTATTGATACGGACTGTACTTGACATTTCATTACCTGATACTGTGCTACCAGCAGTAACATTACCATTTGTAGCAACAATGTTACCATTTGTTGTTGATAGGTTAGCGTTGGTACTGGTTAAGCCTGTAACAATTGATAAATTTGTTATTTCTGCTGTTGCTAAAGAACTAGTTCCTGCACCGTTTGCAGTAATAGTTCCGAAAGTAGCACTTTGCGTTGTAATTGCACCTGCTGTTAATACAGCATCTAAATCTACATTAAGCAATACTTGTGCAAGTGTTACATAGTTTGTGTTAGTGTTATCAAAAGTAATTACACCAGTACTACTATTATATGCAATTGGATCGCCTGCACTAATACCTGATCTTGTAATGTAACCTTGATTGTTAACTTCTGTAAGTGTAATAAAATTACTATCATTTACTAGTTGGCTTGTTGAAGTTGGTACTAATGCTGGTGTAAATGTAAATTCACCTGTAGCATTATTATATGTTAAACTACCATTTCCGCTTGCTGGATTTTGAGTAACTTCAAAATCGGTAAGAGATACTCCTCCACCACCACCTGTGTCATCAACACCTTGCCAACTAAATCCATCCCATTTCAATATTTTTCCAACTACACTTCCATCTGAAGGATAGTTAGCAAAAACATCTGGAATATCAGTAAGTCTATCTATACCACCAATTACTGGCTTGTTGTTAATAAAACTTGGATCATTTGGATCTGTTTCATTCCAATTAGGCTGTACTTGTATGCTACTTAATGGGTTGCCACTTACTGTATAATTGCTGGCATCAACTACACCACTAAACGTTGCACCGTTGCCTGAAGTTGCACCCGACACAGTCAAGTCACCGCCTATAGTAGCATTGTTTGTAACTGCTGCACTATCAGAAGTCATTGATCCGCTCAACAAAATCGATGAAGCATTTAATTGTGCTGATAAAGATAAGTTGTTTAGGTTAGCAATACCGCTTCCTGTCATATCTAAAAAGTCGCCATCTGGCATTTCTTTGATATTTGAATCTGTTGCATCTACTACTAGTGGAAATCTATTTGCCATTCTATATGTCCTTTTTTATATTTATCCTGTTGGTGGTGAAGTCTTGTATGGGTGACTAACAGGTAAAAGCGACTCTGCACCCCATTTGTGTGCTACATATCCTTCTGCTTGTTCTATGTAGGTCATATCAGTTCCACCTGTGCCTGGTAATCCCTTCACGCTCATAAATTCATACAGTGAGCCACCAAACGTTTGACTGCCCCTATTACGGAATATTCGCAACAGTTGATTGTTTTTAAGATCGTTGTCGTAATCTGTTTCAGGCGTAAATGCGTTGGTTCCATTAATCCTTACACCTATTTGACTGCCTGTCTTGTTGAAGAAAGTTACTACAATAACATTGGTTGAAGCGGCAATAGGTGTCTGGGCAGTGAACTCTATCAAGTTTCCTGCGTTACTGCTGATCCTATTTGAACTTAAACCATCTAAATCCAACTCCCCATCGAAAGCACTTGAACTACTGGCACTGACAGCATAATCCCTTTTAGGTGATTGATTGGTCTCAAAACTCCATATACTATCTTTAGTGTTGTTAGGTGTGGCTATCTGTCCAATGAACAATGCCCAGTGATTGCCCGAAGCCGCCTGAGCGGTAGTGTCCGACGACAGGTATTCATTAAATGATTGATCGAAAGTTATTGTTTCTAGACTGTTGGCAGTGCTTTTACCGGGAGTGTTAGTTATTGACATTGTTGCTGTGCCAGTTTTGTCTGTGATCCCTGTCAAGTTTGTGCCACTGTAAGTTGTTGTTGAAGTGTCACTTGGATCAAGCCAAAGACTGAGATTGGGTATGTTTACTGAAGGATTGTAAGGAATGCCAAAAGCACTTGCTCTACGTCCTGCAAAAAAACTACCTGTGGTGGACGATACAAAAGGCATTATGTGAAGTCCACCATCTGTCCAAGCACAACGTAAGTTCCACCATCATTTAATATCGTAAATGAAAATGCGTCAATTCCGTTTGCGTTTCCTGTAGGAGCTGAGCCACCTTGCCAATTAATGGTTTGTGCCGCTCCGGCTATTTGCACTGCGGTAACTTCATAAGGTGTAGCACCTTGGTTAATAATTATTGTTACATTTGTAGAATATTCAGCCGTTAAGTTAACGTTTGTAAAGTTTGCTGTGATATCTCCTGCTGGTGTTGTGTGATAAAATACGTGTCCATCATTCCAGTTATGAGCAACAACTCCTGATTGTCCTGTGAGTGTTTGGAATTTTTCTTCTACACCTCTATCAAAATGCACGTC
>Ga0163111_10001487_pt1 | contig 14502 bp, 33 predicted proteins | sample CRUFie1St18metaG_FD_109645 | JGI IMG/M metagenome (GOLD analysis project Ga0163111, IMG submission 109645) | Marine microbial communities from the Costa Rica Dome - CRUD Field 142mm St18 metaG | ecosystem: Environmental > Aquatic > Marine > Oceanic > Photic zone | place: Costa Rica: the Eastern...
CCCATTGATCCACGATCTTCTGTGGAACTTTTCGCACCTTCGGTAAGATGCTGTATGAAGTTTCCAGACCAGCTCCCTTACGGCTAATCTTAATCGAGAAATTAGCGAGTCCATCATCAGTCCATGTGTAGTCTTCAATTTCTTGCAAAATTTCAGTTAGCTGATCACGCAGAGATTTCTGCTCAATGAACAGGACTTCGAGACGGCCACGTGCAGCTGATGTTCCAACCCAAGCTAGAAACCTACGTGGTTTGACATAGGAGCCATCAATTTTTGGTCGATCCGGTTTGGACCAATCGGTTTCTCTGGCGAGATCATCAGGCTGACCAGGGTGGGTACGAGTAACCACGTAACCATTAAAACGAAGTTCGCCGTCGTTACCCCGAGACTCGCTTGCATACTGCCAACCCATGATTGCGTGGCCTGTTTCATAGCAGCCAAGTAGTCGAAACTCTTCACTTTCACCGTCTTTAAGGCTGCTTGGTTTCCAATAAGGCTGAGGTTCTTTAGTTTCAATTTTATCTTTGTTTTGTTGAAGTAATTCAGGAGGTAATACTTGCAATGTCATATCTAATTATCTAAGACATAACAACTATAAGTTGTACAATACTAAAATGTGAGCTTATGAATTATGCGTTTAGCAGATATTTCTGGTGGTTTAATTGGTGCGCTTGGCATTGATCTTACTGACATAGTTATGAATGGTGGTTTGCTTGGGGCAGCTACAGGAAGGAAAGCTGGCGGTTTAGGAGATTTTCTTTATCGTCCTGAAGACAAGAGTAAAAATAAACAATTGCCTTACTTCCCTGGACAGGATGATGGTGGATTAATGAAGTTGCCATATTATCCAGGTACACAAAAAAATCAGCGACTGCATGGAATCGCTGACTTTGATGGAAGCTATAATCCTACGTTTGATATTCCTGGTGGACCTATTACACCTGAAGAAATGCAACGCATGAACCAAATGTATCCTATTGGAAATATTGGTAAATAAGATCATCCCAGCCAGGTAGATTTTTAGCTAGGTGAATCTCTCGATCAATAATCCGGCGTTGGATCAACCTCTGTGTAACCCGCCGCTGAACCGTTCGTTTGTGGATTCCTGCTAGTTTTTTCTCGATCTTTTCGAGTCGTAAAATCAGATGCGACAATGGCTCGATAAGGGCTGTCATTGTCATCCTTGCGATATTCGCGGAGGTAGCCTTGCACGCAGATAGGCCGTCCCTTACGGATTCGATCCGTAAGTTTTTTCTTTCTAGATTCATGAGTTTCAAGGAATAGCCATGTGACGATGTCAGAATTGTCAAGCGAAGTTCCGATCTTTACTGCTACTTGATTGTTCTTACGCTCTTTAATTTCATCCGCTGCAAAGAATGCATTGCCCAATACAACCTGATTACAGTAAACAGAATCAGGAATGCCAGGTTCAATAGTGGTGATAATCAAATCAAGCGGCTTGCTTGTGTCATCAGAGAACACAAGGTTGCCAGTGATCAGTGCTCTTGTGCCCGGCTTCCAATCTTTAAAGAGTGAAAGCTTCGCTCCTTCGCGGTCATAGCAGAGGACTCTAAGTTTAACCTCTGAAGAGCCACTACCAGAGGGCACAGCAGCATCAGCACCGCGATAGTCAAGCCCGTAAGCATTAATCGGATCTGATATAAAGGATCGTAATTCAATCGTTGCAGCAATAAAGTTCATTATGACTGTTTAGTTTTTCCAGTCTTTATATTAAGCGTCAGTCCCACATTGCGCGAGCAACAGTAGGAACTTGATCCGCAAGAATATCTCCAATGGCTCTAGCAATTTGCATATGTTCTCGTTGTGTACCATTGTCAGCTCTCAAGTCCACATAGTGGAGCCAGCTACGAATGGTCCCAGACATATATAGACGAGTTGCTGTACTCATAGGAAGCACTGAACGTGCACATTCTTTTGCTACACCATTGTCCAGCATACTGTTATAAATATCCATAGCACTTCGATAATGATTATCAATCTGCTGTTGGAGGAACTCAACTTTTTCTTCAGGCAAGTCGTCAATACTGTTTTGCCTGTTCTTCATATCTTGACGGCGAAGATCAGGGACATTTATTTCTGTCGCAACCGCATAGCGTTGACTGAACTCTTGAAATGAGAAGGATCGGTGACGCAGGATTTGCGGAGCAATAGCGCGTGTAGTCTTAATCTCGATGCACATGGATGCCATTTCAAACGGGCTCCAGTGCTTGTGTTTGATGAGATATCGGATGAGTTTTTCGACATTGGGATTATCCTCATTTGCGGGATTTGACACGCGAGCAATTTTCCCAATGAGTTGTTCTGCATCAGGAGTTACCCACACAAGTTTAGCGGCGTGCATTAATTTTGTGAAAAGTGTTTTAGGTGTAAAGCTTTGAGCTGTTTTATTGTTAGCTTATTTACTTTGTCTTCAATACGTGCAAGGAGTTCCGAAATATGATCACTCTTTGTCTTTGGTTTTGATTTTTCCATATAATTTTGGTTTAATCCGGCCATAACCAGATTCTATTGAATGAATGGTATTATCTTTGCCTAATTTGTCATAATATTCATCAAATATATCAGTTTTAGAGTAAGCTCTCACAGCATCAAACTGACGTTCACCATCTTTAGTGAAGGTAATTATGTGAACATCAGTAGGAAGATCCTTGTCATCGAAGGTATCAGGACAGATACCTTCTTCAATGATCTGGATTTTAGTAGGCATGTATTAATAAATTAAGCGTATTGAGGCAGGTTGACGCTACTGGTTTCAAAAAACGCAGGCATACGTGATGCTCTTGTTTCCATCAATTTCTCAGCTTTGCCTTTTGAGTACAGAGAATCTGAACTTGAAAGCCAGAAATTGCTTGAGAGGTGCCTGTGATCAGCTTCCCCTTTAAGGGATTGAAGGCACCACGCGACCGTAGCGCGGCGGAGATTGTTGAGGGTTTTGTCAGATTTAAGTCCAAGCTGCTCACATACAAGCGTGTTAGCCGCGACGTGGGTCTGCTCGTCTCGTGAGATATCTGCGGAAGTTGTCCTCAATCCTGTATCTCCGAGGAATCGAAAAATTGGAAGCAAGACAAAAAAGACAGAACGCTCAAGAACTACAGCTTTAAGTACAGGGTGCCGATCTAATTCAAGCCATGTTTTACAGATGTGTGCTGCTTCTGTCTCGAATTTAGTAGGAACTTTATGGACTTCTGCCGCATAGTTAAGGGCAAGATCATGTTTGATTTCATCTTCTACATTACTTTCCAGCAGCTCCTTGCACCCTTTTACGTCAGGCAGATCTCCTTTCATAGCGTCTTGAATGAAGTCACCAACAGGGATTTCCAGGCAACGTAAAGAAAGAGCTCGTTGGATGACTTCTTCGCCGCCATCTAAAAGTTTTCCAGCGTCAACTTGGACAGGAGTCCAGGTACGCTTGCGTTCATGGAGGTGGATGTAAGGAGTTTCGGCTTTCATTGGTTTATTTGGATAATTTGTCTAGTTCAAAATCACACTTGTGAATAGCTGTTAGCCAGTCTTGATAGTCCGGCTCATCATCAGAATAATGTGAGTGCATTTGCTCCATGCAATAAATAATTTCACGAAGCTCATTTTCAGTAAGTGTCATAAGTTATTCAGCACAGCCAACACAGGCTGAGGGGTCATTGAACAGGTCAATAATTTCATCTTGAGACTCGTCTTCGAAACCAAACATAGTTCCAAAGTCGCCATCTAGAGCAGCTAGAGCATCATCTTTAGCCTGTGTATTCTGCATTACTTGCAATGAATAGTAAAGGCTTGTTTGAGGCGATTTAAGCCACTCATTAATGAATGCTTCGTCATAGGTTACTACGTCACTCCAAGAGTTGAAGCTGTAACCATGAGCAAGTTCAGTGGCTTGCAGAATACTCATGATGCCATCAACAGTACGCTTATAGGAATCCCATCCGACTTCTTCAGCCGTTTCAACATTCCCATAATCATACTGCTGGACACCAAAGGTAGAGCTGTCCCTATCAACTGTGCGCCCGATCGGTGGTGCGATTTCGGGGGCTGTCGTATAGCCTGCTCGATCTGTATAACGATAAGAGCAAGATGCGGTAGGAGCGATAGCAAAAGCTCGATCCATGTTATTCAGCCGTGCAATAGCCGCAGCTGATTTAATACCTTCATCGATTGCTTTTACAATTTTAGATGCAGCACGAGTCACAGGTTTTGCTGGGAAGCTACCTGTATGTAAATCCAGTGCATCAGCAAATTCTGCATAAGTAACACCTTCTAATGCAAGAAGATTCGCGAGGCCAAGCATGCCTAAACCAACTTGACGATCTACTTCAGGTGAAAGATATTCACCACTGCGATCTACGTCAGTTTTACCATGGAGTTCAATAAGCTCATTCATGCCGTCTACAAATGCTTGTGGAATCTCTTCTACTTCACATGCAGCTAAGTTAATGTGCTCAAGTAAACAAGTCGCCCGGCTCTCAATAAAAACCTCAAGGCAGACATTCGCGTAAATTCTGCGTCCATGTTGATTCCAACGAACTTTTGCAAGCCAGATATCTCCACGTGCAATACCTGCAAGAACAGAGTTCTTAACCTCATCTGTAGATTCATCCCACATTTCTTGCGTGAGATTGATGCAGCGTTTTGCCCAAGGCAGCTCACTGCGTGGAGTCTCTATAAATTCAAGAACATCTGGGTGCGAGAGATCAAGGTGAAGAACCACAGCGCCGTTTTTGTATACGCCACCTCTACGCAGTTGTTCATTCAAGCACGAGTAGATTTTGCCGAAAGATACGGGGCCGCTTGCGACAAGGCCTTTGCCATTTTCAGATCCTCTTGCACGCAAGCCAGATAAGTGAACTGCCACACCTGCTCCATATCGCAGGGCATGACTTACAAACCTCCACGACGCTTCTAGACCGTTTGGCCCCTCCATTGAATCAGTTGGTTTGAAAATTGTGCAGCTGACAGGCAATCTGTTGCTGGGATTGTCAATCCAGCTCTGGACACGACCTGTACGGGCAATTGCTTTGTTACTCATTTGTGATTATCTTTTAGTAGAAACTTTGGGAACACAGACACTAAGATCTGGCTTTTGATAGTTTGGACCTTTCAGAACCTTGCCATCTTCTCTGAAGATTGCTTGTCCGTTTTCATCTAGTTTACTCATATTAGAGTCGAATACACGAACCATTGCCTCATCCAAATCAATATTGAATGCTGCTGCTAGTTGATAGCAAACAAAAACTAGATCAGACAGTTCTTTAACAAGGTTTACTCGCTTATCTATATCGTCAGGATTATCCATCAGATCTTCTGCAGCATCAAACAATTCGCAAGCTTCTTCTTCTATAAGATCAAGTTGCATATCCCACAGCCTTTTTTTAATAAAGCCGCAACTGGCAATATTATCTAGGCATTCCTGCCCAAAAGTTTTACGGAAAATCCGTGCATGATCACCGAGATTCATTTTATATTTGCGCGTTTATTTACTGTAATTATTCCGAGAATCTATTTATCTCGAAGAGTAATCCTACCACGAGATAGGTCAAATGGAGAGAGTTCAATAGTGACTCTGTCTCCAACAAGTAGCTGAATTTTTCTTGTAATTAATCGACCTGAAGCACGACAAAGACAGTGATGTCCTTGTGGTTCATCAAGTTCTACATTGAAATATCCATTGCCACTTTCTTTAAAAATCGTTCCTTTAGCTTCAATTACGTTCGCTTTTTTACTCATTCTTTCTAAAAATATGTGTGTACTCTTTTTCAATTGTCATTAGAATCCAATAGGCTTTGCTTTGTTGCGTTTATTTTTTATTTTCTTGGGAACTGTTACTAAACAAGATGGAGCTATTGATAAAAGCTCATCATCAGATTTTTTAAGTAGCATGTCGCAGATACGGTCAATTGCCATGGCGTAAATGCCAGGCTTAGACACATTTGAAAGGAAGTGATTTGCTAAGTCGTAGCAAAATTCCTCGCGTTCGCTATCAGTCATACTTCAAAGTATTTGTTCAGGACATCAATACGTTCTGTTTGTTCAGCAATCACATCAAGTTGTTCTTGGATTGCAGCCATTACATTTGGATGCTCACCGATACCAACAGGATTGTGGAGATAAACTTCTACATTCATGCGTGCAGTTTCAATGGAACCACGTGCGTCTGCTTCGAGTGCATCAAGGATATTCTTTCGTAAGTTGCAGGACATAATCAATCTTCAATAGTTTCAATTTCACAATCAATGAGGCGTTCATCCTCTTCATAAAGAGATTGCTCCACTGTTTCTGGAAGCCAGTGGCGTGGATGCCCATCACAAGTAAAGACAATAGTTGCTTTGTACTTTGTCATTCTGGGTGTGCGTAAGTGTAAGCGTCAAGTGTTGCTTGTAAATGTTCGATGATGTTGTTAGCACCAACAAATCGCTCTACGGACTCTTCTTCTAAGTCACAGAACTCGTAGCCGTCTTCTTCAGAAAAGTCGCATTGGACCGTCTCATGGACGACAACAAGCGTTGGTGTGAGTTCCACCGATAACTCCTCCGCAAGCGCCGTACGCTGGCCTGAGGGCGTCTTAAGAGGTACAAAGTCAAGCTCAGCTTGCTCGTCATTTGTGAGAGTTTTAACGTGATCCTTGAGGCGATCACAAGGAGCACACTTGTCTTGTGAAAATACATAAAGGTGATACTGTTTCATCATTCTTAGGAAGATAGTTTGAATAGCTCTGAATTAAGTCTGTCTAAAATGTCATCCCAAATAGCAGTATCTTGCGTTCGGGGTTGAGTACTTTTCTGTTCTTCTACTAGTTCAATAAGAGCTTCAATTTGCCAAAGTTGTAAATGCATGATCGTTCTGCATGTTAAGCAGGTGAACCATCAGTAAAATAAAAACCGCCTACACAGTTCACTTCATTAGATGTTACAACATGTCGAGTGTGTTGATAACATCTCATCCCTGAGTGATATGAAATCATGACAGGGTTTCCAACATCCACTGTGTCAAGCTTGCTGCACATAATTAGACGTACTTGATTCTCTTTGCGCTTGTACTGAACTTCAGCGTCATAGCAAAGGTGTGGCACAAGTTCACCTTTTTCAGGGTGCATAACTTGTCGCATTGTGGGTTTGGAAACTGCAATAGCTTCCATCTCAGTTTGTGTTTTGAACATTAGTCAATCCATTGAAGTGAGCCGTGGAGATTGTTTACAAAGAAATCCATTACTTCAGAGAAGTCTTGGTCTTCATCAATTTGTGTATCAACCCAATGTTTGAGTTGATAATAAACATCTTCATTCATTGATTGAATGAGATACTCTTTAAATTCTTCAATAGCTAGTTTGTCCAGTTTCATTCGTTGAACATTGGTTGAGGTTTACAGCTAACAATTCTTTTGGCATCTGGACATAGCTCAAACAAATTATTCATTGCTGTTCTTGCATCAACAGAGGTGACTACAAAATCTTGTTGGTCACCTTCTTTATCTATGTATTTAATGTCGTAATCAATCGTCATTTGCTAGCTTTTCAATCTCAATGTGGTCAGAACATGTATCATCGTTATGCAGATCAATCATGTCTGTATCTGTTTTCTTCAAGATATTTTCAAACAGTTTGTCTAAGAATTCTTGATTTTCTTTTGTGATTTTCATTTGCTTAATTCGATTTTTACTTCAGGCAGATACTTCTTCTCAGCAAGATAGAGTTCGACTTCTTTTCGTTGATCAGTAGTGAGGTAACCAAACATAAGGTTGAGTATTTGGTTGATATAAAACGTAGGAGCTTCTGGTGAGTCCTGGGCCAGTGCTGCGTGGCACAGGCATACGACATCGAGGAAGTCATAGTCATTAGCAATTACTGTTCCTGACATTGGATTAGTTCGAGATAGTCTTTTGGATTGGCTACAAAATGATCAAGCATGACAAGAAGACTTGCCACACTTGTATCTTTTGTTTGGATCGGCAGGTTTAAGAGGACTGAAGTCAAATACCTACGTGTTGTTTGGAGCTGAGCAATTGAGTCAATGCTCATTCAGGTTCATCCGAGGTTTCTGTTAAATCAATAGTGTTATCAACTTCAGTCGCATACTGCTTTACGTATGCATCAATGTAATTACAAAGAACATCTACGTTGAAAGCTTCATCACTATTCATATGATCAGATACTTCGAAAAGTTGATCTTCAGAAATATGTGGATATCTGTCTGTCAAATAAGTGACAACATCAACAATTAGATAACCCTCAAGACTTTCGTCGTCATCCTCTTCGTAATCGTCATCGTCTTCGTAATCTTCATCATCATCTTCATCAACCTTGCCTAGATTAACGTTGGGGTCGTCTTCAGCAAGCTGATAGACCCAATCATCAATTTGGTTATAGATACTATCTAAATCAAAGTCCTCGTCATTCTGACAAAGAGTCCAAACCGATGTCCTATTTTTAAGGGTGAGGGTTGGCCAATTCTCAATGAGATATTCATTGATATCTACAGTGATGTTGGGATCATATGAATCATTATCTTCATAAGTAAGAGCTCGTCGCTCTGAAGTAGCACCCATCAGAAAAGCTCCTCGTTATTGTTATCGTCAATTTTTACTTCGTTTACTGTAATCGTCTCTTCAGTAGATGGCGTGATTGCGTGACTAAGAATAGAAACAGAATCGCGCATGATGGCTTCTACTTTTTTGTTGTCACGATCAGTACGTGCTTCTTTGAGTTGCTCATACATATCAGTATCAGACATCTTGAGATCGCCTGAACGAATAGCAGCAAAGCAAGGCTTCATTTTAGATGTACCTTTCCAAGTATCTAGTGTCAGTGCAAATTCAATGTTGCCTGTACCATAGGCTCCCATCAGTCCAGTGAGAACACATTGGGACCAAAGAGTAGTCAAACCTGAAGTAACAAGAATGACAGTACCTGAGTTAGTAGTCAGGAAAAGATTGAGCTTAGTGGATTTGAATGTGCCAATATCTTCCGCAACATTGATACCAGTAAGTTTGACATTGCCAAGGCGAGTCAATGGCTTGCCAGAAGTTGGAATAGTGAGGGCAACTGGCTCTTGGTCATCGCCGCGATACATAAAGAACACAGCATCGCTGTCTTTGTTGACACCGACGCCAATCATCATGCTGACATCAGATTGCTGACCACCAGCAACCAGATCAGAAACAATTGCAGTGTTGTCTTGAAGAATAGTCATGAGAATGTGTAAATTTGACTGTTGCCTTAAAGGCATTGAGAACTAGAGCCGCTGCTAAGCGGCATTTGTTTTATAGATTTCGGGCAGGGTCTAAACTTTTTAGACGCGATATCTCATTAGTGATTAATACTGCCATATTTTCAAGAACATCCAGTCGGTCCTTGTAGTGTGTATTGCACATAGGTACTACGTAGTCCACGCATGCTTGCGCAATTTCTTTTGTTGTATATCCCATTAAGCAGTTGCTGCCAGCTCGCCGTTTAATTCAGCAAGTTTGGAAGTAGCTAAACATTCAATACATGTCCAGGCCAATTGACCAGATACTTGTTCTTTGTCGCAAAAATATTCAATTGTGTCTTCAATGATCTCTGTGAGTTCGTTGAGCTGTTCTTTTGATATACGCATTCTTTACGAATTTGAAGTATGGGCTGATTAACCCATGACATAAATATAGCCGCCAATCGGCGGCCATGTATATATCATTAGTGACACTTAAGGAAGTTTATCGTTTACATCCTCCGGCCCCTTCTCATTCCTGTTCTACGCATTGGCATTCTTGCTTTACGCATTGGCACACTTATTCTACGCATTGCCGGTCTTGCTTTACGCATTTGCGCCACTGCTCTACGCCTTGCCATATTTGCTACACGCTTTGCCATCCTTGCCGCACGCCTTTCCTGCCGTTCCATTTTCCGCCTTCCCTTCCGTTCTAATTTCAGTCCTCTCTTTGCCGCTGCAGGCAATCTCATCTTCGGAGTCCCAAATCTATTCATGCCCATGCCCATGCCCATTCCACGCATTCCGGGTCTCCGTGGTCCCATGAGTGGAGCGACCATTCCTTTAGCTCTTGAGCTCATCTTCTTATCTTTTAAACTCATTCGTGCAGCACGGTTCTTTTTAATCCGCATGCTGAGTTTCATGACTCGCTTCTTATTGCCAGATTCTCTTGCTTCTCTGCGCTTTTCTTTTAAATTTTTAATTTTAGTAGTTTTACGCTTAATCTTCATCTGAATGCGCTTTTGACGGCGCATGTTTTTACCAGCCATTCCAGGAGTATCACCCATTCCAGGAGTACTACCCATGGTTGGAGTACTACCCATGCTTGGAGTATTTCCGTTACCAGAATTACCGCTGTTATTAGAAGTATTTTCGGACTTAGCCTTAGATTTAGATTTAGAGTTTGCTTTGGCTTTTTTACCTGCTGCAGCAGAGGATGAAGAAGAGGTTGAAGATGTGGAGCTAGAGCTTGAGTTACCGCCCTCAGATTTAGAAGTTGAGGTCGAATTGCCAGAATTAAAGGCACCAATCTTGGCACCACTAAAATCCACTTTATTAGTGTTATTGATTCGGGTGCCACGCTTGGCTGCCATTCGGCTGCCACTTCCGCGAGTATTTTCCTCTGCAGCAGACATAACTGTTATAAATACAAATCTGTATTTAGTTTAACAAGGTTTGAAGTAAATTACTCTTGTGTAGTGGAAGCGGTCTCTTCTGCTTTATTTTCTTTTGCTGCTGGAGCTTCTGTTTCTTTTGCAGGTGCACCACCTACAACAGGACGACGGTTATATCGTGTTGAGGCAGCAGCAGCTTCATCTCCTAAAGACATAATCTTTTAATTCAATACTTACTTTTAATAATAGCTTGGTTTACCAAATACCAGGGATAATTTGCCCGGTGAGTGCGTATGCACCTAGTGCTGCAACAATACCGATCATTGCGGCAAGTCCATTAATCCGTTCTGCTGTTTCGTTCATGATTTTGTAGGTATAAGTGTGTATTGTTTAGGCAATTCCAAAGAATAGATTGCCAGTAATTGAATATGAAAGGATTGCAAATACAAATCCAATCATAGCGGCTCTACCGTTCAGCTTTTCAGCACGTTCGGCATAGGTTTCGTAGCCATACCTTTCGACATATGTTTGATCTACATACATTTTGGGTTCACGAGCAAAAAGATTTTGCTGTCCACGCTCGTTAGTAGTTACGGTCATATCTTAAGGTTTGTTACTTAATTCAATATTATCAGTTTTTTGCGGTAATTGCGGCAATGTCATTGTCAAAAATCTCAAGTCCGGCATCCGTAAGAATGTGGTTATACATTCCTTCGAACACAGAAGGAGGCATAGTGACGATGTCAGCTCCGTTATAGAAGGATCTCACAGCTCTATGTACATTTCTGATTGATGCAGCTAGGACTTTAGTTGGTACGCCTTTTTGTGCGTACAGTCCAGCAATTCCGCGTACGACTTCAAGTCCAGCTACTTGTTGATCATCTAAACGACCAACAAAAGGTGATACATATGTAGCACCAGCTTTAGCTGCAAGAATAGCTTGAGGTATTGAAAAAATTAATGTGACATTAGTTCTGATGCCACGTTTTGACAGCTCTTTGCAAGCCATCAAACCGCAGCGAGTCATTGGGAGTTTGATAGTTGTTACTCCTCCAAATAAATTGAAGAGGCGAATGCCTTCATCAATCATTTCGTGAACATTGCCATACACTTCCATACTGATGTCTTGGACACCAATGTCTGTTAGTTCTTGATAAACATCATCAGGATTGCATCCTGATTTACGAATCAGTGTCGGGTTCGTCGTCACTCCATTGATCAAACCTGTCAAGAAGTGTTTGGCAACCTCTTCGATATTCGCTGTATCCAGAAAGATTTTCATTATGTATCTCTTCTACGAGTATGTTTAATATATTTGAAAACTCCTCATAACGAGGGTTTGAAATGCTGATGTGATGATATTGATAATGCCGTATTGCATGCATTATGTCTTGCAGCTGTTCAACAGAGAGTTTCACTGCTAGTCCTGCATTGTTTGTAATGTTTTCCATTTTTAAAGAGCATTACCTCGTGGCAGAACTTCTTCTGGAAACACAAAGTTTTCGTGAGGCTGATCTACCGGAGCCATCCATGCCCGTAAACCTTCGTTAAGTAAGATGTTCTTCGTGTAGAAAGTTTCGAACTCGGGGTCCTCAGCTGCGCGTATCTCTTGGGAGACAAAGTCGTAAGCACGTAAATTAAGGGCAAGACCAATAATGCCAATACTAGATACCCAAAGACCCATAACAGGTACAAAGAGCATAAAGAAATGAAGCCAACGCTTGTTGCTAAAAGCCACACCAAAGATCTGAGACCAAAAACGATTGGCTGTAACCATCGAGTAAGTCTCTTCTTCTTGCGTAGGTTCAAATGCTTTGAACGTATTGGATTGTTCGCCATCTTCATACAGCGTATTTTCTACTGTTGCGCCATGAATGGCACACAGCAATGCACCACCAAGGATGCCTGCTACTCCCATCATATGGAACGGATTAAGCGTCCAATTGTGGAAACCCTGTAAGAAAAGTAAGAAGCGGAAAATAGCGGCAACGCCAAACGATGGCGCAAAGAACCAGGACGACTGTCCCAAAGGATAAATAAGAAACACGCTGACAAAAACAGCGATAGGACCACTAAAAGCAATAGCATTGTACGGACGTATTCCAACTAAACGACTAATTTCAAACTGACGGAGCATGAAACCAATTAAGGCAAATGCTCCATGCAGTGCTACAAAGCACCAAAGACCACCGAGTTGACACCACCGCACAAAGCTTCCTTGTGCTTCAGGCCCCCAGAGGAGCATGAGTGAATGTCCCATCGTGTCAGCTGGCGTGGAGACTGCTGATGTGAGGAAGTTGGCTCCTTCGAGATACGAACTGGCAAGACCATGGGTGTACCAGGAGGTGACGAAGGTGGTTCCTGTGAGCCATCCACCAATAGCGAGGTAAGCAGTAGGGAAAAGCAGGAGGCCAGACCAACCCACAAAAACAAATCGATCACGCTTGAGCCAGTCATCGAGTCGATCGAAAAGTCTAAGATTCCCGTTTCTAGATAATGTTCCATTGAGTGCTGTCATTGGTTTCTATACGTCTGAGTATTAATTCATCAATTGCAAATGCCCCTCCACCTGTAAGCATTACGCATAGAGCGCCTGCTTGGTAGAGCACCAGTAGTTCTAACAAGTAAATGTTAAACCCTGTGGTGATTAAAGCGTGATAAATGCCAACGCTTGCTGTGCTTGCAATTAACAGACCACCGAAACGGGTTGCTAATCCAGTAATAAGCATCCAGCTTCCCACAATTTCAGAGAAAGCAGCTGCATATGAAAGAAGTATAGGAAATGGCAAATGCAGAGGTCGTACAAAAGCATCGGCAAAATTTTCAATGTTTGCTAGCTTTTCGTATCCATGATGGATAAGCATTATGCCAATAGATAATCTAAGTATCAGTAGACCTACACTCTTCATTTGATTTACTTGAAATAACTTTTCTTGGTCTGCGGATGACGATGAAAGCATCCTTGTTGTATTTTTTTGTGCCCTTTACAGGAGCCCATTTAGTTCCAGCTCCATCTATTTCATAAATAGATGAGCCACCTGTGACGACTTCAAGCTCATCGCTAGAAGAAAAACCCAGCTCTTGTAAGGCAAGAGCCAGGCGTCCTAGGAAATCATCCTGTCTAAGCATCAGCCAATAGCGGGTGCAGTGAGAGCGACAGGAGTGGACTCAGCGGCAGCCAGGTCCAGTGGGAAGTTGTGAGCATTACGCTCGTGCATCACTTCCATACCAAGGCCAGCACGGTTGAGTACGTCAGCCCAGGTGTTAATCACCTTGCCTTGTGATTCAACAATTGATTGGTTAAAGTTAAAACCATTCAAGTTGAAGGCCATGGTTGACACTCCTAATGCAGTGAACCAAATTCCGACAACGGGCCAGGCAGCCAGGAAGAAGTGAAGGCTGCGGCTGTTGTTGAAGGATGCGTATTGGAAGATCAAGCGACCGAAGTAGCCGTGAGCTGCAACGATGTTGTAGGTTTCTTCTTCTTGTCCAAACTTATAGCCGTAGTTGAGGGACTCTTTTTCAGTGGTTTCACGTACGAGTGAAGATGTAACCAAAGAGCCGTGCATAGCACTAAATAGAGAACCGCCGAACACTCCAGCAACGCCCAGCATATGGAAGGGGTGCATAAGAATGTTGTGCTCTGCCTGAAAAACAAGCATAAAGTTGAACGTACCGGAGATGCCGAGGGGCATGCCGTCAGAGAAGGATCCCTGACCGAATGGGTAGACAAGAAACACGGCAGAGGCTGCAGCCACAGGTGCGCTGTAAGCAACGCAGATCCAGGGGCGCATCCCTAGTCGATAACTAAGTTCCCATTCTCGTCCCAAGTAAGCGAAGATACCGAGAAGGAAGTGGAAGACAACGAGCTGGTAGGGACCGCCGTTGTAGAGCCATTCGTCGAGGCTGGCGGC
>Ga0163111_10001488_pt1 | contig 14499 bp, 12 predicted proteins | sample CRUFie1St18metaG_FD_109645 | JGI IMG/M metagenome (GOLD analysis project Ga0163111, IMG submission 109645) | Marine microbial communities from the Costa Rica Dome - CRUD Field 142mm St18 metaG | ecosystem: Environmental > Aquatic > Marine > Oceanic > Photic zone | place: Costa Rica: the Eastern...
GGTCGTGAAAGGCCTCACAGGACACTATGAAGCCGTCATTATTTACTTTGACCCTAAACTAATTACTGTAGAGAATATTTTAAGTAAATTTTTTCGGTCTATAGACCCAACTGACTCTGGTGGCCAATTCTGTGATCGGGGTCACAGCTATAAGTCAGCTGTTTTTGCCAGACCAAGTCAGATTTTAATTGCAGAAAATGCTCTTCTTCAGGCGGAGGCTGTTTTAGGCGAAACAATAGTTACTCCTATTTTAGAAGTGAGTGAATTTTTTATCGCTGAAGATTATCATCAAGACTATTATAAGGGAGAGAATTTAGTATTGACTAGATTTGGTCCAATCAAACAAAAAAAAGCATACAAAAGATATCGTAGCGCTTGCGGAAGAGATAAACGCCTCAAACAACTTTGGGGAAAAGACGCTTTTTTAAATTAACAAAGTCCCCTTGGCACAAGTTTTTGAGCTTTCACCCAACGAAACAAGTGTTAGACTAATTCAGAGCCTGGGGAGACCATCGTGACACCAATGATGTCGCAGTACATGGAAATTAAATCTGACTATTCTGAAGCTTTGTTGTTCTACAGGATGGGAGATTTCTATGAGTTATTTTTTGAAGATGCGAAAGTTGCATCAAGCGCTTTAGATATAGCCTTAACGAAACGGGGCAAGCAAGGCGGGGAAGACATACCAATGTGTGGGGTTCCTCATCACTCTGCGGAAAACTATATTTTTACTTTAATTAATAAAGGTTTTCGAGTCGCTATTTGTGAGCAAATGGAAAGTCCAGAGGAAGCAAAGAAAAGAGGGTACAAATCCGTAGTTAGAAGGGAAGTTGTTAGACTGGTAACCCCTGGGACACTAACAGAAGATAATTTATTGGATGCCAGAAAAAATAACTATCTTGCTGCTTATTCAGTGGTACATAATGAAGCCTCTGTTTCTTGGATCGATATTTCAACAGGTTCCTTTTACATTTCTAATATAGAGCCAGAAAGGTTAGGTTCTGAATTAACCAGGCTTTCTCCAAGTGAAATTCTACTTTCTGAAAATTTAGCGAGAGTACATCGAGATCTAGCAGAGGAATTTGGTATAAGCGTTACGGAACTAGCAAATTCTGCTTTTGACAGCAGTTCCGCGACAGAACGTTTAAAGAAAACCTTCAACATTGAAACCATAGATGGTTTAGGCGCTTTTAATAGAGCCGAAATGTCAGCCATGGGAGCGATTATAGAATATTTGCAGATAACGCAAAAGGGTAAGCTCCCATTATTATCGCGACCAAGGCGCGAACTAAACTCCTCTTTTATGGCTATAGATACGGCTACTCGGAAAAATTTAGAACTTACGAAAGGACTTTCGTCAGGAAATAAATCAGGTTCACTTCTGTCGGTGATTGACCAGACCTTAACATCAGGTGGAGCAAGGTTATTAGAAAAGAGAATTTCTTCTCCCTCTACTAATTTAGATGAAATAAAAAAAAGATTAAATAGTATAGATTTTATGATAGCCGATGCAGAGCTATCTTATAGCCTTCAATCTGAACTTCGAAAGGTTCCTGATTTAGATAGGGCTTTATCTAGAATATCATTAGATAGAGCTGGACCTAGAGACCTAGTGGCTATTCGAAATGGTTTAAGGCAATCTTCTATAATTACAAAAATGCTCTCTAATTTCAGCTTGCCTATGCTGATAGAGGAAAAGTCAGCTGTATTTCCCGATCAAGATAAATTTTTAAACTTACTAACTGAAGCGCTTTCAGATGAGCCGCCTATTCTTACAAGAGACGGTGGTTTTATTAGAGAGGGCTTTGATCCTAAGTTAGACGAAGCCCGTAGGCTTAGAAATGAAGGCAGAAAAGTCATTGCGGAAATGCAAATGGGATATGTCGAAAAATCTGGCATTCAATCGCTTAAAATAAAACATAACAATGTACTGGGATATTTTATAGAAACTCCAGCAACTTATGCAGAGCGCATGTTATCAAAGCCTCTGTCTGAAACCTTTATCCATAGACAAACAACCGCAAATCAAGTTCGTTTCTCAACTTTAGAGCTTTCCGAAATTGAAACCAATATTTTGAACGCTGCCAGCCATTCTTTGGAAATAGAAAAACGAACGTTCGAAGACTTATGTAGTAAAATATTAATTTATGGCCATCATATCACTGATATAGCTGATTTTTTATCGGAGATAGACCTTGGTGTTGCGCTTTCTACGCTGGCAAAAAATGAATCTTGGGTAAAGCCCGTAGTTGATGGGTCACGTAACTTTGATGTTACTGGGGGACGGCACCCAGTAGTTGAGCACGCTCTAAAAAAGGAGGGTAAAACATTTATTTCAAACGATTGTATTTTAAATGATGGGAAAATTTGTCTGCTAACAGGACCAAATATGTCGGGAAAATCAACTTTCCTAAGACAAAATGCTATAATTGTTTTGTTGGCTCAAATTGGCTCATTCGTTCCAGCAACGGAAGCCAAAATAGGTATAGTATCCCAGCTTTTTAGCCGCGTCGGCGCATCAGACGATTTAGCCAGAGGGCGGTCTACTTTTATGGTAGAAATGGTAGAAACAGCATCCATCTTAAATCAAGCCGATGAGAACTCTTTCGTGATTTTAGACGAGATCGGTAGAGGAACCGCAACTTATGACGGACTATCAATAGCTTGGGCTACGTTAGAGCATTTGCATAATGTTAGTAAGACTCGAGCCTTATTTGCTACGCACTATCATGAGTTAACACATTTATCTGTTGAGATGGATCGCCTGGAAAACTCTACTGTTGCGGTCAAAGAGTGGGAAGGTGAGGTTGTGTTTTTGCACGAGGTTACAAAAGGAGCCGCTGATCGGTCCTACGGTATTCAAGTCGCCAAGCTTGCTGGCTTGCCTACAACTGTAATAAAGAGATCAAATTTGATATTAGAAAAGCTTGAAAGAGGCCAGTATCAAGGCCAAGATAATTTCAAAGATTTAATAAAAGATCTCCCTTTATTTTCAAACGATCACATCTCTAATAAAATTGAAGAAAAGAAAGTGGACGCACTTCAGCAAGAAATAGAAACCATAAACTTAGATAACACATCACCTAAAGAAGCTTTAGATTTTCTATACAAACTTAAAGAGAGTCTGAAAGATAAAAAACGAGATTAATTGTTTGATGACACCCCAACATGAGCTGGACGTAACAAGCGATCATGTAACATAAAACCTTCAGATGAAACTTCTATTATGTCACCAGCTTTAGTCCCAGGAACAGGAGCTTCAAACATTGCTTCGTGTTGCTGAGGATCAAATTTATCACCAACCTCAGGAGATATAGGTTTAATCCCGTGTTTAGAAAAAACATTTAATAGTTCTCGCATCGTGAGTTCAACACCTTCTATGACAGAGCCCACCACATCTTTTTGATCTTCAGTTATGGAATCAACAGCTCTTTTCATATTGTCATAAATTGGTAGCAGATCTCTAGCAAGTTTAGACCCTCCATAGTTCTCTGCTTCCTTTCGGTCTTTATCTGCCCTTTTTCGAGCATTTTCAGCATCAGCTAACGCTCTCATAAAACGATCGCGATAGTCATCTCGCTCCGCAGTAACTTCATCCAGTTTTTCCAGCTCAGCTGCTTCAGCATCTATATCTATTAGATCATCTTGGTTAATTTCAGATTCTTCTATATCGTCCAAGAATTCTTCTTTTTTTTGCTCAGCCATTTGTCACCTCTTATTGCGGTCAGAGATCATTTTTCCAACCAATTGCGCGGTATAGTCAACCACAGGAACTATTCGCCCATAATTTAATCTCGTCGGCCCTATTACTCCTACAGCACCAATAATCTTACGGTCAGAATTCATATAGGGAGAAACAACTAAAGATGAACCCGTCAAAGAAAAAAGTTTATTTTCTGACCCTATAAAAATTCTTACTCCTTCGCCCTTTTCAGTGAGCTCTAAGAAGTCTGCTATATCGCGTTTTCGTTCTAAATCGTCAAATAGATTTTTTATTTTTTCTAAATCTTCTTGTGGTGCAGTTTCGTTCAGAAGGTTTGCCCTTCCTTTTACAATTAATCTTTCGTGGCGTTCTTCATTATCCTCCCACAAAGCTAGACCACTATGCACCAAATCACGAGCCAAAGTATCAACTTCCTGACGTCGGTAATCAATTTCATTTTTGATTAGTTTTTTGGCTTCGCTCAGAGTGTTACCTTCCATGATAGCATTTAAAAAGTTTGCCGCTTCCTTCATAGAGCTAGGGGTTTGCCCAGGTGGCGGTTTAAATAATCGATTTTCAACATGCCCATCTGCAAAAACCAGAACAACTAAGGCTTGGCTTGTTGATAAGGGCAAAAATTCCACGTGCTTAATTGGTGCCTCATGTTTTGGAGTTAAAACAAGCGAAGCACCTTGTGTCACACCAGATAGTGTCGTGGAAATATCATCTAAAATATCTTCGACTTGATTGGTTTCGTCTGAAACTATTTTATCTATTTTTTTTCTATCATTTTTGTCTACCTCAGATACTTCCAAGATTCCATCTACAAACATTCGCAAACCTAGCTGAGTAGGGATCCTTCCTGCGCTTGTATGTGGACTATCTAGCAAACCTAAAAACTCTAAATCTTGCATTACATTTCTAATTGTTGCAGCAGAAATATCTTCACTAAATTCTCGCGATAAAGTGCGCGATCCAACTGGCTCACCATCAGTCAAATAACCTTCAACCACCCTACGGAATACTTCACGTGAGCGATTGTTCATTTCCTCAAGCATTTCTTTTTTTTCAATCATCGGGACGTGTTTTAGCTTATATATTTCAATTAGCCTACTGAAAAACTTCAAACAGGGTTGCAAATCCACATAATCGAGCTGTATTTGCAAATTAAAGCAGAAAGGATTCAAAATGCGCACATCTGATCGAAAACTTGACGAACTAAGAGATGTTTCAATAGAAACTGATGTAACAAAGCATGCTGAGGGAAGCTGTATGATTAAAATGGGTGAAACCCATGTTATATGTACCGCTACAGTAGAAGACAGAGTTCCACCATTTATTAAAGGAACAGGTCAAGGGTGGATTACTGCTGAGTATGGCATGCTACCTAGATCAACCGGTTCAAGAATGCGAAGGGAAGCTACTTCTGGTAAACAAGGTGGCCGGACTGTAGAAATTCAAAGGCTTATTGGTAGATCACTAAGGGCCGGCGTTGACAGACTGTCACTGGGCGAACGACAAATAACTATCGACTGTGATGTTATTCAAGCAGATGGCGGAACACGCTGTGCCTCTATTACGGGCGGATGGGTGGCTCTACGTATTGCCGTGGATAAACTTTTAAAGTCGGGCATACTTTCAAATGATCCTTTAATTTCACCAGTTGCAGCAGTTAGTTGTGGTATTTATGCCGGTCAACCTGTCTTAGATCTTGATTATTCTGAAGATAGTGAAGCGGGTGTAGATGGTAACTTTATTATGCTTGAAAATGGTAAAATGATAGAAACCCAAATTAGCGCTGAGGGCGCCACTTACAGCAGAGATGATCTAAATAGCCTGATAGATTTAGCAGAAAAAGGTGCCTCTGAACTCTTCAATATTCAACACGCTTGTCGAACCTAATGCGGAAATTCCAAGGAAAGAAATTAGTGGTTGCCACACACAATGAAGGTAAGCTCGACGAAGTTCGAGCACTCTTTTCAAAGAATTTAGTGGAAATTTTATCAAGTAAATCACTGGATCTTCCTGAACCTATTGAAACGGAAACTACCTTTGTTGGAAATGCCCGCATAAAGGCACATTCCGCTTCAAAACTTACCGGTTTACCAGCTCTTGCAGATGACAGTGGAATTACAATCGATGCTCTGAACGGTGCACCTGGCGTTTACACTGCAGATTGGGCCGAAACACCAAAAGGAAGAGATTTTTTCATAGCAATGAAGAAAACTCATGAAGCTTTAACAAAAGTTTCGGCGCCCTACCCAAGAACAGCCCAGTTTCGGTGTACATTGGTATTAGCGTGGCCAGACGGTCATGATGAAGTATTTGAAGGCACATTGGGTGGTGAAGTTATCTGGCCTCCAAGAGGTTTAGATGGTCACGGGTATGACCCTATATTTAAACCCAATGGATATGAAATTACCTGTGGGGAGATGAGCTTTGATTATAAAAATAAAATAAGTCACAGATCGATAGCTTTCAATAAACTTACTAGAGCTTGTTTTGATTGAAGACTGGAAAAATGGTGGTTTTGGAATTTATATCCACTGGCCCTTTTGCGCAGCAAAATGCCCTTATTGTGACTTTAATAGCCATGTAAGAAGTAATATTGATCAAAATCAATGGCTTAAGGCATATCTAAAAGAAATAAGGAGGGTTTCAAAAAACACAGGAAACCGTGTTTTAAATTCTATTTTCTTCGGTGGAGGCACACCTAGTCTTATTGAACCATATGTTATTGATAGTATTTTAAACGAAATTCAAAAATATTGGAAAACTAATGAAAACTTAGAAGTTACATTAGAAGCAAATCCCAACTCAGTAGATGCTAAAAATTTCAAGGCTTATAAAACTGTTGGTATTAATAGAACGTCAATGGGAATTCAGTCACTAAACGAAGAAGACTTAAAGGCTTTAGGTAGAACTCACTCCGTTCGGGAGGCATTAACTGCTCTTGAAATTGCTAAGCAAAACTTCAAAGCTGTAAGCTTTGACTTAATATATGCGAGACAAAACCAAAGACTAAAACAGTGGGAAAAGGAATTAAGCTTGGCCTTGGATTTGGGGGCTAACCACATGTCTTTGTATCAATTAACTATTGAGCAAGGTACAGCTTTTGGTGACCGGTACAATCGGGGGCTACTAAAAGGCTTGCCTAGTGACGATATTTCTGCCGAGTTATATGATCTTACTTCAAATTTGTGTGAAGAGCGCGGATTCACCGCTTATGAAGTTTCTAACTATGCTCAAAGGGGGTTTAAAAGCATACATAATCTTATCTATTGGCGATATGGAGACTACATCGGAATCGGACCTGGCGCTCATGGCCGCCTCACTATTGATAAAAAAAAATACGCCACAGAAACATTCTTATCACCAGAAGAATGGCTGAGCAAAGTAGAGCATCAAGGCTCAGGGGAATCCCATATGGCTGAACTGTCTAACGAACAGCAGGCTGCTGAAATGGTTATAATGGGCTTAAGATTAACCGAAGGAGTAGACTGTGAGAGATTTAGAGCCTTATCAGGCTCATCCTTTTCTGATGAGAAAATAGCCTTTTTGAAAAGTATTAAACTCGTCGAGCAGGAAAAAGGTTACCTAAACGCCACCTTTTCAGGAAGAAAAGTTTTAAATTCTGTGCTTGCTGAGCTTTTAAACTAAAAACCCGTCCATTAAGTACTATTTAGTAACACTTCAGAAATGCGGTCTAATTCGTCTAAAGATTTATAACTTATTGAAATTAAACCTTTTTCTTTTCCCTCTTCATGGTTAATGGAAACTTTCATTTTCAGAGCAGTAGATAGATCAGACTCTAGAAGTATCGTGTCAGCTGGTTTATCTTTTGTTTTAATTTTATTTTTAGTCTTTTTTTGACCAGTGTTTCTAACCAGCCGCTCGGCGTCTCGAACCGACAGGCCCAGTGAAATAATTTGTTTTGCCAAAGTTAGGGGGTTTTCACACGTAACCAGAGCTCTAGCATGTCCAGATGTAAGCTGTCCTGAAATCAAAAACTCTTGAACTTCTGTTGGTAAATTAAGCAACCGCAATAGATTAGCTATATGACTTCTACTTTTTCCAATTTCTTTGGACAGCCCCTCTTGTGTATGATCAAAGTTATCCATTAAACTCTTATATCCAATAGCTTCTTCGATTGGATTTAAGTCAGCTCTTTGTACATTTTCAATTATAGCTATTTCTAAAACCTCTAAATCCGAGAACTCCTTTACAATAACTGGAAGTTCATGAATTTGGGCTCTTTGAGCAGCACGCCATCTTCGCTCACCAGCCACAATTTCAAAGCTCTCTTTTGTTCCTCGCTTTTTTCTTACTATTAACGGCTGAACTATTCCTTTTGTCTTAATTGAATTTGCCAGCTCGATCAGTTTTTCCTCTTGGAACATTTTTCGCGGTTGATTTGGATTGGGGTATATTTTTTCAACTGGGACAAGTCTTTCATTAGAAATATTTTGTAAACTTTCTGTGCTTGCGATAGGGTCTGGGTTCATATCGCCCATCAGTGCTGATAGTCCTCGTCCAAGACCTCTTGATTTACTATTTTTTTCTGCCATTCTGATATCTCCTATCAAGAGTTATTAGCTAATAACTCCTTAGCCAAACTCATATACGCTTTTGAACCTTTTGAAGAAGGGTCATAAGTTAAAACAGGCATAGAATACGAAGGTGCTTCGCTTACTCTAACATTCCGTGGAATTACTGTTTTAAAAACCAACTCTCGCAAATTGCTTCGTGCGTCAGCCTCAACTTGCTTCGATAAATTATTTCTACTGTCGAACATAGTTAAAACTATTCCCTCAACCCTTAAATTTTCATTTGCTGTTTGTCGAACCTCTTTAACGGTCAATAAAAGTTGTGAAAGACCCTCGAGAGCAAAAAATTCACTTTGTAGTGGGATTAAAACTGAGTGAGAAGCCACCATTGCGTTGACCGTTAAGAGATTTAAAGAGGGAGGACAATCGATGAGTATATAGTCATATTTATGCTTGTTTTTTTGATTATTTCTAAGAGCCTCAAAAAGCAAGTGGCTTCTTTTTTCATTTGACAAAAGCTCTATATCAGCTGAGCTTAAATCAACTGTAGCTGGTACAATATCAAGACTTGGGATTTCTGTTTCCTTGATAACCTGATCTATAGGTAAGTTTTCCACTAAAAGTTCATATGTAGAAACATCTCTATCTTCCACCTCTATACCTAAACCAGTAGAAGCATTCCCTTGAGGGTCCAAATCTATAATTAGAACCGTCTGATCTAATTTCGATAAAGCAGTTCCTAAATTAATGGTTGTAGTTGTTTTACCAACGCCACCTTTCTGGTTTGTAATCGATATTATTTTTGCAGGCTTGGCTGTATTACTTGGCACGCGAAAGTTCTCCTATCTTTAAAACTACAGCCTGTGAATCAGTTATACTGTTAACTGCCTCCCAACTAAAGTTCCAAGTTTTTTCTGCAGCAACAATCTCCTCTCGCCAAGACCGTCCCTTTGGAAATATGAAGGTTGTATTTTCACACATATGCTTAAAAGAAAGTTCCAAAAGCTTTGTCAAATTTGCTAAAGCTCTTGCAGATATAATATCTGAATTTTGAGCATCACAATCATCTATCCTATTGTTAATAATAGATAAATTTAAATTTAATTCTCGTCTTACTGTGTGTAGAAAAGCACATTTCCTTTTATCACTTTCAACCAAAACAATTTCACTATCATCACTTTTTTCACTTGCCAAAATTGCTACAACCAATCCAGGAAAGCCCGCTCCAGACCCAATATCCAACCATCTTTTAAAGTTCCCTTGAGTTGCATAATAAATCTGAACGGAGTCCAATATGTGTCTTTCCCAAAGATTTGGAACTGTGCTTTTAGATATAAGATTAATATTCTTATTCCACTTCTCAACGATAGTACCTAACCGCTCTAACAGCGAAAATGTTTCACGTGAAACATTCTTTAAGATATCATCTTTCATCCGGCTTTAGTCTGATGCTGACCCTGTTTGATTTTTGACAATATCAAAAAAAGTGCCGCCGGCGTCATTCCCTCTACTCGAGAAGCATGGGCTATATTTAATGGCCGTTGAACCAGTAACTTGTTTTTTAGCTCATTTGATAAGCCAGACAAAGACTGATAATCAAATGAACTAGGTATTTCTATCGCTTCATCTCTTTTAACGGCTTCTATGTCCTTTTTCTGGCGATCAATGTAGTTGGAATAAAGTGCGTCCCTTTGAACCTGTTGTCGAATGTCCTCTTCTATCACCTGCAACCTGCTATCAAAACCAATTATGTTATCAAAAGTGACATTTGGAAATGCCAATACTTTTTTTAAATTTCTTCTATTACCATCTTGGCTGACAGAAATACCCTGAGCTATTAATTGGTTTGGTGTAAACTCTTGATCAGAGAGTATTTTATTGCATTTTTCTATCTTATTTAACTTTTCTAGAAACTTCTTCTCTCTTAAAGAAGAAACACAGCCTAATTTAATACCTAATGGAGTCAATCTCTGATCTGCATTGTCAGCACGCAAAGAAAGCCTAAATTCTGCTCTCGAGGTAAACATTCTGTAAGGTTCACTTACACCTTTAGAGGTTAAATCATCTATCATCACACCGATATAACTATCAGATCTCGAAAAAATAATAGGATCTGACTCAAGCGCGGCTGATGCTGCGTTCAAACCTGCTACTAGACCTTGAGCAGCTGCCTCCTCATACCCGGTTGTTCCATTAATTTGACCTGCCAAATAGAGACCACACATTCCCTTAACAGCAAGGGTTGGCGATAATGAGCGCGGATCCACGTAATCATACTCTATAGCATACCCTGGTTGCAAAATCTCAGCTTTTTCCAAGCCTTTAATTGATCGAACATACTCCTCTTGTATTTGTTCAGGTAGCGATGTCGAAATCCCGTTTGGATATATAGTATCAACCGAAAGACCTTCTGGCTCTAAAAATACCTGATGGGAACTTTTATCTCTAAACCTAACTATTTTATCCTCTATAGACGGACAGTAGCGAGGGCCTACTCCATCAATATGACCACCATACATTGCTGATTTTTCTATGTTTTTCTCAATAATCTCATGTGTTTTCTCATTAGTAAACGTTATACCGCATGAAATTTGCCTCGCTATTGGCCTTTTTGATAAAAACGAAAACATTGTTGGATCAGGGTCACCAGGCTGGCTTTCTAAACCGTCCCAATTTATTGATTTACCATTTAATCTTGGTGGCGTTCCTGTTTTTAATCTCCCAAGTTTTAAGCCAAATCCATCTATTTTTTCTGCAAGTTTTAATGAAGGTCTTGCTCCAAAACGTCCAGCTGAATAACTATCTTCGCCTATATGAACCCTTCCTCGAAGAAAAGTTCCTGTTGTGATAACAGTCGCTTTCGCAAATATTTGCGATCCATCAGCCAAAACAACACCCTTTACGTGATCTTCTGATCCGATAAGATCAACAACTTCACCGTTTATAATAGATAGATTTTGTTTACTTTTTAGGGCACGCTGTATTGATTTTTGATACAATAAGCGATCTGCTTGTACCCTTGGACCCTGAACGGCCGGTCCCTTTTTCCTATTTAACAACCTAAACTGAATACCTGCCTCATCAGCGGAACTTGCCATAACACCATCCAATGCGTCAATTTCTCGGACTAGGTGACCTTTTCCAAGCCCTCCTACAGCAGGGTTACATGACATTATACCAAGATCAGAAGTTTTAATTGTAACTAAGGCTGTGCTTACACCCATTCTCGCTGAAGCCGCCGCCGCTTCACAACCAGCGTGTCCACCACCGACAACAAGCACTTCAAATTGTTTCACGTGAAACACTCCTTACTTTCCCAAACAAAAAGATGAAAAAATCTCATCAAGGACGTTTTCTACATCAACTTTACCAAATAACTCGTCTAAAGTGTAGGTTGTTTGTCTTAATTCTTCTGCTGCTAAATCATAGAAAGCCGGACCATCTTCTACAAATTTCTTAGCGATGTATATCTTATTTACTGCACTGTCTATTGCTTCTTTATGTCGATATCGTGTAGCTAGCCCTTGATTTTGAACCTTTTTTTGCAGCGTGTTTTTTATAGAACTTATCATGTTTTCCAGTCCATAACCAGTAACCGCAGATACACCGTTAACTAACCCACCATCGTCACACTTTGATACAAACTTTAACATACTAGTATTTTTTATTTCAGTTGGTGTCTTTCCATCATCAGTTAAAGCTATAACCAAATCAGCAGAGTTTGCCTTTTCAATAGCCTTACTTATGCCTTTGTGTTCTATAAGGTTGTCTGTCGCTCTTAGTCCGGCTGTATCCATTATTGTAACAGGTAGTCCGCCCAAATCCATTCTTACCTCTATTATATCCCTAGTTGTCCCTGCCTCCTCTGATGTAAGAGCTGCTTCTCTGCCCGACAACACATTTAACAAGGAAGATTTCCCTACATTAGGCTTTCCAACTATAGCCACCTCGAAACCACTTCTTACTCGCTCTGCTATCTTTGTACTTTCTGATTCTACTTCTAAGTTATTGATTATGTTAGTTAAAATAAGAATTACGTCATTTGATACATCGGTTGGAACCTCTTCATCTGCAAAATCTATAGTAACCTCAATAAGAGCCATTGCTCTAATTATATCAGACCGCCACTTTTCAACTCTTTTACCTAACTTTCCCGATAATACCTGGAGAGCTTGTACTCTCTGAGCCTCTGTTTCTGCCTCGATTAAGTCTGCGAGACCTTCTATTTCTGCCAGATCAAGTTTTTCGTTTGCAAAAGCTCTCCTTGTAAACTCACCTGGTAAAGCTTGCCTTAAGTTAGATAGTTTAGAAAGCGTCTCTAGTGTCTTTTGAATAACCGCTATACTTCCATGCAGATGAAGCTCTACTACATCTTCGCCTGTAAAACTTTGTGGTCCTTTAAACGGTATGACTAAAGCTCTATCGAGATGAACACCATCATCGGTGTATAAATCACAAAGCTTTGACTTTCTTGGGTTAATATTAAAATCGCTACATAAGGACTTTAATGACATGAAAGCGTCTGGCCCAGATATTCTTACAACTGCCACTCCTGCGCGTCCCTGTGCTGTAGCAAGCGCATAAATAGTATCAGCCATAAGTGATCCTTAAGCTAGGTGTTCATAGAATCAAAGAACTCTGAGTTTGTTTTTGTTTGTTTTAATTTGGATAAAAGGAATTCTATTCCATCTGTTGTACCCATTGGGTTCAAGATACGCCGCAAGACAAATGTTTTTTGCAAATCTATTTTATCGATTAGGAGGTCTTCTTTTCTTGTACCAGACTTTAATATATCAATGGCTGGGAATACTCTTTTATCAGCTACTTTTCTATCTAGTACTATTTCACTATTACCCGTCCCCTTAAATTCCTCAAAAATAACCTCATCCATCCGACTACCGGTATCAATCAATGCTGTTGATATGATAGTCAAAGATCCACCTTCTTCTATATTTCTAGCTGCACCAAAGAACCTTTTAGGCCTTTGAAGAGCATTTGCATCAACCCCACCTGTTAAAACTTTACCTGATGACGGAATTACCGTGTTAAATGCTCTTCCCAGGCGAGTGATTGAATCCAAAAGAATAACAACGTCTCGTTTATGCTCTACAAGGCGCTTGGCTTTTTCTATAACCATTTCCGAAACTGCTACATGCCTGGCGGCGGGTTCATCAAAAGTAGAAGATATTACTTCTCCTTTTACAGATCTCTGCATGTCAGTAACTTCTTCTGGCCTTTCATCGATAAGTAAAACTATTAGATAACACTCTGGATGATTTTGCTCTATACTATGAGCAATATTTTGTAGAATGACCGTCTTCCCAGTTCTTGGTGGTGCCACTATAAGTGACCTCTGACCCTTACCTATAGGAGCAACTAAATCTATAACTCTTGCTGATTTATCTTTAACCGTTGGATCTTCTATTTCCATAATCAGGCGGTCATCAGGATATAAAGGTGTAAGATTATCAAAAGCTATTTTATGTTTTGCTTTATCTGGATCTTGAAAATTTATTTGATGCGCCTCTATCAAAGCAAAGTATCTTTCACTATCTTCCGGAGCTTTTATTAAGCCCTCTATAGTATCTCCTGTTCTTAAAGAATACTTTCTAATCATTTCTGGTGATACGTATATATCATCTGGGCCGGGTAAATAATTTGCTTCCGGTGATCTAAGAAAACCAAAACCATCTTGTAAAACTTCAAGAACGCCATCACCTGCTATTTCCCAACCTTCGTCTGCTCTCTCTCGTAAAATCTGAAACATGATTTCACCTTTACGCATAGTAGAGGCGTTTTCTATTTCTAGTTCTTCAGCCATAGAAAGAAGATCTTTAGGGCTCTTGATTTTTAAGTCAGATAGATTTAGGCGAGTGGTAGACATGCTGACACCTGTAAAAAAATGAAAATCGATATAGGACTATATCGTGAACTTTCGGTACACTGAGTAATTAACCGAGTCAACTTGTTTACTATATAACAATTTATGTCTTTTTGTTCCTATTTCCAAAGCTATCCTAATTTAAATCCAGTCATTATATTTTTATTCTTTATGAATTATCTAGAATTCGTTTCTATTGAACTGTTAAAAATATTAGCTCTAAAATAATAATATATATTTATAAAAGAAGTAGTTTATGTAGTAGAGTATATATTTAATGTGGATCAAATTTAATTAACATTTTATCCCAAACAATATTTTATGTAAGCGCTTAAAAAATATAAGGAAAAAACTTTAACTAACAAGTA
>Ga0163111_10001490_pt1 | contig 14492 bp, 27 predicted proteins | sample CRUFie1St18metaG_FD_109645 | JGI IMG/M metagenome (GOLD analysis project Ga0163111, IMG submission 109645) | Marine microbial communities from the Costa Rica Dome - CRUD Field 142mm St18 metaG | ecosystem: Environmental > Aquatic > Marine > Oceanic > Photic zone | place: Costa Rica: the Eastern...
CCAACGACTTCTCTGACCCTTTTGCTTTTCACGATCGTATGTATTACAAGTTTCACTTCTACGTATAAGCTACTCCTACGCGCCAGGTTAAGCCAGAGCCCTCTACCTACTGAGGTACTCGGTGTATTGTTGGAGTTAGGGTGGGTGTCAGGTTTCCTCTCTCGTGATATGCCTTTTCGAGCAGAATTGCTCTCGGAAACCTCCAAGTATCACACTTGTTTTTTTCTTCGCCTTTTAAAGTGATCATAATTTACACTCCCAAAGCCTAGCCTCAGTATTTAGTTACTTTCCCTTTCCCTCTATAACCGGCGGTAATCAGTACTCATCTTTCAACATCTAGCGAACTCTTGATACCATCTCATCGCATTGGCCACAGTTTAACTTACCCTTTCGGGGCAAAGCTCTGTCCTCCAAATATTTTATTCAAAGATCATTAACATTTTATCTTTACTGAAGCTTCTTTCTTTCATAACTTCTTCCAAAGCAACAGTTAAGTTAGGGGTAATGTTATACAACCCTCTTTGTTTGTCAGTTAAAATACCAACAACCTCTTTTGATCTTAATTTTATAGCATCATAAGTTCTATCTAACCTATTAGCAATCTGATCAAATATAAGCTCTTCAGCTCTATTCTTATAATTATCTAAGAAATAGTTTAAGAAGTATTTATGTTCTTCTACTGGCCATTCCTCATTGTGTCGTTTAGCTTTCATATTAAAATGGTAATGGTTTATCGTTATCAGCATCCATCTTTGAAGGTCTGCTTTTATCATCTAACTTTCTATAGTTCAAAGATCCAAATGGCTGAGATCCTATCTCAGTTACATTCGTTCTAGCATTCGGATACTTATCATCTATATGATCTGCTATCTTATGAGCTTCCATACGAGCCATATAATCATCTTTCGCATATACATAAACGTCTAACGTTACTGCGTATCTTTTCTTATCTTGCATTTTTAATAGTATTATTTTTAAACTCTTCTCTTAAGAACTCTCTTAACGATCCTTCCCAATCTCCATATGGGTCGCCTATCTCATTCCAATCAAATAAGAAAGCTGATATTAACTGATCCATATAACTAGATTCTAATTCAGGAACAGTTTCGTTATTGAGCTGCATTAAATGAGCAGTATCAATAATCTCTTGCATTACATAATCTTTACTAATATATCTCATAACCTTTATTTATAAACTTTATTTACTACATCTTCACCATCATATACTATCGTAATACCATCTGATTCTACGATGTATTTCTTATCGGTATTAGATCTCAACGTACAATCAGCAAAAACAGTATCACCGTTTACACTTAATCCTTCAAGTTGAAATACTTGACCTACTTTTAAATCTTTAATCTTTATCATAACCTTTATTTTTATATACTATAAATATAAGAAGAAAAACTCGGGGAGGCAACTATTTTAGTCACTTTATTTTATGTTTTTTCTTATAAGTTTCTATAAAACATCCACCTACTCCTATATCTAAAATCTCTGCAGTAGCTGGAATATATTTACCTTTAACATCTTCTAATATAGGATCAGGATTTCTAAAGTTAGTAAATATTTTCATTCTCTTTTTAAGAGCATACTTATGTTTGTAAACTACTACTATAGTTGGTCTAAATATCATACGTTTATTTTTCAAATATTAACATTATATAAAGTATAGCTAATACTAATAAAAGCAAATAAGCTAAAAAATCCATAAACTCCCAATTCCTAAACATCTCCTTTTACTCTACTATTTCCTTTTAAAGCTGCTTTATGATCAAAGCTATCCTTCTTTAAGTAAGGATAAAAATGAACTTCTTCCCAATGCATCCTATATTCATACCCACTAGGAAATTCAGCTTCACATTGACTACATCTTATTATATTTTTCTTATTTTGTGACATCCTTCCAAAAGGCCTGAACTAATATTATAGTAAAGCACAATAATAATTGTATTGCTATCTTCATAGTAAATTTCTCTTGAAAGAAGATCTGAATCATTATAGCATAAACCATCATACCAATGGCAAAGCCTACAAATCTAGATCCCCATACACTTCCATATCCTAATACATTATATTTTGTAGCTAATACAAAAACATAAGTAAGAGGAACAGATAATGCATACCAACCCCAAAACGTTTCATCATACTTAGGATACTTAAATTGTAAGTTATGCTGGAACCATGCTCCTAATTGAGCTAAAATAGTTACAAAAGCTCCTGCTAATATATAATACCAATCTAAGTTTTTCATACTCCTAACAAAGCTCTTTTCTCTGCATGTTTAATTAATAATCTTTGATAAGCTTCGCTAACCGTTTCTGGTATATCATACATCGTTCCTAAGCTAGTACTTTTAGGAGTTGAATATGATCTAGAGAAGTTGTTAATAAAGTTCTTAGCTCCATCAGTATGTTCTCTGCTTTCACATGAGTCTATAACCCTTAAAGCTTTTTCGTACGCATTTATAAATGGTATCATAAGTTAAAAAATCCTTTTATAAATTCGATTACAAATATTCCTAAGCTCAAAGGCCAAAGAGTAAAATGAAATACTCTTTCTCTCCATACCCAAGGTTTACCCATAGGTCCGAATACGTTCTGTGTTGTATAGTACTCAAGCCATCCAGCCCAAAGTACTCCTCCTAATATATAATATAACATTATGTTTTAAATTTAATATTAAAGTCTCCGTTAGTCTGCTGCTCATAATAAAATCCTCTAATGGCATCAAAAGAAAAACTAGCAGCGTTAATTTTATCGCTTTCCGGAATTATATCTAAAAGACAATCTCCGTTAACGTCATAAACCATTGTAGTAGTAGCCCATACGATATGATAATTATTTACAGCTTGAGGCTGCTCTAATTTTTTCCATTCATACCAACTACCATTACTCTGTTTAAGTATCTGTACTAAGATACCATCATAGTACTCTCCATCAATAGGTAATCCATTATCATTATTATTACCAGTAGTTCTAGTAACCATAATCTCAGTTAAACCATCATTATCAATATCATACATATCAAAATCAGTTATTACTCCCCAGTCAGGAACTATAGGAAGTAAGGAAGGATTATCAATATCGAATTGACCATTACCCAACCCTCTTAATATATGAGTTCTCCATTGAACAGGTTTATATGAATCTGCCATCCAAGATTTTTCAAATTCATGACCTCCTAAAATAAGATCTAATACTCCATCATTATCAAAATCATGTAACTCAGACTGATAAGTAGTAGCAACATGATGATTAGTAATATTAGTTTCTCCTTCTACCCATAATTCACTTATTCCATTATTAGAGTAGAACTTAACAAAGCCATCTTTATCTGAAGCGAAAGCTTGAGAGTTAATCTCTATTATATCAGAAAGTCCTCCTACTAATGATCCTACTGCTCCAGTATGATAATAACCACTTTTTAATCCTATCTCGGAAACTTTATAAGTATTAGCATAAACATATATTACAGTAGTTTTATCTCCAGGTGAGTCAGCTATATCTGGTCCAGTACCAAATAGTATAATATCATCAATACCATCTTGGTTAAGATCTTCAATAGCTATCTTTCTAGTAAACACCTGAGGATTTTTAAAAGCATGAGTTATAATCCCATCTTTTACTATTACTATTTCATTTTGAGAAGGAGTTTCCCAATTAGAAGGAGCAAGTACTAAATCTGATATATCATTATTATTAAAGTCAGCATGAGCATACCAGACAGTAAATGATCCAAAGTTATTTAAATTTGCATTTATTAATCCAGCAAAATCTACAAACGGTTTGTTCATAGGCTGATAGTGAGAAGTTATTTTATTAATACCACTCTGTAAAGTAGTATAATCTATCTCACATAATACTGGAGGGTCAGGAGGATCAACGATTACTACGTCGTCTTCCTCCTTACTGCATCCAATAATGAATAATAATAAAAGTAATAACTTAATGTTTCTCATTACAGTTTTTCTTATGTCTAAACCATCCACCACATTTACATTTTATATAGTGCACAGTAGCTAGAACTACGGGAGACCCGGCCATCAAGGTTATGACATTTGGGTGCCAATGGTCTCCGCAAAGTCCTATTAAATGTTTTAAAAATTCTAACATATTATTTATCTATTTACTTTATGTAGGTTGGAACCCCAACCAGTTCTACGATCCATAGAAGCCATTTCTTTAGCTATATTAGGATCTTTTATTACTTCAGTTTCACAATAGGTAGTCTTTCCGGAAATAACATTCCTAACGTACCATCTAGAAGTATCAGAGCATTTAACACATACTTTAGTATCTGGTAAAGCTTTTATCCTTAAAGGATTTATTTCTTCGTTACACTTCCTGCAATTCATTCTGAACCTCTTTTATATGTTTACATTTCTTATGAGCAATATAACCCCAACAGTCACAACTTAAGTTACCATTCTTATTATATCTCACAGTATATTCCTTATCACTAGAAGCAGATTTAAACTTCCAAACCTTTTCTTCTACAAATAGCTCCTCAAAAGGATTCTTCATTACGACTAAATCATCATGAGTAGTCTGAGGATGAACTTCTATCCAAGAAGGAGTATGAATCTTCTTCCCATCTCTTTCTATAAAACCTCCTAAGCCAACATTACTATAAGGTATCTCATATCTATGCCTAGTTACCCAAAGCCCAGAAGGAGGATTCTTTACAGAGTAAGCTCCATCAGAGTATTCTATCTTACCGTTTACGTTCCAAAGAGCCATTACTTATCAAATTTCTTTTTAAGTCTTTCGTAAGTATTCATTTCCCATATACCATACTGATCTTTAGCGAAATGATATCCAGCTACAAGAGTAGCAAACACTCCTATAAAAGCAAATATATTTATAATCATTTCCATTATTCAGCAGCAGTTAAAACGTAATCTCTATATTGCCATAGAATATTATCTACATTATGCATTCTTACCTTTTCAAACTTTCTAGGAGTTTCATTATAAGTAACAATCTCAATATCAGCAGACTTACCAGAAGCAGTTTTATTAAGTATCTTAATATTAGTAATACCTCTAATAGTCCAATCCCATCTAATATCTATCGAACCTTTCTTCTTCTTATCGAATACTAAACCTTCATTAGATTCAAGCTTTCTCTCAGCTATATCTAAGTAAGTCTGATTCTTTTCATTTATCAAAGAAGTAATATCTCTTTCGATCTCGCTTACTTTAGTATAAGCATTATCATATTTCTTCTTAAAGTCTTCTTTAACTTTATTAAACTCAGCAACTATATCATCCTGGAAATCTAATACTACCTTAGCAACTTCGCCAACAGTAATTAATCTTTCTAATTCCCAATCAGAATTATCACTAGTAGAGTAAACAGAAGTAGTTAAGTTTTCATACTCTCCAGTCTTCCAATTATCACTTAATCTAAGATCTATCAAACCTCTATCATAGTCACTATCAGGTTTAGGTCTCATAATTTCATATGAACCAGATCCTTTCTGACTAATATAAGCATCTTCGATAGTAAATTCACCATCAAAGTACTTTTCAATAATTTCTAAGAATTTAGCATCTCTAGATTTTTTAACCTGAGAATACTTTTTTTCAGCATCAGATTTAAGTTCTCTTTTTTTCTCTATAATCTGATCTATAATTTCAGCTTTTGTCATAACCTTTATTTTTACTTAATTAATATACCTTAATATAAGAAGAATATATCAGAAAAACAACTATTTTAATGGTTATTTTAAGTAAATAAATACGCTCCGTAACCTATTAATAAGTTGAAATTTACTATAACTAAGTTCCATTGTTTAGCTAACCATACCTGGGGTAGTGATAATATTGCTCCTATGATATAAGTATAAGCACCCATATTATCATAAGGAAGAAGATAAGGAGACATCATAATAAACGCTGTACCCATATAACCTAATCTATTACCTAATCTCTCTTTTGGAGTTAACTGACGTTCTTTGACAAGTAGTCTAAGGAACTTTCTCCATGGTCTATCCTCACATTTAGAACAAGTTAATTTATTCTTATTCTTAAATTTAGAATCTCTTCTAGATTTATTACAAACGTTGCAGACCCTCATAGAGGTTTTTTTAATTATAGATAATAAATTTGTCGTTAGATTCCTGACCTAGGAGTCTGTGTTTAATAGTTCTACCGATTGGTTTACTAATTAATCTAATATAATCATATCCATTTAACCTAATAGTATCTCCGTCTATAACTGATTGTTGTAGTTTGAAATTTAATTTAGATTTTAGGATGTAGTAGTATTCTTGCATAACATTTATCTTTATATCTAATATAAGAATAATATATCAGAATAGCAACTAAAGTAAGTGTTTATCTGTCTTAGGTAAAAAAGAATCTGTTAATTTTTTCTTACCAGCATAATGAGTATATATTCCATTATTCTCTCTAGGCTTTCTTGAATAAGCATAATGAGAATAACCTTTTACATCTGCTATAGTTGCTAATAAGTACTGTGCTCCAATAGCAGTACATTTACTTACATCTAACATTTGTCTATGATCAAGAACAAACTTTTTAAACTTTTTATATCTATCTAAATATAGTTCCTGAAATTCTTTATTATTAAATGATAATATTCCTGTGCAGAAAGCAGCTCTTCTCTTACCATCCCATTCCGGAATCACCTTTTGTATTTCTAAGTATGAAAGAGTATTTACATCTATCTCATATAATACTTTCCAATTGAACTCTTCATAACTATCAATTAAAACATCAGTAGTTTTATTTACTTCAAAAGGAGCATGAAAAATAATATCACCATCTACTAATACAAAGTCTTTATGAGTATTTTCTAAAGGAAATCTTTTAAATTCATCCCAAAAAAGGATATCAGGAACATTAGTCCATTCTAATCTATCACAATAATCTAAATCTTTAAAAAGTAAATCATTTGTATAAATTGTAGTATGATGACCAAACTGATGAGCATCATACATTGATCTTTTATAGTAGTTTAGTATATTTTTTTTATGCGTTTCATCGTGATGGACATGCTTATCATACGTCCAAATAATATCTATCATATAACTGATTTAGTTCTATCATGCCAGTCTATAATGCAATGAATTCTATCTATATTGCTATTATTTTCTACTCCGTGTAACTGACCATTATTATTAATCTCTATTAACTCACCTGGTTTCATCCATATAGTTTCATTCCCAACGCTAAATTTAACGTCTGGGTGAGTAATTAAAGGCAGGTGTAACCTTTTATGAATATGAAAACTATCTTTTGCTTTATCGTAATGCTTTTTTATTTTAGCTCCTGCTGGTAAATTAACTATAACGAATCTAATTATCTCAGCATCTAATTTATCTTCTACAGCACGTACACAATCTTTAAATCTGTTATAAAATGTAGACTCTTTTCCTCTATCAGTACCAAACTCTTCGTCATACAGTACAGGTATAGTCTTAGTAGCAGCATGATAAGGGTGTTCATCCTGTCTAAACGTGTATCTCTCCCAGTCTTCTTCTTTTAATTGTTCTAATATAAAAAGAATTTCTGTTATGTCTATGTTACCGTAATGTACAAAACTTTCTTCTAATTTCATATAGTTGTGGTCTCTGTTGACTTTCTTAATCTATCAGGAGAGTTAATATCAAATAAGTCTTCATAATATTGAATAGGTATTTTTAATTCATCACTCAATACATGCATTAGTAACTGACAATGAACTACTCTATGAGAAGTCTGTTCTATAAACCATTGAGGTATTTGTATTAAGTCATTTGAATGCCAAGGTTTTTCTGCTACTGCTTCTCTTCCTTGACCCCAATGCATATTAGCTAATGATTCAGCTGTAGCTTCTATATCATGTCTACTATGTAAAATAACTTTATCATAATTTTCTGCTATTGAAATAATATCTACCATACTAAATCTATCTACTATGACTTTAGTAACATCGTTTTTAGGAGCTACTGGCCATTCTTTTAGTTCAGGTTCAAACCTATAACTTAGTTTATTTTCCTCAGCATATTGTTTCATTAAAGTAGTTCCTCCAGATCTAGGTAATGCTATTATTAGAATATTTTTCATATTAAACTATTTTTACTTTTTAATTGATTTTGTTTTACAAAACAAATAAAATTATATCTTGTTCCTTCCGTAACTTCAGTTACTTCGTGATACATAGTAGGATCTCCTACTAGTATATTGCCTGCTTGTTTATTTAGGTTGTAACTTTTATCTGAGTTATCATAAGCTATAAATTGTCCTCCTTCAAAAGATTCATTGAGAAGACAGATCATATAGTACTTTGCTTGTACTAGTCCATCCTTACCGGTAGTTACGTTATCTTTATGCTTATATATAAAACCTCCTTTTTCATATTTTAATATTGATACTAGTATTTCATCTGCTATCAATTCTTCAGAAACCAGTGAGAGGCCTCTTTGTACAAACTCGTACAAGGCCTCTCCTTTTATAGGTCTCTTATTATGAACGAAACTTTTTCTAAGCTCAGGTTTATACTCATCTTTTCCTAACATAGAAGGAAACCAAATGTCTTCAGTAGATGCAATAACATCTTGACACTCATTATGAGTAAGTAAAACCTTTTGCTCTAAAATCATTTCCTCTTATAAGTGCTCTGCCTTAAACAATTCTATAAACTTACTAACAGTATTTCTAACGTCAGTCTGTTCTTCAGCGCTTAAAGCTGCAGCGTTTCTATTTTCGTAATCTGCTTGTGAGATTGTTTTATAAATTTCTGGCATGATTATAAGTGTTTAGTTAATTGTTTAGGTTGTCTTTGGTATTTAGCATTAAGTTCTTTATTATCACCTAATCCTGAGGATACCATTCCATCTACGATAAAGTTATGATCACTTTCAGAAATGTTTCCGTCGATTTCTAAGTTATAGAAATTATCAACAAATACACTTTCTACTTCTCCTAACTCTTTAGCAGCTATCCAATTACCATCTTTTAAGATTGGGTGATTGATTTCTGTATATCCGTTAGTAGTTTTAATAACTCTCATTACATCATTAGTAACGTGAGTCAAATGATCTGTTACAGTACCTTCTGTTACGATTCCGTCTTTGATAGATTTTACTTTATCTCCAACTTTTACTTCTCCTATAGCTTTGTGAGTACCATCAGCCATTTCTACTTTACTGTCAAATGTATGACAACTAAAGATAAATCTGTTGTGAACTAACATTCCAAATACGAAGTAGTTGTTAAATTTATCAACGTGATCAAGATTATAAACTGTAGCTGTCCAATCGTTAACTTCATTAATTTCTAGAAGCTCACAAGTACCGTCCTCATCCCATTCTGGTCCTTCTTTACCTGTAAAGATTAAATCACCGATGTCAAAGCTATGAGCTTCCATTCCAGTTTGTTCTTTAAGTAATGCTGGATCGATACATGACCAACCTTTACCAGTTACGTAGAATGGATGATCAGGAGTACAGTAAAGATCTATAACATGTTTCTCTCCAAATAGAGATACTTTTAGATGTACTACTTTCTTATCTTCTTTCTCAGTTTTTACTAATACTTTCTCTTCAGTAAATTCATTCTTTTCGAAATCCCAACATGCTACAAATTCATGCTCTTCAATATCCTCGATATTTTTATATCCTCCTCCTGAAGAAGGTCCCATTACTACTTTAGTTCCAGCAATGAAACAAGGTGCGTTGTGAACAATAGCATTAGAACCACTAACGATATAGTTATCAACTTCCTCTACTCCTAATTCTATAATTTTAGAATCTGAGTCATTATCTACTATTACTATATCATGAGCAGTAACAACTTTAGAGTTTCCATCTTGATCAAATAATTTGAAATCTGGTTTAACATCTTGAGATCTTAAGTATCCAGTTTCATTAGAAACATTATTCCAAGCTAATACTCTGTTAGCTCCTCCTAATAAAATTTCTTCTCCGTCATCAAGAGTTAATTTTCTTAATGAATTATCTCCCATTAAAACTTCTGTATTAGATTGTAGCGATGATGAAGTACTATAAGAACCACTTGGTAAAGTATCTCCAGCAAATGACCATGAGTCTAATACTAAACTATTATCTGTCATTGGAGAACCAGATACATAATAAGAATCATATAAAGTTCCAACTACAGCATCAGATGCTACATCGTAATTACCGTCTTCTTTTCTAATTTTAGCTTCGTAATATATTCCTTCGTTATCTGAAATATCATTAGTAGCAAATTCATAGTAATGTTTATTACTTAATTTATTGATTACTTTATTGTCATCAAAAGGTATACTTAATGTATGAGTAAATAAAGCATCTATTTGATATTCTCCTAACCAACAAAGATCTAAATCTGTTCCATATACTACTTGATAAGATCTAATTGATTTAGCAGTATCTGATCCATCTGAAACATAATTAGAAATTATATAATCAGACTTATCTATAGAAGCAGTAAATTCATTTACTCTTTCTTCTACAGACCCAGTTGAACCTCCTAGCTTATAAAATGATAAACCTGATTTAGTTGGAACTACTTCTTTTACTACAAAGTCTGGTAAAGTTTCATCGTTTAGAACATAGTTTAACGATGTCATACCATTTGCTGCTACAGAAGCCATCAATGAAGCTGAATCTGGGTTAGTATGGAATAATCCGTGTAAGTTAGCGTCGTTCTTGGCGTATATAACGTCAAGTAATGCGTTTTCATCATAAGCAAGTCTTAAAATAAATCTTCCAGCTTCGTCTGCTACAGATGTAGGAAAGACAGAAGATCTTTGCTCCTTATGTTTTGTTATTGTGACACCTTCTGGTTTTTGAGCTTCTAAACGAGCTATGATAGGCTCTTGCATCTCTTTATAGATTACCTGAAGGTCTGTGATTGAGTTATCGCTGAGTACTGTGTAGAAAGCAGTAAAATCTATATTAGATGATAAATTATCGATACACGCAGTATCAGTATTTATCTCTAACATTTTAAGATCTCCTACTCCGTCTTTTACGAAATCAGCTGAAAATAGTGTACCTTTCATTCTTATTTTGTTTTAGTGTGTTATAATAAATATTATTAAATTTAAATTAAATACATAATGTTAAATAAAGTTAGTCTTCTTTGGCTCATACAGAGTTAATTCTGTATTAGCTAAGATATCCCATCTTGCTTTCATAGTACCAGCTTCTAGATTTCCACCCTCTCCGTCGGGGGTCAAAATACATTCCGGTTGTGCAACTATGAAATTAACATCGTGCACTAATTTAAAATTAACAATACCCTTATCTTTATAAGAATGATTGTTAAAGTATCGCAGTAGGGTTCCGAATACATTGTTGTGGAGTTCTTCGATCCTTTCTGCTGAAAAGGAATATTCCCTTGTTGGTCCTTTCCAACGTAGGAAAACCTCTTCTCCATTATAAATATCAGTTAAAGCCCAAAAAGAAAGACCTTTTTTAGTTACTGTTATATCAGCTTTTACATTATTTTTTAAATGCTGAAATGCTTGTTCGTTTAGTATTTCTACTGATGAGATAGGGCCTTCCATTACCCGAATATCTCTACTCTGATATCTTTAGTCATTTCAAATCCTCTTTTAGCTAAATGCTCCCTTCCTTCGTCAATCATTCTAGTCCATCCGCAGAAGTATACAAGAGGTTTATGTACCGCATCATCTATTAATTTAAGATAATGTTCATGAACATATCCTGTTTTACCTTCCCAGTCTTCTCTAGATAGTACTGGTACGAATTCAAAATCTGGACGTATTTGTTCTATTAGTTCCATTTCACCTCTATAGCAAATATCTTCTTGAGTTCTAGTACCAAAGAATAATTTAACATTCTGAGTAGTTACACCATTTTCTGCTATCCAGTTAACCATTGATCTAAATGGACTAATACCAGAACCTGTAGATATAAAAAATATGTCTCTATCTATAGTTTCCGGAAGAGTAAATATACCCATCGGTCCTCTATAAACAAATTCATCTCCAACCTTAGCTTCATTGAAAAGATATTCAGAAAATAATCCTCCGGGAAGATAAGTAATTATAAGTTCAAATTTATTAGTACCATCAGGCCAAGAAGCTACAGAGTAGTTACGTTTATGCCATTCTCCATCTTGAGGATTCTGAATAGCTAATTGTATTAACTGTCCTGGTTGGTATTTTAATTCTTCGTACAAAGGTGATTCAAATATGAATCTCCAATTAGACTTCGTCTCTTTTATTATTTCACTTAATACTGCTACGTTGTTCATAATATTAATATAGTTTATAAAAAGCTAAAAGGCAACTTTATTTATAATTATTCTAAATAATTTTTTTGATAGTCTTAGATCCTTTCTTAGCTGCTAATATTCTTCTGTTAGAATTATCTAATATTGATAATTCATAATCATTTAAATTACTTAACTGTACTGCTCTTGCAACGCTATCTACCTTATAATCATCAATAAGAATATAACCTCCAGGATTTATATTATCTACTATATTATTAATATCTGATATTACTCCTTTTAGTTCATTAGTCCCATCTATGAAAGCTAAATCAAATTTAATATTATTATCTTTAAAGTATTGCGGTAGAGTATAGTAAGAATCTCCTTCTATTAGAGTAACATTAAAATACTTGTTTAATACTTTTAGTGCTTTTCTTTCAGTTCCATGTTTACATATATCAAACGTAACAAAATTACTTTCCGGAAATGCATTTAGGAAACAGCAAGCACTATGACCTGCATTGAATCCAACTTCTAATATATTTTTTGGTTTTAAATTTTTAGTAAATTTAAATAAAGCTAAATAACTTACAGGATCAATAGTAGTATTACCTTGCATAGCATCTGGTAATTCCTCAAATCCTTTGAGCTCTATTTCTGGTAATAACGTAGGAAGGAGATCTTTCCTAGAGTTAAAATATCTAAGTAAGTTCTCCTTCTTTTGTTTATAAAGGTCTCCTTCTTGCATTAAATCAAAGCAGTAGCAAGTTTAAAAAGTTCCTTATTCACTTTAAGATCCTTCTCAAAAGATTTAATCTTTCTAACCTTTCTAACTTTAGCTCCAGTTAGAGCAGCATGAAAGTCTCCTTGAGTAATCTTCTCCTGAACTACATTAAAGACTCTCCAGAGATCATCTCCTTTATCTTCATCTCTTTTAGGATCAAGAATATCTTCTATAGTTTCATCATCATAGTTAAACTTTTTAGCCTTTTCAGATCCAGGCTCAATACCTGCTCTAATTAACATAGCATCTAAAGCTAAACCATTCTTCTCTTCTTGAGTAAGAACTCTATCCTTCATATCATTCAATACCTGAACCTTATTAGGAAGATCTTCTACAGCTTGATTAACAACTTCTCTCAATTCTCCAAAAGTATAACCTTTATGTTTAATTTTGAATTCTGAAAATTGCTCATCAGCTACAACTAAACCATTAGAACAAACTAATCTAAATATACCAACGCTAAACTTAAACGCTTGCATACCGTCATGACTGTTAGTCATTATGATTCTAGGAAAGGAATCATCTCCTCCTTCCCCTTTGATCTTGATATCAGGATTCTGGAAAGCAACCATATGCTTCGAGAAGATAGTTCCATTACCTCTGCTTTTCCTTTGAGCAGCTTGAACTGGCTTCCATCCTAATTTATCTAAATCATCAACTATCGTTTCTGTATTAACGAATAAGTATCTTCCACTAACGTCTGGGTTAGTAGGCCTCTCTGCGAATGCAAGAGGACATAATTCTCTGAGCTGATCCTTATCCATATAAGTCTGCTCACCTTTAAAATTTAACATTACATCTGACATAACCTATTATTTATTTATTAATTATTATACTTTTAATATACGAACTTTATCTTTGTTAGGCAACTTTTTTAGTAACTTTATTCTTGACCTACAGCCAAAGTTCCTAACCATCCAACTCTTTTAGTCGAATCAAGACTAAACATTCTAACGGACATATCTCCACCTCTACGGTTCTTTGAGAAGAAGAAAGTTCTATCACCTTCTTTAGTCCATTTCATATGAGCCATTCCAGTCATCATATGCTTGAATCTATTCGATCCAGCAAACTCACCACCTTTAGTTACTTGTTGAATAACTAAGAAAGAAGAGTTAGTATTAGAATCATTCTGACCTAAGTTATGCTTTTCAAATAAATTCAATAACTCAGTCTCAGCTTTTTTAGAAGACATCCAACCTTTAGTAGTATCTACAACAGCATTCTGAACCTCTGCCATAGAATCTATAAGTACAACATCCCAACCTTCAGAAAGAATAGAATCTAATACTTTTAAGTTATTATCTTCAGTATGATCACCTAAGAATAAAATCGGTAAATGACCGAACTTAGGAAATCTTTTTACGTATCCAAACATATCAATCTGATTCATCTCACCAGAGATAAACAATACTTTCTTACCTTTTTTCTGAAGATCAGCTAGCATATCTAACATAACAGTAGTTTTACCAATACCTGGATCACCTACGATTGCATAGTTAG